>Ga0209134_10000012_pt1 | contig 99825 bp, 89 predicted proteins | sample LauGreSp1BDMLBSN_2_FD_187566 | JGI IMG/M metagenome (GOLD analysis project Ga0209134, IMG submission 187566) | Freshwater lake microbial communities from Lake Michigan, USA - Sp13.BD.MLB.SN (SPAdes) (version 2) | ecosystem: Environmental > Aquatic > Freshwater > Lake | place: Lake Michigan, USA... | reverse complement strand
ACGTGTTCGGATTACCATCTGCACGTTTTGCAAAGTTTCTGTTGAACGAGTGAACAATCGTATTCTTCTCTCCTTTTTCTGCACCTGGACGAGCCCATTGGCCAATACAAGGTCCACAAGCATTGGAGAATACCGTGGCTCCGATAGAATCAAATGTCGAGATGAAACCATCACGCTCGATCGTGTAACGAACTAATTCAGAACCAGGAGTGATCGTGAATTGTGCTTTTGTCTTCAATCCTTTCGCAGCTACTTGCTTCGCTAAAGAAGCGGCACGCGCGATATCTTCATAAGAAGAGTTAGTACAAGAACCGATTAAACCTACTTCGATTTTTGTAGGCCAGCCGTTTTTCTCTGCCATTTCTTTCATTTTAGAGATAGGCGTAGCTAAATCCGGTGTGAAAGGACCGTTCAAATAAGGTTCTAATGTATCTAAATCGATTTCGATTACTTGATCAAAGTATTTTTCTGGGTTTGCATACACTTCTGGATCTGCTGTTAAATGTTCTTTAACACCATTCGCTAAAGCAGCGACATCAGCACGCCCTGTAGACTCTAAGTAACGCGCCATAGAAGCATCGTAACCGAAAGTAGACGTTGTGGCACCGATCTCAGCACCCATGTTGCAAATCGTTCCTTTACCTGTACATGACATAGAAGTCGCGCCTTCGCCGAAATACTCAACGACTGCACCCGTTCCACCTTTTACGGTCAGGATACCTGCTACTTTAAGGATTACGTCTTTAGGAGACGTCCAACCATTTAATTTACCAGTTAACTTAACACCAATTAGTTTAGGGAACTTTAATTCCCAAGCTAAACCTGCCATGACATCGCAAGCATCTGCTCCACCTACACCGATGGCGATCATACCAAGACCACCCGCGTTAACCGTGTGTGAATCCGTTCCGATCATCATTCCGCCTGGGAAAGCATAATTTTCTAATACTACTTGGTGAATAATACCTGCACCCGGTTTCCAGAAACCGATACCGTATTTGTCAGAAACTGACGATAAGAAGTCATAAACCTCTTTATTTTTATCCACTGCTACTTTTAAATCCGTAGTAGAGGCTACTTTTGCTTCAATTAAGTGATCACAATGCACGGTAGAAGGTACGGCCACTTGTGGACGACCTGCTTGCATGAATTGTAACAAGGCCATTTGAGCAGTTGCATCTTGCATCGCCACACGGTCTGGTGCAAAATCTACATAAGAAGCACCTCTTGCATACGCAGAAGAAGCTGTTCCTTCCCATAAATGGCTATAAAGAATTTTTTCAGTTAATGTAAGCGGTTTACCTGTTAACGCACGAGCCGCAGCAATGCGAGCCGGCATGCGATCGTAAACAGCTTTAATCATTTCAATGTCAAAGGCCATGGTAAAAGTGTTTGGTAAAAAATGTTTACAAAATTAATAGATTAGCTTCAATTTTGCCACTATTTTATGAGAACATTTCCTTTGTTAGGGAATTATTAGGAACTTTGTTTTATTGCTTGATTTAACCTATTTATAATAGGACTATTTGAACATTTTAAGATCCACATCGCTTGAACTATTTGAAAATATTGCTTTTGATTGGATGTTTTTTTCATTTTGATCCAAATGAAAGTCAAGCGCAATCCCTCACTCCTGCTTCCATACTAGACAGAGCTTTGAGTTCCGCTGAGGAACATGGTAAGTCCATTGGTTCTTTTAAGATGCGTGTTAAGGTGCAAGAAAAGGCACGATTTAATCAGGTTATTGGTATTGCTCGCAAGCGACTAGTCGCTAAAGAAGGGATTCAAATGGGGCAATGGTATGGGAATCAAACCATATCAGAAGTGCAAGTGGGTCATTTGAATCAATTAATCCACGGTATTGAATCTGTTCAGACTTTTCATAAGAAGTATACGAAACCTACGCTTTTTCTTTGGCCTGATTTTTACCAAGATTATGTGGGAACGTCCTGCGTCTCACCTTTGAGTTATCAAGCGAAATCCTATTACCATTTTAATTTTAAAGGAGACACCTTAGTCGAAGGTAAAGCTTGCTATCAATTTCAAGTAGTGCCTAAAATACGTCGCGACCGTTTATTTAAGGGAACATTAACCTTAGATGAAGCGGGTTGGATGGTGCGATTTGAAGGGGCTTTATTTGCAGATGCAATCGATTATTCTTTTGATTTGCAAAATCAAAACTTTCAAGAAAAATGGATTCCTAAAAAGGGGCAAATTCGGCTCTTTGCGGGTTTATTAGGAAGTGATGGCGAATATGTATGGGATCAAGAAACGATAGGGAAACCGTCAGAATGGAAATTTGAAGCTAGCCTATTTGAAGAGCCCAAAAATGCCAAAGAAACATTAAATATCTCTGCCGTTGCTTTTGATGAAACCTATGCAAACCAGTTTTTGACCAATTTACACGGATCCTTATTACGAAAGTGGAAGCAACGTCCCACCTCTAATTTAGTGATGATTGATTCAGTCTATTATAAAACGGCTGAAACAAATATAGGATTGGATCCCGCATTTTTTACAGAAGTTCCGGGAATGAAGAATCGCGAGGTGGTGATTGATAGTTTTAAAGTGACACCTTTTAATCCTAAGCAGTTGATTTTAAGTAAGTCCTTTTATTTTGGGGAATTCAAGCGTGATTATTATCCATTTGAAATCTATTATAAATCGCCGGTTTTTGATTCCAATTTTAATACGGTAGAAGGATTTGTAGCTAATACAGCTTTAGTTTTCAGAAAGCGTTGGTCGCGTTACCATATGTTAGAGGCAGAAGTTTTAGGACGGAGAGCTTTTGGCATAAACCGAAACTCGGGTCTAGTTAGATTACGCTATCGAGGTGATTCTTTCGATCTAACCGTGACTAATGGGGATTTTGTGGCGCAGTATAATCCGGAGAATACGATCTCTCCCGAGATGAATTCACTGTCAACGCTGTTGTTGAAGAACAATCAGATGAAGATTTATCGTTCTAAATTCACTTCGCTGAATTTCACTAAACGCTTCTCTGCTCGCTTCTTTTTGAAATCGTTAATCGAATATTCGGAACGTTCACAGATGGATAACACAACGGATTATTATTGGATTAACTTCTTGAATCGCGACTTTAAGCCGAATAATCCGACGAATTCAGAGTATACCCAGGAAGGATTTGCGACCCATCAATCTTTTATTACTCAGTTACAAGTGGGTTTTAGGCCCTTTTTGACTCAAAGTTACCGAGCGAATACGCGTCTGACGGATTGGGGTTCCTCTCCCCTGTTATTAGCGAAATACCGGGCTGGGTGGAAAGACGTGGGTGGATCTTTGACTGATTTTAATCAAGTGGAATTGTCTTATCTACATAATATTGAAGTGAACCCTTGGATTAAGATGGGCTTATTAATTAATGCAGGGACTTTTATTGGAAATAAACCAGCTTATTTTATCGATTTTAAACATTATAATGGTTCGTTAAACTTAATTCAGGCGGGGGAAATGTTAGCTTCGGAGCGTTTAGTCGGTTATTACCAAAACTTTACTTCTGGTACAAATCAGCGATTGAATGTGAATCATTATGCAAATTCCACAGCCGGAGCTTATGTCGAAGCACTGAGCTTCTTTCAATTTTCTAATCTATGGTTAAAGCCTTTATTAGGAATGAAAAAATTGTACGTAAAGGAAGTGTTAATTGCTAACGCTAATTATGTTCAGAATCAGAATTTACTCTATAATGAGGTTGGATATGGTCTTGATGGGGTGTTCAAGATCTTTCGATTAGAGGCGATTGCTAACTTTATTAATGGTCAATTTAGTTACATCGGATTTCGAGTAAATATTAATTCAAGAATTCGCATTGGAAATATTCCAGAATAATTTTTTTTAGCTTTTCGTCAAATTTTGCCTCTTTGTTAAATTTAGAGCCCTTATATTTGAGGTCATTTTAAGAATTTCATTTTTTAACCAGCATAATGGCAAAAAATTTAGTCATCGTTGAGTCTCCAGCGAAAGCGAAGACCATAGAAGGATATTTGGGAAAGGATTTCGTGGTGAAGTCTTCTTTTGGTCACGTACGCGATTTGCCTATTAAAGGAGATAAGGCTATTGATGTGGAGAATGATTTTGCTCCTACTTATGTGGTGTCTGCAGATAAAACCAAAGTCATTTCTGAGTTAAAAAGTCTAGCGAAATCATCTGAGGAGGTCTGGTTAGCGACGGACGACGACCGGGAGGGAGAAGCGATTTCGTGGCATCTAAAAGAAGCATTAGGATTAAAGGATAACGCGAAGCGCATTGTTTTCCGCGAAATTACGAAGCCTGCTATCTTACAAGCCATCACCCAGCCACGTACCATTGATATGGATTTAGTGAATGCACAGCAGGCGCGTCGGATTATGGATCGCTTGATTGGATTCGAATTATCGCCGGTTCTTTGGTCTAAAGTGCAAAAAGGTTTGTCAGCTGGTCGTGTACAATCGGTAGCGGTTCGGTTAATTGTAGAACGCGAGCGTGAAATCGAAAATCACGAGGCGGTGGCCACTTTTAAAGTAGTCGCTCATTTTGATTTACCGGGTAAAAAAGTGTTGAAAGCAGAATTATCGAAGGCTTTTGCCAAAGAAAATGATGCATTAGACTTCTTGAAAAAATGTGTAGGCGCTGCGTTTAGCATCAAAAGCTTAGAAACGAAACCGGCGAAAAAATCTCCTGCACCTCCATTTACAACTTCTACCTTACAACAAGAGGCTTCTCGTAAACTAGGTTTTGCCGTGGCGACTACGATGTCTGTCGCCCAAAAACTCTACGAATCAGGTCGCATTACTTATATGCGTACCGATTCTACGATGTTATCGCAAGAAGCGCGTGATAAGGCGAAAGCGGAAATTGAATCAGCTTATGGCGCTAAATTCCACTACAGTCGTCAATTTAAAACCAAATCAGAAAGTGCGCAAGAGGCTCACGAAGCCATCCGTCCGACGGATTTTGCGAACCACAGTATCACAGGTGATGCACGCGAGAAGCGTTTATATGAGTTAATTTGGAAGCGTGCGATTGCGTCACAAATGGCAGATGCTTTAATTGAGCGTACGACCGCTTTGATCGATATTTCAACCACTCCAGAGCTTCTATCTGCTCAAGGAGAAGTGATTGCTTTTGAAGGTTTCTTGAAGGCCTATTTAGAAGGCAAGGATGACGAGGAAGAGGATGAGAACAAAGATATGTTGCCTCCTTTGAACGTCGGTCAAGTATTAGCATTAGATGAAATGAAGGCGCAAGAGCGTTTCACTCGTGCTGCGCCACGTTATACGGAGGCGAGTTTAGTGAAGGCTTTGGAAGAAAAAGGGATCGGTCGTCCTTCGACTTATGCTCCCACCATTTCCACCATCATTAAGCGTGCGTATGTGGTGAAAGAAGATCGCCCCGGAAGAGAGCGTGAATTCCAAACTTGGGTCCTTTCGAACAACGAAATTTCGGGCAATAAGGCAACGGAGACGGTGGGAACGGAAAAAGCGAAATTATTCCCTACACATATCGGAACTTTGGTGACGGATTTCTTAGTCGAAAACTTCGAAAACGTGGTCGATTATACGTTTACCGCGGAAATGGAGGATGAATTTGATAACATCGCTAAAGGTAAATTAGAGTGGACCGTCTTAATGAAGAATTTCTATAAGTCTTTCCACCAAACGATTGAAGATTCTAAATCTATCAACCGCAGTTCTGTGGGTGGTGGACGTGAATTAGGTGTAGATCCGAAAACGGGACGTTTAGTATCGGTTCGTTTGGGAAAATTTGGACCCTTTGTACAGTTAGGAGAATCTTCTGAGGAAGAAAAACCAGTTTTTGCGAATTTAACGAAGACGCAATCGGTGAGTACATTGACTTTTGAAGAAGCTTTGGCCTTATTAGAACGCCCTAAATTGCCTCGCGAAGTGGGTATTCATAACGATATGCCGGTAATTATTGGTGCTGGTAAATTAGGTCCTTATATTAAATACGATGGTAAGTTTACGAGTTTGCCAGATACCCACGATCCCTTCACGATTGAAATGGATCAAGCGATTGCCGTGATTGCACAAGCCTTGAAAGATGCGGAAGCAGGTGGATTAGGGTATTTTGAGGATTCCTTGATTGAGACGGGTAAAGGCCGTTTTGGTCCCTATGTAAAACACAATGGCAAATATTATTCGTTAGCCAAAACGGATAATTTAGCTACCATTGATCAAGCTCGTGCGATTGAATTAATCGAAGCGAAGCGTAAAGTGGAAGCGAATAAGTTTATTAAGGAATTTGCGGAAAATGAAACGGTAAAAGTGGTAAATGGAATGTATGGGCCGTATATCCAAATCGGTAAACGCAATGTAAAGATCCCTAAAGGAACCGAACCAGCAGATTTAACATTGGAGGAGTGTTTAGCGCTTGGCGACGCGGCTCCTGCACCTAAAAAAGCACGTAAAAAATAAGCATATGAGTCAGATTATTGATGGAAAGATGGTCGCTGAAACGATGAAAGTCGCGATCGGTGAAGAAGTAAAACAAATGGTCGCTGCGGGCCAAAAAGCCCCTCATCTCGTGGCTATACTCGTGGGTAACAACGGCGCCTCAGAAACCTATGTGGCCAATAAAGTGAAGTCATGTGAGGAACTAGGTTTTGCCTCTACCCTGTTGCGTTTTGATCCATCGATCTCTGAGGCTGATTTATTAGCAGAGGTTCAAAAAGTGAACGACAATCCGGATATGGATGGTTTAATCGTTCAATTACCACTTCCAAAGCACATTAATCCAGATAAAGTGATGGAAACGATTCATCCGTCTAAGGACGTTGATGGTTTCCATCCGATCAATATAGGTCGCATGGCGAAAGGATTGCCGGCATATATCTCTGCCACTCCGCAAGGAGTGTTGGATTTATTAGCTTATTACAAGATTGAAACAGCAGGAAAGCATTGCGTGGTAGTAGGTCGCTCTCAAATTGTGGGTTTACCGATGTCCATCTTAATGCAGCGTAATCACCCGGTGGGTAACTGCACGGTTACCTTAACGCATTCTAGAACGACTAATTTAGCAGAAATTTGTTCTCAAGGGGATATTGTTATTGCGGCCTTGGGTATACCAGAGTTTATCAAAGCAGCACACATCAAACCGGGAGCCGTTGTGATCGACGTAGGTTTAACGCGAGTTGAAGATGCGACAAAGAAATCAGGTTTTGCTTTAAAAGGCGACGTAGATTTTGATGATGTAGCCCCTAAATGTTCTTACATCACTCCTGTACCCAAAGGCGTAGGTCCGATGACCATCGTATCTTTGATGAAAAACACGCTTCTAGCCGCTAAAGGCGTGATTTATCCGAAAAACTAAGACTGATATAGATAGCGATAAAAGACTCCTAAGGGGAGTTTTTTATCGTATTCATCGTTCAAATAGATCTCTCCTGACTCTGCCTTTTCTGGCACATTGAAAATACCTTTCATTAAGTTTTCAACAACTAAGGTCGAGAAGCCTAAGGAATAGACATTCGTTAAAAGGATGTGTTCTTTCGGATCTAATATCTCCTTCACAGATCGTAACATATCATCGATTTGCTCTTCTAATACCCATTTTTCTCCTTCTGGACCGCGTCCATAGGCTGGAGGATCTAACAGGACACCTTGGTAGAAATTACCGCGTCTAGCTTCGCGTTTCACGAATTTAAGCGCATCTTCTGCCATCCAACGGATGTTGTCTAGCTTCGATACTTCCATATTTTCCCTTGCCCAGGATAAAACGGGTTTTACCGAATCCACGTGTGTGACATCAGCGCCCACCTGCTTGCAGGCTAAACTCGCACCGCCTGTATAGGCGAATAAGTTTAGGATTTTAGGCTTCGGTGTTTTTAACAAAGGAATGTTTTTTGCCAAAAACTCCCAGTTCGATGCTTGCTCCGGAAATATCCCCACGTGTTTAAAGGAGGACAAGGAAATCTTAAAATTTAGATCCAAAGTCTCCGATTGATACGGCATAAACCATTTATCCGGTACGCCTTTCTTTACTTCCCAAACACCGCGTTCATTGCTTCCCTTTTCTTTTTTGAAATAAGCATTCGCCTTACTAGCCCAAAATTCTTCAGATAATGATTTTTGCCAAACAGCCTGCGGCTCCGGACGTCTCACTACAAAAGCCCCAAATTGCTCGAGCTTTTCGAACCCACCGGAGTCAATTAATTCGTAATTTTTACCCCAAAATACGGGTGTTTCAATGGCAATAGAAGCTGAATTTTTCAAATTTTAGGGGTTCAATGGGATTTTAGTTAGGAAATAAACGGAGCGTCTTCCTTCCTCTGAGTTGTTAATGGTTTGGTTGCCTGAAGCGATAAAGTGATTGCTGTACCAATAATGTAAATCTGATTTTTCTTGACGGCGGATTTTATCACCCTCATTTTGAGTACTTAATTCTTGTATTTTTTCATCGCCTGATTGACCTTGTGCGCTGATGTATTTAGAGATGATGTTGTTCCCTCTTTGGTAAGATAAAGTCAACATATCTCCATGTAAGGAGGTCTTTATTTTTTGAATCAACTTATCCTCTTTGATATTATTCAAATCGATGGATTGATCCCACAATACGTTACCTTTTTCATCTAATTCAGCGATGACTGCGTGGGTATAAATCCAACCATCAAATTGCTGTGAATTACTATAGGAGTTGTATCCTCTGTATCCCCAAGGGCTATAATAGCTGGAAAATGGCGAATACAATCCGTAATTTCCATAGCCCCAACGATAGGGATTATAAAGCATATTCCATGGGGAATAAAGTCCACCACCTAGCATTCCTAAGGTTCCACCAAATGGAGAATAATTCACATATTTATAATCCGGATAAAAGGCTTCCGCTACGACGATATAATGGTCTCCTTTTTTAATGATTTCGTGCATTAATAAGCGATAATCCAATCGAAGCTCCTCCCCTTTTTCTTCTTTCGATTTAATCTTTTTCTCTTGTTTATTCTTTTGCTTTTCACCTAAGAAATTAAAGAAGTTCGTAAACTGGGTAAAGCTTGTAAACTTGGATTCCTGTAAATCACCATCCAGATAGGAACTGAAATACAATCCTTGAGAACTAGGTCCTTTAGAAGATCCAATAGAGCCTTTGTGGCCATAGGTACCCACTACTACCTGCAAGGAATCGTTCAGTTGAGTGGATTTAGCATTCATTTGAGCGTACTCCTCTTTCGGGTTCATCGTAATTTGCCCTAATTGATTTCCATCCTCATCAAAGGATTTCAAAATTAGTTGGTAGTTCTTTGCCTTTTTACCTACGGAATAGACCACATTGATTTGCTGCTGTGTCGTATCTAAATCCATGGACTGGATTTCTGCTTGTCCGTTAACCACAGCTGGAAGTATGCGCGTTCTTTTTTCACTTAAATTGGTAAAAAGAATAACCGGGGTATTATTCACAATTCCTCCGATAAAGAGCGATTGATTTAAAGCCTTGAAGTTTGAAATTTCCATTTTTTCTACCGAGAAAATTTGGAATTTTTCTAGTTTACCATCAGTCGGGTTAACACGAACGATGTAATAATTGTTGCTTTTAAATCGACTGAATAGTAAGTATAGATTATTTCCATCGTAGCAATGCGTGACAAAATCAAGATTCCCTTCGATACTACCCTGGTTCATCCAAACCTGCTCTAAATTCGTGTTGAATTTTCGAATGTTGAATTCTGATTTGCCTACTTGTGTTAATACGATAACCCCTTTTTCCCCTAGAGGAATGGAAAAGGTTTCTAATTGTCCTGCGATAGGAATCTCAATTCGCTTGATTTCTTGAGCGTTTGCCGCTAGGCTACAAAGAAGTATAAAAAAGAGTAGGCGGATCGATTTCATCTGTTATTCAGCTAGGCTTAAAATAATATCGAATTCTGCTTTTGCGACGGGCGTTACGGATAAACGAGATTGTTTGATGAGTGCTAGACCGGATAAGCGATCGTCAGCTTTCATCGTTTTCAGGGTTACAGTTTTAGCGAATTTTTTCACAGGAATTAATTCGACTACCACCCAACGTGGATCTTCCGTGGTCGGGTCTGGAAAATGTTCTTTTTGCACTTCGGCTAAACCTACCACTTCCATCCCTTCGTTTGAATGGTAAAAAAAGACCCAATCGCCTTTTTTCATCGCCATCATATTATTCCGAGCTTGGTAATTACGCACGCCATCCCAAACAGATTTCCCCTCTTTAACGAAATCATCCCAAGAATATTTGAACGGTTCAGATTTAACTAACCAATAATTCATATTTAGGGGAATTTAGGGAATTTAGAGAAGTCTGGTTTACGCTTTTCGAGGAAGGCATTCTTACCTTCTTTGGCCTCATCTGATAAATAATACAAGAGTGTCGCGTTACCGGCTAATTCTTGAATACCCGCCTGACCGTCTAATTCCGCGTTGAACGCAGATTTCAACATGCGAAGCGCTAAAGGACTTTTTTTCAAAATCTTCTCACACCACTCCACCGTCGTTTTTTCCAAGTCTTCTAAAGGAACTACTTTATTCACTAATCCCATTTGAAGCGCGTCTGACGCGTCATATTGATCACAAAGTAACCAGATTTCTCTTGCTTTCTTTTGACCTACTACTCGTGCTAAATAAGAAGCACCAAAACCTCCATCAAAAGAACCTACATTAGGTCCTGTTTGTCCAAAACGCGCATTTTCTGCGGCTATCGATAAGTCACAGATAACGTGTAAAACATGTCCGCCACCAATCGCCCAACCAGCCACCATCGCCACCACAGGCTTCGGAATTGTTCTGATTTGACGTTGTAGATCCAATACATTTAAACGAGGCACTGCGTCTTTCCCTACATATCCGCCATCTCCACGAACACTTTGATCACCTCCAGAGCAGAAAGCTTTGCCTCCCTCTCCTGTTAAAATAATCACACCTACACGCGTATCTTGACGCGCTAACTCCATCGCTTCAGACATCTCTTGTACCGTTAATGGCGTAAATGCGTTGTGTTTGTGTGGGCGATTAATAGAGATTTTAGCAATTCCATTATAGAATTGAAATAAGATATCCTCGTAGGTTTTGATGGTTTCCCAAGGGAATGATGAAATCATAAATGTATTAGTTAGATTCGTTGTATTCTACCTCCCACGTGTGGTCGGCTAATAAAGTTACTTTAGCTAAAAAACGGCTATATTTGAACGACCGGCCCCATTCTTCTGGTGCTACCAGAGAAAGCAAGTCTGCTCCATTCTCTTTTTCGTATAAATAATAGGTCTCGCTAATGATGGGCTCGAAGCCCATGGCAGCATCATAAATGCGCTCGGATATTTCTTTTCGATCGGCTAATAATTTCGCCTGACGTGCCAAAACCTCCATTTGTTCATACAACTGGTTCATTTGGCGATCCGTTTGCTGGCGCATGGCCAGCATGGAACGTCCTTTCACCTTACCCATATCGTCCGGTTTAATAACCGCTCCTCCTGCTGTATGAGCATACGGTAGTAAACCTGGATTTTCGGCTACTTTATCAGGATTGATGGGATTAAAAAATGCTTCTTCTGACATAAATGGGGCTTGCTAAAGGGTGTACCCTTATTAACCTACGAAATTAGAGAATGTTTGGTTAATTTTGGAAAGATTCTCTAATTATATGCGCCACCTGGCTTCACTCTTCTTGGATTTCCCTGTTGCTGAAACAGAATTTGAACAGCAAGTTTTTGCTTTTTGTCAGGCTTGGCGAACGGGTCAAACGGAATTTACCTTTCATACTTCAGGTTCAACGGGAGAACCAAAGCCCATTGTAATATCTCGTGAGCGCCTGTATGTTTCGGCGAAGATGACTGGAGATTGGTTGAAATTAGAAAAAGGAGATGCGGCTTTGTTATCCCTTTCTCCTCTGTATATAGCTGGAGCAATGGTCTTAATACGTGCTTTGGTACACGATTTATCTTTGATTTTAGTCGAACCTTGCCAAAACCCCTTAAGCCAGATTCCTCCGACTGACATTCATTTAGCTTCTTTTGTTCCCACGCAGTGGGCGACTATGCTCGATTCAGGAATTCACCTCAGCGATTATTTTAAACAGGCAAAAGGTATTCTCTTAGGAGGTGCATCTGTCTCAGATAGCTTGCGAAAAGACTATGGTTTTCCTGTTTATGAAACCTATGGTATGACCGAAACGGTTTCCCATATTGCCTACAGGACTTGGAATCAGTCCTATTTTCAAACATTGCCAGGTGTCCAAATCGCTCAGACTGACGAAGATTGTTTATTGATTTGTGCTCCGACGACCGAAAACAAATGGATAGAGACAAGAGATGTGGTTGAACTGGTGGCCGCGGGTCAATTTGTCTTAAAAGGACGTTTAGATCGTGTCATTAATTCTGGCGGTATCAAGTTACAACCTGAGAAAATAGAACAAGTATATCGTTCATTGACCTCCTTGCCCCTTTTCGTGGCTGGAATTCCGGACGCATTTTGGGGAAATAAATTGGTTTTGTTTTTGGAATCCTCCATGCCTATGTCATTTTCCGTAGAGCCGGGGCTGCTCAGTTCTGCAGAGATTCCCAAAGAAATCATTTGCCTTCCTTCTTTTATTAAAACCGCGAGTGCTAAAATTGATACGGCGAAAACCGTAGCTTTGTATCTTAATTCCCTTTAGATGAACCCGAATAAATTATCCCGCAGCTTCAAACTATTCTATGAGTCGCCCATTAATGTGCCAGCGCCTTATCATTTAGAAGCTGTATTTTCTTTTTTGCAATTTGATACAGACAAGCCCTCGGTGGCGATTGAAATTCAATACATTGATCGCTCGGATTTTTCGCGTGAAGAATTAATTGCGGATGGTTTGGTGCCTGATGATAGCTGGACTTATGAAGGTGAATTGCCTTTGGTTTGGCGAGATCGTTTGATGTCTGCTTTCCAAGAATATGTGACAGGATCTTGCTCCCCTAAAGACCAGGAGCCTTTTATTACGTTGGAAGCGAATGACACAACACCCAACGTGCCCTTGTATTTAGAGCCTCAGGAATCGTTAATTCAAGAATTTATGCAAGCGATGTTCGAAATCGATGGTCGTGAATTACCGCTTTATTTAGGATTTCAATTCATGGATCGCAAAGGAAATTGGCGTAAGATCGAGGGTGAAATGTCTTTTGCCTCCTTGAGTTTTACGTATCAAGACAGTGAAGAAGGACAGAAAACCTTTGCTAATTGGGATGAATTACAAGATTTAATGAACCACGTTTTTATTGCTGAATTCTCTGCAGACAAGGCGAATCAGAACTGTAAATCGGCTAGTTTAGCTGTTTATCCAGGAGATGGATTATGGTATGTAGCCGGACATTCGCTACGTAAACCCAGTGGGAACAATTACTATTTTGACGAATTAGAAGAAAAATTGCAATTCATTTTTTAACGATGGAAAATCAAATTTTAGACGTTCTGAGCCTTCAGAAATCCGCTTTATTGCGTTTATCTACTTCTTCTGCTACCGAGCGAATGGAGAAATTACGCAAAATCGAAAGCTATTTGATGCAACACAAGAACGAATTGTGTGACGCCTTATATGCTGATTTTAAGAAGCCAGCTTCTGAAGTGGTGATAGCGGAGATGTTAGGTGTAAAGCGAGAAATTAACCATACCATTAAGCACTTGAAGTCATGGATGAAGCCTCAATCGGTTTCAACGCCCCTGATGCTTTTGGGAACGAAAGGATTAGTGCAGTACGAAGCTAAAGGGCTTTGTTTGATCATTTCTCCTTGGAATTACCCATTTAATTTGTCGATTTGTCCCTTGGTGCATGCCATTGCGGCCGGAAATGCGGTGATTTTGAAACCTTCAGAATTGAGCCCTGCCACCGCGGCATTTATTCAAAAGATGATTTCATCCTTATTTGATCCGAGTGAAGTAGCTGTTTTTGAGGGGGATGCCTCCGTATCTACGTTTTTATTAGAGCAGAAATTTGATCATATTTTTTTCACTGGGAGTCCGGCAATTGGTAAAGTGGTGATGGCAGCGGCTGCCAAGCATTTGACATCCGTAACTCTTGAATTAGGGGGTAAATCGCCTGCGATTGTGGGCCCTGATGTGAATGTGGAAGAGGCTGCAGTGAAAATTGCCTGGGGTAAGTTCTTGAATAATGGCCAAACCTGCATCGCTCCAGATTACCTCTATCTTCATGAGAAGAATTATTATTCATTTTTGAAAGCGTTAGAGGCGACGGTTGAAACTTTTTACGGAAAGAACGTAGCCAAAAGTAAAGATTATGCCCGGATTGTGAATCGCCGTCATTTTGATCGCATCGTTTCGCTTTTAGAGGATGCGAAAGAGAAAGGGGCACAAGTGTTGTTTGGTGGAAAGACCGATGCGGACGATTGCTTTATTGAGCCTACTGTATTGATTCATTGCACTCCGGAGATGCGCATCATGCAGGAGGAGATTTTTGGCCCTATCCTACCGGTGATGTCCTATCAAGATGAATTACAAGTCACAGCAAGCATTCGTCAGGGAGATAAACCACTGGCTTTGTATGTGTTTTCGACTAATGCGGAGTTTAATCACTACATTTTGGATCATACGAGTTCGGGAACGTCAGTCGTCAATGATTGTTTGATTCAATTTGGGCATAATGAATTGCCTTTTGGTGGAGTAAATCACTCAGGCATTGGTAAATCAGGTGGTCACTATGGTTTTGTGGAATTTTCTAACCAAAAATCAGTGGTCATTCAACGAACTAATTTACTGAAAAACTTCTATCCTCCTTACGGCGTGAAAGTACGTTGGATGATTGATTTTGTATTAAAATGGCTATAAGAGTATTCTTTTTAGGGTGTTTGTTTATATGGTCTTGCCAAAGTTCCCCAGATTCTAAAGGAGAAAAGATACCAGATCAGCAAGCCATTTCCGTAGGTCAGCAAGCGGAAAAGAACATTCAATTTCTAACCCTGCAACTGGAAGATCAGCCGAGTGCGAACTTGTATTATTTACGTGCGAAAAATTATGTGACTCTGCATGCCTATGGTTTAGCGGACCAAGATCTAGAGAAATCCTTGCGTGATAATCCCGGCGAGCCTGCCTATTTAGCACTTTCAGCCCAAATTAAGCAAAAAGTAGAGGATTATTCTACTTCGATTGATCGCGCGAAATTGGTTGAAATTACGGAATGGAATTCTCCCCAAAATAGTCTTTTACTGGCTCAAAATTATGTTGCCACAAAGCAAATGAGTTTAGGCCGCTATTATATAAAGAAAATTAATGCCGAGCATTTGCCGACCCTTGATAAGGCCGTCTTTAAGGCTGTGAAAGAGTATGCCGTTTCAGATTCTGTTCGACTTTATACTTTGATGGATACTAAGCCTGCAGATGAATCGCCTTTAGTCTATGTGTTTTATGATCAGGCTTTACAAAAGCTTGCCTCCTTGCGCTACCAGCAACTCATTTTAGCTAGTTTGAAGAAATACCCGATGGATCCCTATTTTATGCGGTATTGGGCTCGTTTTTTGGTTAAAATGAAAAAATATTCTCAGGCGGCTTTGGTCTATAAACAGGTGCTTAAAGTATATCCTAAAACGAAATCCTTACAAGCGGAATTGGTGTATTTTGATTTAGCCAAACAAGGTTTATTACCCATCAAGCGCGCAGAATCTGCTTCAGATTCACTGGCTGTTTCGTCAGATTCTTTATCTCAAAATTAATCAGGTGCGCATTTCAATACATTGCGCCTTAATTTGTACCTTTGCACAAATTTTTTAGAATGATCAAAATTACATTTCCCGACGGACAAGTAAGAGAATTTGAAAATGGAATCACTCCTTTTCAAGTAGCCTTGTCTATTTCAGAAGGTTTAGCACGTAACGTGTTAGCGGCTAATTTAAATGGTGAAGTAGTGGATTCCTCCACTCCTATTGAAGCAGATGCAGCTTTACAATTGTTAACCTGGAATGATGCAGATGGGAAAAAGACCTTTTGGCATTCATCTGCTCACTTATTAGCAGAAGCGATCGAGGCTTTGTATCCAGGTACTAAATTCGGTATCGGACCAGCTATTGAAAATGGTTTTTACTACGATATTGATTTAGGAGAGCAAGAGTTTGGTTCAGATCAATTCAAGGCGATTGAAGATAAAATGCTGGAATTAGCACGTACGAAAAATGAATATGTTCGTACGTCTGTTTCTAAGGCTGATGCCATTTCTTATTTCCAAGAGAAGGGCGACGAATACAAATTAGAATTAATTGATGGTTTAGCTGATGGCTCGATCACCTTCTATAACCAAGGTAATTTCACGGATTTATGCCGTGGACCACATATCCCTAATACGGGTTTTATTAAATCCGTCAAATTACTTTCTGTGGCTGGAGCCTACTGGCGTGGCGACGAAAAACGAAAGCAATTAACGCGTATTTATGCGATCACTTTCCCTAAAGCGAAAGAATTAGAAGAATATTTGACCTTATTAGAAGAAGCTAAACGCCGTGACCACCGTAAACTCGGTAAGGAAATGGAATTGTTCGCCTTTTCCGAGAAAGTAGGCATGGGTCTACCCTTGTGGTTGCCTAAAGGCACATTATTGCGTGAGCGTTTAGAAAACTTTTTACGTCGTGCGCAGGTAAGAGCGGGTTATTCTCCTGTCATAACACCGCACATTGCGAGCAAAGAATTATATGTGACTTCTGGTCACTATGCGAAATACGGAAAGGATTCTTTCCAACCCATTCGTACGCCAGATGAAAATGAGGAATTCTTCTTAAAACCGATGAATTGCCCTCACCACTGTGAGATTTACAAGACAAAGCCTCGTTCTTACAAGGATTTGCCTTTGCGTTTAGCGGAGTTTGGTACGGTATATCGGTATGAGCAAAGTGGTGAATTGCACGGTTTAACGCGTGTAAGAGGCTTTACTCAAGATGATGCGCACATTTTCTGTCGTCCTGATCAAGTAGAGGACGAGTTTATGAAGGTAATTGACTTGGTTTTATATGTGTTCAAAGCCTTAGGTTTTGATTCCTATTCAGCTCAAGTTTCTTTGCGTGATAAAGAGAACAGAGAAAAGTACATCGGTAACGATGAAGATTGGGATCGGGCTGAGTCAGCGATTATTCGTTCAGCAGAAGCCAAAGGTCTTCCTACCGTAATTGAATACGGCGAAGCGGCTTTCTATGGCCCTAAGCTTGACTTTATGGTGAAAGATGCCTTGGGTCGTAAGTGGCAGTTAGGTACCATTCAGGTAGATTATCAATTACCACAACGTTTTGAATTAGAATATACGGGTTCAGATAATATGAAACACCGTCCAGTCATGATTCACCGTGCACCATTTGGTTCATTAGAACGTTTCGTTGCTATTTTAATCGAGAATACTGCGGGTAATTTCCCTTTATGGTTATCTCCTGACCAAATTGCTGTTCTTCCTATTTCTGAGAAATACGAGGATTATGCGAACGAATTGTACTTACGCTTACAAGAGAAAGATTTACGTGGGTATGTAGATCACCGGAATGAAAAGATGGGGCGTAAAATTCGCGATGCGGAAATCGCTAAGGTGCCTTTCATGATTGTAGTAGGTGAAAAAGAACAAGCAGAAGGTATTGTCAGCGTTCGTAAGAAAGGTGACGGAGATGTGGGATCGATGACTTTGGACGCTTTCATAGCGATGGCACAAGAAGAAATCCAGTCCTTAACCTATGAAAAATAGGAGCTTATGCGCTTTTTGCTTGCAATTGCGTTAATTTTGATTTAGCTTTCGATTTAATCTATATTAAACCCATTTTATTTTATGGCTTTACGCCCGAATAACAATTACAGAGGAAACAGAAGAGAAGAAGAGCCATACCGCATTAATCAGTTAATTCGTGGTGTAGAGGAGGTTCGTTTAGTAGGCGAGAATATTGAGGTGGGAGTTTATCCCTTTGCGAAGGCTTTGGAATTAGCTGGAGCTCAGAATTTAGATCTTGTGGAGATTTCTCCTAAAGCAGTCCCTCCTGTTTGTAAGATCATCGATTATGCTAAATTCAAGTATGATCAAAAGAAGAAACAGAAGGAAATCAAAGCCAATGCCACGAAAACGGTCATTAAAGAGATTCGTTTCGGTCCTAACACGGATGAGCATGATTTCAATTTCAAATTAAAACATGCCGTTAATTTCCTAAAAGAAGGTGCTAAAGTGAAAGCTTACGTGCACTTTGTGGGTAGAACGATTGTGTTTAAGGAGCGTGGTGAAATGTTGCTTTTGAATTTCGCTAAAGGTTTAGAAGATGTAGGTAAGCCAGACGATATGCCTAAATTAGAAGGTAAGCGTATGAGCATCATCTTCTCCCCTAAAGCTATCAAGAAATAATTTTCATACGGATGCTGGAATTATAGGGTAATTTTCATTACTTTTGCATTCCAAATTTCAAAATTTAATTTTTACATAATTATCAAACAATGCCAAAAATTAAAACTAACTCTGGAGCGAAAAAACGTTTCAAAGTAACGGGAACTGGTAAGATTAAGCGTAAACACGCATTTCATAGCCATATCCTAACTAAAAAAACAACTAAACAAAAGCGTAATTTAGTTCACGCTACTTTAGTTCACCCATCTGATATGGACCGCGTTAACTTATTGTTAGGTCTTTAATTAGAATTTAAGTTATTGTTAAACCAGAAAGAAGGCTCAAGTAATCAACCGATTCGCCTCATTTCAAAAAACAAAAAATTATGCCAAGAAGTGTCAATCACGTAGCCTCAAGAGCTAGAAGAAAGAAAATCCTTAAGTTAGCGAAAGGATTCTACGGTCGCGGAAAAAATGTCTGGACAGTAGCAAAAAACAAAGTAGAGAAAGGTTTGCAATACGCATACCGTGATCGTAAAGTTAAGAAAAGAGATTTTCGTGGTTTATGGATCCAACGTATCAATGCAGCAGCTCGTCAAGAAGGTCTTTCTTACTCAGCGTTCATGGGTAAATTCAATAAATCTGGAATGACTTTAAATCGTAAAGTTTTAGCTGACTTAGCGATGAATCATCCTGAAGCTTTCAAAGCAGTTGTGAAGAACTTGAAGTAATTCTTGTTTCAACAGAAAGAGAGCCTCGAATTTTTCGGGGCTTTTTTTTGTGCCTATATTTGTCCTATGATGCATCAGCCGATCTACCTTGATTATGCAGCGACTACTCCGGTTCACCCGGAGGTGCTTTCGGCTATGCTCCCCTATTTTACAGAAGTATTTGGAAATGCAGGTTCATCTGCCCATTTGTATGGTTGGAGAGCCGCAGAAGCGGTGGAGCAGTCTCGTGCAACATTAGCAACCTATTTTCAAGTAAAACCCTCCGAAGTCGTATTTACATCCGGCGCCACTGAATCTATTAACTTAGCAATACGTGGTTTTCTGCAAGGAAAGCCGAAAGGACACCTCATTACGAGTGTTATGGAACACAAGGCTGTATTAGAGGTGTTTCATGCCTTAGAGGTCGAAGGTTGGTCGGTGACTTATTTGACGGATATTGCGGAACTTGAAAAAGCCATTCGTCCAGAGACGATATTCATTTCTCTAATGTTAGTCAACAATGAAGTAGGGACTATTTTAGACTATGAGGAGGTATTGCGCCTTTGTGAAGCTCGAGGTATTTGTTTCCACACAGATGCAACTCAAGCCATAGGAAAACTCTCGCTGACTAAATTGCCACATCTTCTAAGTTTTAGTGGACACAAGATTTATGGCCCTAAGGGAATCGGTGCTTTAATTGCTCGAGTTCCTTTACAGCCAATTCATTATGGTGGTGGGCAGGAACGAGGTTTACGACCTGGTACTTTACCAGTTCCGTTAATCGTGGGGTTGGCAAAGGCTGTGGAGATGATTCCTGACTGGCTTTCTAAAGCTTCTTTTTACCAGGATGCCAAAGAGCGTCTTTCTAGTTACCTCCCATTGATTAATTCTCCTGAAAATTCCGTTCCATCCATTCTTAATTTTACGCTAAAAGGGGCTGATTGGGAAAAAATGTTTCAAGTATTAAACGGCTTAGCGTTTTCGAATGGTTCAGCTTGTAATGCTAAAACTGAATTACCTTCGCATGTACTAAAAGCACTAGGGCACTCAGACGAAGATGCGTTAGCTAGCGGCCGTTTTAGTCTAGGTTATTTCACGACGAATGAAGAGATTGATCGCGTGTGTGATATCCTTTCTCACCATTTACCTACACTTCTATGAAAGAGCTTTATACGGTCATTCAACAAGTAAAAGACCTTCAAAAGTCAGGGTTAAAATTTGTCTTAGCAACCGTGGTTCGTGTGGAGGGTAGCGCCTACCGTCGTCCCGGAGCGAGAATGTTGATCGCAGAAGATGGAAACTGGTGGGGTGGAATTTCAGGCGGTTGTTTAGAGGGGGATATTTTAAAAAAGGCGCAATTGGCCTTGTTTTCGCAAAATTATAAAACGATTACTTACGACACTCGGGAGGAAGATCCGTTTGCCTTAGGTATTGGATTAGGTTGTCAAGGAGTCATTGAAATTCATATTAATCCATTTCAGGATCAAATTAATGCGTTGGTCGAAGCTTTAAAGAGTCATTTAGAAGGAAATGTAGCTCATACTTTACAGATGCATTTATCGGCTAATTTTAAAATTGAATTAGATGATGCATTTGCTTCACATGGAAGTGAATGGTCGGATGGTGTCTTTACGGAGTATTTGCCAGCGCCTATGACAGTATGGGTCTTTGGGAATCAATTCGATGCGCAAGGATTTATTCAGCAAGCGAGTGGATTGGCTTGGCGCGTGAATTGGGTAGGGATATTGTCCAAAATGGCATCGCATCTTACTGTTCAGGGGCGCTATAGTTATGAGGAACTTTGGCCTGTACAATCTTCTGATTTTCTGGTGATGATGACGCATGATTTGGAAAAGGATGTAAAGATTTTGGAAAAATTGCTCTCCGCTGCTATTACACCAGCCTATGTGGGAATTCTAGGGCCTAAAAAAAGATTTGAAAAGCTCCAAAACCATTTCAAGCAGGATTTAGTTACGCTATTACCTATTTCGACACCGATTGGTCTGGATATAGGTGCAGAAGGACCAGAAGAGATTGCGATCTCCATTATGGCCGAAATTTTAACCCTAAAAAATAACAGAAACGGTCAGCGATTGCATCTTCGAGATCGTGCCATTCACGAATAGTATGAGTACACAAATCAACCGCCTAAAAGAACAAATTTCCCCTTTACGTGATGCTTTAGTGCATCATCCAATCAATTCCTTTATTCAAAGTACCGCAGAACTTGAGGTATTTATGAAGCACCATGTCTTCGCTGTATGGGACTTTATGTCCCTAGTAAAGAAGTTGCAACAGGAATTTACCTCTGTTGATGTGCCTTGGAATCCCAAAGGCCCAGCAGAAGTTCGTTATTTAATCAATGAGATTGTATTAGGGGAAGAGTCCGATGTGGATCAAAATGGTGTTTACATCAGCCATTTTGAACTTTACTTAAGAGCGATGGAGGAATTGTCGTTTATGCCCTCTCCTTTCTTACAGGAGTTAAGATCTTTCGCGAATTTGGATGAATTATTACTGGCTATCCCTAAATCCAATATCCCTGAATCCGTTAAGGCTTTCTTAACATTTACTTTTTCATCTATTCAGAATAGAAGTATAGAAGAGATTGCGGCCATATTTACTTTTGGTAGAGAGGACATTATTCCGGAGATGTTTCAAGTCATTGTTGATCAATTAAAAAGAGATTCACCGGATAAAGTAGAAACTTTAGTGTATTACTTAGAGCGTCATATCGAAGTAGATGGTGGTCACCACAGTGAGTTAGCCTATAAGATGATGGAACATTTGTGTGGTGAAGATGAGTCTAAGTGGCAGAAAGCGACTCAGGCAGCTGTGGAATCTTTGCAGGTGAGGCTGAAGTTGTGGGACGGGATAGTAGAGCATAGATAATAGAGTAGAGATGTGGCATAAAAAAAGCCCGATCTAGAACAGATCGGGCTTTTTATTTACCGCTTAGGCTTATTTTACTTCTTCAAAAGAAACGTCTTCCGCTCCTCCGTCAGATCCATTTGAATCTGCTGATTGAGTTGCTTGACCGCCTTCTGCTTCAGCTCCTGCCGCATACATCTCTTGAGATGCCGCAGTCCAAGCCGTATTTAATTTTTCTAATCCAGCATCGATACCAGCTAAATCTTGAGAAGCGTGAGCCACTTTTAATTCTGCCAAAGCACCTTCGATCGCTGTTTTATTTCCTTCCGATAATTTTTCACCGTATTCTTTCAATTGCTTGTCCGATTGGAAAATCAACGCATCTGCTTGATTGATTTTTTCTACTTTTTCTTTTTCTAATTTATCCGATGCTTCGTTTGCTTTCGCCTCGTTACGCATTTTTTCGATATCCGCGTCCGTTAAGCCGCTAGATGCTTCGATACGGATTTTTTGTTCTTTACCTGTTCCTTTGTCTTTGGCAGAAACGTTCAAGATACCATTCGCATCAATATCGAATGTTACTTCGATTTGAGGTACACCGCGTTGTGCAGGTGGCAAACCATCTAAGTGGAAACGGCCTAATGAGCGGTTATCTTTCGCCATTGGACGCTCACCTTGAAGAACGTTTAATTCTACTGATGGTTGGTTATCCGCTGCCGTAGAGAAGGTTTCAGACTTCTTCGTAGGAATCGTCGTATTAGCCTCGATCAACTTCGTGAATACACCACCCATGGTCTCGATACCTAATGAAAGTGGCGTTACGTCTAATAATAAAACGTCTTTCACCTCTCCCGTTAATACACCACCTTGAATAGCAGCTCCGATCGCAACTACCTCATCTGGATTTACTCCTTTAGAAGGCTTTTTGCCAAAGAACTTCTCCACTTCCTCCTGAATACGTGGAATACGCGTCGAACCACCTACTAAGATTACCTCATCGATATCCGAGTTCGTGTAACCGGCATTTTTCATCGCACGCTTGCAAGGCTCTAATGTACGCTGGATTAAGCTATCGGCTAATTGCTCGAATTTCGCTTTTGATAAGGAACGTACTAAGTGTTTCGGGATACCATCTACCGGCATAATGTATGGTAAGTTGATTTCCGTTGCAGCGCTAGAACTTAATTCGATTTTCGCTTTTTCAGCCGCTTCTTTTAAGCGCTGTAAAGCCATTGGATCTTTACGCAAGTCGATATTCTCGTCAGCGATGAATTCTTCCGCTAACCAGTTGATGATTACTTGGTCAAAGTCATCTCCACCTAAGTGTGTATCGCCATCTGTTGATTTTACTTCGAATACGCCATCACCTAATTCAAGTACTGATACGTCAAACGTACCACCACCTAAGTCGAATACCGCAATCTTCATATCCTTACCACCTTTGTCTACGCCATAAGCAAGTGCAGCAGCCGTAGGTTCGTTGATGATACGTTTTACTTCTAAACCTGCGATTTGACCTGCTTCTTTCGTCGCTTGACGCTCTGCATCATTAAAGTAAGCAGGAACAGTGATAACCGCTTCCGTTACTGTTTGGCCTAAATAATCCTCTGCTGTTTGCTTCATTTTTGTCAAAATCTGCGCAGAAATTTCTTGTGGTGTATATAAACGATCACCGATGCGAACACGTGGCGTATCATTATTTCCTTGCTCTACTGAGTAAGAAATCGTTTTTAGTTCAGAGCTAACCTCTGAATATTTTTTACCCATGAATCGCTTCACAGATGAAATCGTATTCTGTGGATTTGTAATCGCTTGTCTTTTCGCAGGATCACCTACTTTACGTTCGCCGTTCTCTAAAAATGCAACGATCGATGGAGTCGTACGTCTACCTTCTGAGTTTGCAATAACGACTGCCTCGTTCCCTTCCATTACCGCCACACATGAGTTGGTGGTTCCTAAGTCAATTCCAATAATTTTTCCCATGATTATTTTTAAATATTTTGACAGCATTTATACAAGGAATGTGCCATTTGAGATGGCCAAAGGCTTTTGTGACATATTGTCACCTTTTGATTTAAAATCAGTGAGCTAACGGAAAAAATGGCGATATGTGGTATATTTGCATACTAAATAGTAGACAATTATGTCCGAATCAAAAGATTTTAATTGGGTAGAAGGCCCAGAACCGCATAGAGCGCGTACACGTGCCATTGTGAGAGCACATCCTGAGGTGAAGAATTTAATCGGAAAGAATCCGATGACCTTCGTTTGGATTTTAGCCTGTGTAGGTATGCAGATTGCTATGGCCTATTTCATCAAGGATTATCCATGGTGGGCGATTGTAGGTGTGGCTTGGATTTTTGGAGCCTTCCCGACGCATACGTTGTTTGTGTGTATTCATGAGTCTGCGCACAATTTGATTTTCAAAAAGAATTCTTGGAATGTGTTAGCGGGAATCATCGCTAACTTCCCCTCCCTCTTTCCTACAGCCATTTCTTTCAAGAATTTCCATTTAAAGCACCATGCTTTTCAGGGAGTTCATGAATTAGATGCAGATTTACCGGATTATTGGGAGGCTAAATTGATCGATAATTATTTCGTCGGTAAGATGATCTGGTTATTGTTGTTCCCTTTCTTTCAAGGCATTCGTACCATGCGTTGTATCGAATTAGCGGTGTTTGATCGTCCAGTAATCATGAATATTATTGCTCAAATAGCCTTTGATGCGATCATTGTTTATTTTTGGGGTTGGTCAGCACTAGCCTATATGGGATTAAGCTTCCTATTTTCTGTGGGATTACACCCTTTAGGAGCACGTTGGATCCAAGAACATTTCTTAGTGTTAGACAAGAACCAGGAGACGTATTCCTATTATGGAAACTTGAATGGCATTAATATGAATGTGGGTTACCATAATGAACACCATGATATGCCATCTGTTCCTTGGAATAATTTGCCAAAGTTAAAGGCAGCCGCTCCTGAGTTTTATGACAACTTGAAATACCATACGTCCTTTGTGAAGCTATTCTTCACCTTCCTATTCTCACAAGAAATAGGCTTGTATTCTCGTATTGCGCGTAAAGAGCGTGATGGAGTTCCGTTGACGGATCAATCGATGCCGGATATAGAGCTATTAAAATAGAATATAGATTATAGAGTAGAGATAGTAGAGTGGAGAGTATAGATTTGGATAAACAAAAAGGGAGCAATTGCTCCCTTTTTGTTTATGGTAGAGATAGTTTATCTCTTTTCTATACTCTCTAATCTCTACTCTCAAGTAGTCTTGCCTCCCCATGCACAAACACCGTCAACTCCGGTCCAGCCAGATTAGTGATCTCCACTCCCGATTTTTTCACGGCAATGTTTAATTGATTCGCGCGGAAGTTGATTTTGAAGGAGAATTCGTTCCACTGTTTTGGCAAAAATGGATTGAAATGCAGGGTGTGATCCTTTAAGCGCATGCCACCAAAACCTTTGATGATCGACATCCAGGTGCCGGCCATACTGGTGATGTGGCAGCCATCCTCTGTATCATTATTGTAATCATCTAAGTCTAAACGTGCGGCACGTGTGTAGAATTCGTACGATTTGTCTTCTTTGCCTAGTTTAGCGGCTAAAATGCTATGAACGCAAGGACTTAACGAGGATTCGTGTACCGTGATGGGCTCATAGAAATTATAATTGCGTTCTAATTCCTCAAGGCTAAAATCGTCTTCAAAGAAATAAATCCCTTGTAATACGTCCGCTTGCTTGATGTAGCATGAACGAAGGATGCGATCCCAAGACCATTTTTGGTTGATTGGTCTTTCTGCCGTAATGGTATCTACGGGTGCGATTACCTTGTCCAAGAAACCATCTTGCTGCAAATAGATCCCTTGCTTTTCATCGCGTGGGAAATACATGTTTTCGATGATGTGCTGGAATTGCGCTACTTCCTCTTTTGCGAAAGCTGTTGAAGTAATTTTAGCCGCAGCTTCTGCAGGGTAATTCTGTTGAATCTCTGCGTAAACTTCAAGCGTGTATTTTAAACACCAAGTGGCGATGTAGTTCGTGTACCAGTTATTGTTAACGTTGTTTTCGTATTCGTTCGGGCCTGTTACGCCTAACATGACGTATTTCTGCTTGTCTTCCGACCAGTTTACGCGTTGAGCCCAGAAACGTGCGATTCCGACCAACACTTCCCAGCCGTACTCTACTAAGTGTTTACGATCGTCTGTGTAATTAACGTAGTCCATAATCGCATAGGCGATGGCTCCGTTACGGTGGATTTCTTCAAAGGTGATTTCCCACTCGTTGTGGCACTCTTCTCCGTTCATCGTCACCATTGGATAAAGGGCTGCGCCTTTGTTGAAGCCTAGCTTACCTGCGTTTTCAATGGCGCGATCTAATTGCTTCCAACGGTAGATTAATAGGTTTTTAGAAACTTTTGCCGGAGCGGTACCTAGGTAGAATGGAATGCAATAAGCTTCTGTATCCCAATAGGTCGATCCGCCGTATTTCTCACCAGTAAAGCCTTTAGGACCAATATTTAAACGATCGTCCTCCCCTGTGTAGGTTTGGTTCATTTGGAATATATTGAAACGAATGCCTTGTTGAGCGGATGCGTCACCAGAGATGATGATATCGTTGATGGCCCATTTGGTCGCCCAAGCTGTCGCTTGTTCTTGCAACATTTTGTCAAATCCTTTCGCTGAAATACGGGCTAAGTAGTCTGAGGCGATCTTTTCAAAGGACGCCGTTGGGTGATTCTCAGAGCTGATGTTAACCGCATACTTGATAAGGGTCAATTTTTCGCCTTGCTTTGCTGATAGCGTGTATGCCAGTTCACTGTACTTTTCGCGGGTTGTTGAGGTAGCTTTTGCGTCTACTTTTTGACCATTAGCTTTAATCTCGATTTGTTGAGCTGTAATGACTTCGAAGCCTGTTTTCTTGGTTTTGGACCAAACAAAATTCGAACCCACTTTTACCTCATCCCAGAATTTTTCATCGTAATTCGAGTCCTTATTCTTGATGTCTCCATCGATAAAGGCTTTTACTTGAATGTCTTCAGTGAAGTTTAATGGTGTAATAGAATAGGAAATAACACCTGATTCATCATCCGCCATGCTATTGAGGCGAATGGATTCAATGGCTAAGCGTTTCCCGTTCGAAAGCGTGATTTCGCAGTTACGAAGGATATACCCCTCCTTCATGTTCAATTCACGGTAAAATGTATGGATTTCACTCGTATGTAAATCGATTTCTACTCCTCCGATCTGAATAGATAATCCGTTCCAGTTAGCGGCATTTAATACTTTGGCAAAATACTCAGGATACCCATTCTTCCACCAACCCACCCGGGTTTTATCTGGATAATAGACGCCCGCAACATAATTTCCCTGAAGGGTTTTACCGGTATAAGTCTCCTCAAAAGACCCTCTTTGTCCCATACGGCCATTGCCGAGTGAGAAAATGGATTCGGTGATTTCGTTGTAGGCGGGGTGGAATTGGTCTTCAATGACTTTCCACTCATCTATTTTAAGGTATTGCTTCATTCAGTTTATTAGGTAATTAGGATAATCTCACAAAAATAGAAAATTGTAAATTTTGGACATTTCTGTGCTAGGCTGTTTCTTTAAAAAAGAAGCAAATCAGCCGATTTTATTCCGATAAAGTTCGGAATTACCTTGTTAGCATCGCTCAATACCGACGCTTCTCCTATTCCAATCACTTTCATTCCTCCATTTATGGCAGCTTCTACCCCGGCTTGAGCATCTTCGAATACGATACATTCTGCTGGCGAAAAACCTAGTCCCTCGGCTCCTTTCAAGAACACTTCTGGGTCTGGTTTGCTCTTGCTTACTTTATTTCCATCGATGATTAGATCAAACCAAGGCATTAATCCTGTCTTTTCTAGAATGATCTCCGCATTTTTACTGGCGGAACCTAAGGCGATTTTATAGCCCTCTGCTTTAATTTGGCCTAAGAAATCCACCATACCTGGAAGGATTTCGGATGGATTCATATTCGAAATTAAGTGCAGGTAATTGTCGTTTTTCTCTTTCAACCAAGCTTCCTTTTGTTCCTCTGTAGCGGAATATGAAGCCCAATCTAGAATGCGATTCAATGATTCTACTCTGGATACGCCTTTTAATTGTTCGTTTTGCTCTTCGGTTAATTGGTAGTTGAAATTCTCTCCTAGCATTTTCCAGGCTTGAAAGTGATAAATTGCTGTATCAACTAATACTCCGTCGAGATCAAAAAGGCAGGCTTTGTAAGACATATTTAGGTAGGGATTGTTTTAAAGATTAGCAAAATTATTACATTTACATCTGCCAAAAAACCTTTTTCTGCTGTGCTAGACAGTTTATTTTAAATTATATGCGTAAATTTTATCTTGTTCTATTGTCCGCCTTCTTAATGTATCCTCTTATGGCTCAGAAATCCGTAAAAACTGATAAACATGTTGTGTACCAAATGATGTTCCATCTTTGGGGAAATCAAAATACCAACGTGAAAAGAAACGGTTCTGCTGCTGAGAATGGGGTAACTAAGTTCAAAGATATATCTACTAAGGGTTTACAGGCATTGAAGAAGAAAGGTTATTCTCATTTATATACGACGGGAATTCTAGAGCACGCGACGATGGAGGATTTTTCTGCTTTCGGATCGCCTTTAGATCATCCTCAGGTAGTCAAAGGTCGCGCTGGTTCGCCATTTGCGATTAAGGATTATTATGATGTGAATCCTTTTTTAGCCGATAAACCGGCTGAACGGATGCAAGAGTTTTCTGCTATGTTAGATCGTGTCCATCAAGCAGATTTAAAATTAGTCTTAGATTTTGTACCAAATCACTTAGCCAGAGTATATCATTCGGATCAGAAACCGGCGGGAGTGGTTGATTTTGGCCAAAACGATAACAAAGACCTCTCCTTCTCTCCTTCCAATAATTTCTACTATTTACCAGGTACTCAGTTTACCATTCCTACGGGTGTGAATCCGCCAGTCCCTGTGACAGTTCCTTATATTGAAATTCCTGCGAAAGTGAGTGGTAACAACGTATTCTCCGCTCAACCTTCGATTCATGATTGGTTTGAAACGGTAAAGTTAAACTACGGTGTTGATCTTCAACATGGAAATCAGACGCATTTTGATCCGATTCCGGATACTTGGTTGAAAATGACAGATGTGTTAGTGTATTGGACCAAAAAAGGAGTGGATGGTTTCCGTTGTGATATGGCGGAGATGGTACCTGTCGAGTTTTGGGCTTATGCTATTCCTAAGGTAAAAGCACTCAATCCAGAGGTAGTTTTTATCGCTGAGATTTATAACCCACAAGAATACCGGAATTATATTTTCAAAGGAGGATTTGACTATTTGTATGATAAAGTGGGTCTTTATGACGGAATTCGTCATATTATGGAAAATAAACCTGGCGCAACTACGGCTGATATTACCCGTGTTTGGCAACAGGAATCTGGTGATTTTGCGAACCATATGTTACGTTTCCTAGAAAATCACGATGAGACGCGTTTGAATTCACGTGGCTTTGCGGCTTCTAATTTTTGGTCGACTATTCCGGGTATGGTATTGACCGCGAGTATGCACGATGGACCTTTGATGATCTATTTTGGTCAAGAGTTTGGGGAGAAAGCGCAGGAAATCGAAGGATTTAATGAGGCAGACGATCGTACAACGATGTTTGATTTTTATCGCGTTGATACACACCAGCGCTGGTTAAATGGTGGAAAATTTGATGGAGGTAAATTAACGGCGGCTGAAAAAGAAATTGATTCTTTCTACAGCGAATTGTTAGCGTGGATTAATTCGAGCGAAGTGATTCAAAAAGGAAAGTTTTTTGATCTTCAATACGCTCAAAATGCGGCCTATCCAAAAGATAAAGTATATGCCTATTTACGCTATACAGATAAAGGTCGCAACTTAATCATTTGTAATTTTGATTCTGTGAGTCACGATTTCAATATCGAAATCCCTACGTTAGCCTTGGATATGATGGGAATAAAATCCTACAGCCTAAAAACGTTCAAATCATTTGCACCTCCTGCAGCTCAAGCGAGTAAAGTTGAAGGAAATCGTATTCAAATACCCTCTAATTCCGCAATCGTTATTTCACTATAAAAACCTATGAAAACATTTACTAAGCCGCGTTTAAGTATTGGCCAAATCTTTAATATGAGTGTCGGATTTTTAGGCATTCAATTTGGTTTTGCACTACAGAATGGTAATGCCTCCCGCGTACTTCAAAACTTCGGTGCAGATGTCGAGCAATTATCCTGGTTTTGGTTAGCTGCGCCTTTAACAGGGATGATCATTCAACCGATTATTGGTTTTTATTCAGATCGTACTTGGAATGGATTGGGTCGTAGAAAACCTTTCTTCCTAACAGGAGCGATTTTAGCTGCGACAGCCTTGTTCTTTTTCCCTCATGCGGGTGCCTTAGCTAATTTTATCCCTCCGATGATCGTGGGGGCTGGTATATTAATGATGATGGATGCTTCTTTCAACGTGGCGATGGAGCCATTTAGAGCGTTAGTAGCGGATAATTTACCAGAAGAACAAAATACACTGGGCTTTTCGATTCAGACCTTTTTGATTGGAATTGGAGCGGTAGTGGGTTCTTGGTTACCGTATATGTTTGGTAATTGGTTCGGTATTTCAAAGGATGCTGTGGAAGGCCAAATCCCAGACAACGTATTATATAGTTTTTACGTAGGGGCAGCCGTGTTTATTACAGCGATTGTTTGGACGATTGCGACGACTAAGGAATATTCTCCAGCAGAGCGTGAGGCGATGGGATTTGAGGAAGAAGGTTCGAAGGATTCTATTTGGTCCGTATTCCGTTATATTAAGGAAATGCCTTTCACGATGCGCCAATTAGGTGTGGTGCAATTCTTTTCTTGGTTTGCCTTATTCTCGATGTGGGTATTCTCCACTCCTGCCATTGCGCACCACGTTTACGGATTACCGATGGACGATCATAGTTCTCCTGAATTCCAAAATGCGGCCAACTGGGTGGGTATTATTTTTGGCGTTTACAGTGCGGTTTCTGCCGTTTATGCCATCTTTTTGCCACGCATTGCCAAAGCAATTGGAAATAAAGCGACGCACGCGGTTTCTTTGATAGCCGGTGGTTTGGGATTAATTTCTATCTATTTCATTTCAGATCCTCAGATGCTGATCCTCAGTATGGTGGGTGTGGGAATGGCTTGGGCTTCTATTTTAGCGATGCCTTATGCCATTTTAGCTGGTTCCATTCCAATGTCTAAAATGGGTGTTTACATGGGTATCTTCAATTTCTTCATCACCTTACCTCAAATCGTGAGTGGTATTATTGGAGGATCCTTGGTGAAACACGTGTACGGTGGTAATGCCATTTTCGCTATCGTGGTAGCGGGTTTCTTCTTTATCGCTGGTTCGATTAGCGTATTGTGGATTAAGGAAAAGGCCTAGCATGAAAGTCTGGGTATTTTTGCTTTTCCCTTTCATCGCTTTTTCTCAGGTAATTCCTTCAGCAGTTTTGCCTCGGATTCAAGCAGCGCGAGAAAAGCGTAATCCCTTGTTGATTGCGGAGCAATTTTATGGCCTTCCCTATACCTCTCATGCTTTATCGAAAGAAAACCCGGAGAAGTTTGTGGTGGATTTTTCTGGTTTTGATTGCGTGACCTTTGTGGAGAATGTGTGGAGTTTATACCGTTCCAAAGGAGTTGATTCTACATTCCTTCGTGAATTAGAGCGGATTCGTTATGCCAGAAAGCCTATCTCCTATGAAAATAGGAATCATTATTTGAGCGCCACATTTCTTCAAATGGAGGACAAAGGCTTGTTTAAACAGGTTATTCCTTCTTATTTTCGCGTTTTAGCGGTTAAAAAAGTGGAATTTTTGTCGCAATTTTTGGCTCCTAAAAAATGGATGATTGTGCTCCCTGACATTCAGAGAATGGAAAAAGATTTAGGCTCGATGACCTATGTTCCTAGTGCATCCTTTTCTAAGGTGTCATCTTTTCTTCAATCGGGTGACGTTATAGCCTTCGTTTCAAAGCGTAAAGACCTTGATTACCAACATGTAGGCTTTATTCGCCAGCAAAAGGGTCAATATTATTTAGTCCACGCTTCTCAAGATCGCCGAAAAGTGTGTCAATCAGTTGAATCAATTTCCGTATATTTAAAGAATCATCCTTCAATGATAGGATTTAATGTCTTTAGACCGGAATATGCCCATTAAACAATACAATTTCGACCAAATTATTGATCGCCGTCAAACCCATTCATTCAAATGGGATAATGTGGCTTACCCTGCTCATCTAGACATTTTACCCATGCCAGTGGCAGATATGGATTTCCCGGTGGCAGATGAAATTTTGGAGGCATTAGATCGTATCACGGCTCATGGTATATTAGGTTACTCTATTGTTCCTGAATCTTTAAAAATAGCGGCTCAGCATAAAATTGAACTCGATTATGCTTGGACTACATCGCTTGATTCACAAGTTTGGATTCCTGGTATTGTGCCCGGCATTACTGCTGCCTGTGCGGCCTTAACCAATGAGAAGGAAGGAATTATTACCGCAGTTCCTGTATATCATCCCTTTCATTTAGTAGCTGGATGGGTTAATTGCCCACTGATTACGTTTGAAATGGTCAAAGAGGGCGATCGCTGGACCTATGATTTTGAAGATTTCGAACGAGGTCTTCAAAAAGGGCCGAAAGTTTTCCTTTTGTGTAATCCACATAATCCAGGTGGGACTGTTTTTAATGAAACAGAAATCTTGCGCATGGTGGAACTTTGTGCGAAATACAACGTAACCATCGTTTCTGATGAAATTCACGCTGATTTGCGCTTATATCCTCAGTCGGAGCACATTTCGATTGGTCGATTTGAGAAACAGCCTATCATTAGTTTCTTTGCTACCTCTAAGGCGTTTAATACAGCGGGATTAGGTGGAGCGGTTGCCGTCATTCCGGACGCTGCACTTCGAGATAAATTCACTAAAGCTTCCGCAGGCTTCTTCTCCATGCTATCTAGACATAGTATCGAAGTGATGTTAGCTACCTATGCACATGGGGAAGAATGGTTAGCGCAGCTTCTGCCCTATTTACGCGCGAATCATGATCTACTCTTAGATTTTGTGCGTTCTACTCCTGGTCTAGCTATGCAGCCTCTTGAAGGGACCTATTTAGTTTGGATTGAATACGACGAGGCTGTATTGGGTGATTTCCAGAAGAAAAGCTGGGAGGCCGGTGTTCACGTGTTACGTGGGGAGCAATTCAAGGGTCGGAATTTTATTCGGCTGAATTTTGCTTGTCCACGAGCAGTTCTAGAAAAAGCAATTGAACGCATGAAATCGATTACCAATGGCTAAGTTGTTGAAGTTTTTCTTGTTCGTGCTATTGTTAGGTTTTTTGGCCTATATTTTCGTGTACATAGGAGAATTAGATGACAAGCCAGCAGTAACAGAGATAACAGATGTAGATGTGGTGAAGGCATATGGAGATTCCCTAGCGCTCATTGCTGCAGATGATACCGTATCGAAAACTAGGGCTTCTGAGTTAACTTCTGCCTTCGAAGACTTTACGGTTACTGTTGATTCTGGAATAATTCGATTGGAGAAAAGTCACGCAGTTCTGATAGAAAAAAATGTAGCTAATTTCAAGGCATCCTCCGTTTTGGCAACGGATTTGAATGGAAATGAGAAGCCTGAATTTTGGGTAGCTGGTTGGCAGGGTAAAAACTACCGAATTTTTGCTTTTGAATTTGAAAGTGGGAATGTTAGGGCCATTCGATTTCCTTCGGTTATGGGCCGGCAGCGTTTAGGCTATGCGGGGGCAGATAGTTTATATTTAGAAAAAGCGGCCATCGTGCATTCTTTTGGCTATGAAAATGATCCTTATGCGGATATCTCTTCTGGTATTCGCGCTTGTTATTATAAATATGGAGCGGACGGAAGTTTTGTTCTCTCTAAAACCTTAGACCTAGAAAAAGACAATGAGTAAAGTTGAATTGCGTTCGCAGCAGTGGTTTGGAAAGACCGGTAAAGATGGATTTATCTACCGGGCATGGATGAAAAATCAAGGAATTCCAGATGATTATTTTCAAGGGAAACCAGTGATTGGTATTTGCAATACCTGGTCAGAATTAACACCTTGCAATGCTCATTTCAGGGAATTAGCGGAATTTGTGAAGAAAGGAATTATTGAGGCGGGTGGATTTCCAGTGGAGTTTCCGGTGATGTCTTTGGGCGAAACCTTAATCAAACCTACCGCGATGTTGTACCGCAATTTAGCGAGTATGGACGTGGAGGAATCCATTCGTGCGAACCCTATTGACGGTGTGGTACTCATGTGTGGATGCGACAAAACGACTCCTTCTCTTGTGATGGGTGCTTGTAGTGTCGATTTGCCAACCTTGGTTATCTCGGGTGGACCTATGATGAAAGGGAAATTTAAGGGGAAGGAAATTGGAACATCTGATGTTTGGCGTTTCGCTGAAGCCTATAAACTAGGAGAGTTAACGCAGAAGGAATTTATCGAAGCAGAAGCCTGTATGGCAAGAACTCCAGGTCATTGTGCGGTGATGGGTACGGCGTCTACGATGGCGACGATGGTAGAAGCTTTAGGTTTAAGTTTACCACAAAATGCGGCCATTCCAGCGGCAGATGTCCGTAGAAAAGTGCTTGCACAGCATTCTGGACGTCGTATTGTAGAGATGGTGAATGAGGATTTGAAGATGTCCAAAGTATTAACGCGTCCAGCCTTCGAAAATGCCATTCGCGTCAATGCAGCAACAGGTGGCTCGACCAATTTTGTGATTCACTTAACGGCTATTGCGGGTCGATTAGGCGTAGATTTGAAATTGGATGATTTCGATGAATTCTCTCGTAATATTCCGCTTTTGGCTAATATTCAGCCTTCAGGAGAGCACTTTATGGAAGACCTGTATTATGCAGGTGGTCTTCCGGCTTTGATGAATCAAATGAAGGAACATTTGCATACGTCTATCGTTACGGTAAATGGTAAGACAGTGGGCGAAAACATTGAAAATACCCCTATTTACGAGCCTTCCATCATTTCTACTTTTGATGCTCCTTTTAAACCGGATTCAGGAATAGCGGTGGTTCGTGGAAACCTAGCACCCAATGGTGCTGTCTTGAAACCATCTGCAGCTTCTAAAGCATTATTTAAGCACCGAGGAAAAGCCGTTGTTTTTGAAAATATTGAAGATTACCACGCGCGAATTGACTCACCTGAATTAGAAGTCGATGAAAATTCGGTGATGGTCTTGAAAAATGTGGGGCCTAAAGGGTATCCAGGGATGGCAGAGGTAGGTAATATGGGAATTCCGAAGAAGCTATTGGAAAAAGGAGTCAAAGATATGGTTCGTATTTCTGATGGTAGAATGAGTGGTACGGGTTTTGGTACGGTTATTCTTCATGTTTCTCCTGAATCCGCCGCTGGTGGACCATTAAATTGGGTGCAGAATGGGGATTACATTGCCTTAGATGTCGAAAATAGAACGATAAATTGGGAAGTTTCAGAGGAAGAATTAGCAGCTCGTAAAGTAGCACAACCTTTTGAAAAGCCTAAAACGATTCGTGGTTATGTAGGTCTTTTCATTGATCATGTCGAACAGGCAGATCAAGGAGCTGATTTCGATTTCTTGAAAGGTGGATCAGGTTCGATTGTAACCCGCGATTCACATTAGTATGAAAGTGTATATCGTCACCGGAGCTGGTCAAGGGATTGGGCATCAAATTGCATTGCAATTGATGGCGGAGGGGCATTTAGTGGTCATGAATGACATTGATCCCACTCTTTTATCTGGACCCTACGCGAAGGCCGGTGACGTTAGTTCTTACGAGTTTATCCAAGAGTTAGTGGCTTATGCGCAAACATTACCAGGTGATTTAGCTGGTTGTGTTTGTAATGCGGGGGTTACTACCTTTGGGAGTTTTTGGGATTATAGTCCAGCTTCTATGAAGTCTTTATTGGATTTGAATATTCAAGGGACTTTTTTCTTGATTCAAGAAGTAGCAAAAGCCATTCGCAAAGCGGGTAATCCTGGTTCTATTGTGGTCACTTCTTCTGTTACGGGGCATCAAGCGCATCCAGATTTAGCGGCGTATGGGATGACAAAAGCGGCGTTAAATCAATTAGTCCAAAACTTAGTCATCGACCTCTCCTCTGTCCAAATTCGCATCAATGCGGTTTCACCTGGTGCTACCATGACAGAACGTACGGAGAAAGACGAAAACTATTTACTGGAATGGAGTAGATTGACACCTTTAGGGAAGCCTGCAGATGTTCAAGATATTTCAGAAGCGGTTTGTTTCTTTTTGAGTGACAAAGCAAAGCATATCACAGGTCAAACATTAATTGTGGATGGTGGCTGGACAAGCATAAGTCCACCGCCAAAGGCCTAAGACCAGGTCTTTTCTAAGAAATCAAGCCAGTTTTGGTGACAAAATTTGACGATATCATCATCCGAAAATCCTCTTTTCAATAGCAATTCAGGTAGTTTTTGTAAATCAGCAATCGTTTCAATATCGGCAGGACATTGCTCTCTACCGAACCCTCCATCTAAATCGGTGCCCAATCCCACATGATTCGTGTTTCCTGCTAGGTCGCAAACGTGCACTAAATGATCAATTAGCGTGTTTAGGGTTACATTTTTGTTTAGTGGTGTGGATTCCCCTCTCACCCAACCTGGAACCATCATCCACGCATCCATTGGCATGCCAATCACTGCTCCTCGCGAAATAATCTCTTTCAATTGTTCATCACTGAATTGACGATTATGATCCACTAAGGCACGGCAATTTTGATGACTAGCCCAAACGGGACCTTGGTGGTATTCCATCGCCTCCCAAAAACTATCATCACATAAATGCGTCGCATCCAAAATGATCTGTAGATCCGTCATTTTGTGCAATAAATCACGTCCCCTTGCTCCCATTCCGCCCGTGGCATTCGTACCTTGTGCATAACGTCCCGGACCATAATGAGCTGGACCTAAGGCACGTAAACCAGATGCATAGGCTATTTCTAAATACTCTAATGAAACGATAGAATCAGCTCCCTCTAGGCTCAAGATATAGCCAATTGTATGTTTATCAGCTTCCCATTGCGTTAAATGATCGTGTAATTCGGATCTATTTCGAATTGGACGAAGATCCCCAGTTCTTTCTAGTGCTTTGTAATAGGCTAATTGACCTTGTGTTTGTGCCCAAGCTTGTTCTGGACTATTCCAGCCGGGTAATGTGGAGTCAGGTGCCACATAGCGAGCTATTTGAGTGGCCACAACGATGCCTACATTCCCTTTTCGTAATTCGTCCAAACTTACGGTAGCGTTGCCACGATCAGGTTTATCCGATAAATGCTTCTCCCGATCATTGATTTCTTGAATACTAGCGCGCAGGTCTCGATTCCACTCGAGCGCGTTCATACTTAAATCTAAATGGGCGTCGATTAATAACATAGTCTGCGATTTCTAGCTTTCACTTCCCACAATCCACCATCAATGACTTGAAGATGGGAATGTAGATTAACCGAAGGACAAATATGGTAAGGTATCATTCGGACGATTTCACCTATAGTATATGCTGAATTATCACCTACTTCCACGATGCCATGTTCTTCGCTTTGGGACTTTAATACCCAATTTGGATGATCCAGGAAGCGAACGCGATTATCTATCGGATTTTCAGCCGCCACCGATTTATGACCTAAATCAAGACAAATAGTGGTATCGGTAGGTTTTGAAATGATTCTAGCGATAATCTCTACTCCAAATTCAAAGGTGTTTTCTGGAAATAAGGCCGCATAACCTGCATCGAAAAAGATAAAGGTTCCTGGACTACACGTAAATTGGGGATTTTTGTGGTGCACCAGGAAACTAGGGGTTCCGGATACGACTAATTCTAGATCAGAACGGTTTAAGCGCTCTAGAAGTTTGTAGAATGAGGTGAAATCAGTTTCCACGTGTTTCACTCGATCCTCATATACTTTGTCCCGAATATGACCATCATAGGCATGTAAACCCCGCAAAGTGACATTAGGCAAAGTTTCTATATGTTGAATTAAAGCCAAAGCTTTAGCAGGTAAAATACCCGTGCGATTCATCCCCATATTGAGGTCCACAAAAACTCCTGCTGAAAGGTCTGTAAAAATGCGATTCAGCTCGGATGAGGCAAATGCATCATCTACGATAGAGGAGAATTTTGTTTTAGGATAATGGGTTACTAATTCCTTAAAACGGTCCAAATTAGGTCCGATCAATTGCATGGAAATAAGCACATCTGGCGCTTCTGAAAGCGCTAATAGTTCCGCTTCGGCGATAGTAGCACATTTGAATTTGGTGATTCCCGCTGCTAATAATAAGTCGTTTCCTTCTTTTGTTTTATGTGTTTTGATGTGCGGACGCAAGCGTGCGGGATTACCATCCACCATTTCGATGACTTTGGCAATATTACGTTTTACCCGATCAGGATATACGATTAATCCCGGGCTTTCAAAGATTTCCAAATTTCTCATGAAATCGCTCGATCTAGGTGAACATAGCCCCCATCTACATGGATGATTTGTCCGGTGGTATGACTTGATTTAGGAGATATCAAAAATGTGACCATATCGCCTATTTCTTCTTTTGTGGTCATTCGTTGACCTAAAGGTATTTTGCTGGTAATGCTGGCTAATTTTTCCTTCGGGTTTTCTAACGTCTCAATCCATTTCTCATACATAGGCGTAAAACATTCTGCCACGATGACCGAATTCACTCGAATGTTATAATCACGCAATTCTAGCGCCCATTCTCTCGTTAAGGCGTTGCGTCCTCCATTCGAAGCTGCATATCCAGAGGTGTTTCCCTGTCCTGTTTCTGCTGTTTTCGATCCGATATTAACGATAGCCCCTTTGCTTTTTTTCAAATAAGGTAATACTGCTTGAGCCATTAAATAGTAATGGGTCAAATTTGCGTTAATGGATTGAATGAATTTCTCGTAATTACCTGTTTCTAGGCCTACTCCGTCATTTAAACCTGCATTATTAACTAATCCATCAATTTTCCCGAACATCGTAGCCACTTTTTCAACTACTTGATGGCATTCGGAGGGATTGCTTAAATCAGCCACGAAGGAAAACGCTTGTCCACCAGTCGCTTGAATTTTTTCAATGCAACGCAGATTATCTGCCTCGTTTCTTCCTACAATGGCTACCATGGCAGATTCTAAGGCCAAAGACTCGGAAATTCCTTCTCCTATACCTTTGGCTCCACCAGTCACAATAATCACTTTCTCTCTTAATCCTAAATTCATAGTGTCTCTAATTGATAAAATTCGATGGCGTTTTGATGGTAGATCAGTTCTTTTTCAGACGCGTTCAACCCTTTAAGCGCTTCTTGAAATGAGGTAACCCAGCGTTCTAACGTTGAATTGACTAAAACAACTGGATAATCACTTCCGATCAGTAGTCTCTGTGGACCAAAAACGTCTAAAGCCACATTCACAATCTCATTTACTTGTTCCTGTGTCCAAGATTGATCTGCTGCCTCCGTCACAATCCCCGATATTTTAGCGGAAACGTGCGATAAGCCAGCAAACGCTTGAATATTTTTCTTCCATTCTTGGATATTCCCTGATTTAAGTGGGGCTTTGGCCAAATGATCTAACACGATTTTTTGTTCATCGCAGGATTTACAAAAAGTAATAGCCGATTTAATTTGATGCGGATAGATTAATAAATCATAGCTTAAATCGAAGCTAGCGAGTGTTTTGACGCCTCGGATAAATGCTGAACTAGCCAGGAAATTCGGATCTTTTTCCCCTTGAACGATATGTCTAAAACCTTTGATGGCCTCAAATTGGGAGAAATAAGCCAGTCGATCTTCAATATTGGGACTTTGTAAATCCACCCAACCTACAACTCCTTGAATGAACTCGTTTTGTTCCGCTAATGCTAATAGGAATAAGGTCTCCTCTTCAGAAGAATCCGCTTGGACAGCCACGCAGCCTGTAAAACCTTGGTCTTTAAATAGACGTTCGCTGTAGTTTGGGTAAAAATCAGCCCGAAGAACGGACATCTCTGGTGTTATCCAGGTATCTCGCTCTTCGTTGTAATTCCAAAAATGTTGATGTGCATCAATCATCCCTGATAAGCTTTTGCCAATTGTTTTTGTTCCCCTAATCCATCCATGCCTAAGGTAACTACATCTCCTGGCTTTAAATAGATAGGAGGATTAAAGCCTAATCCCACGCCGTGAGGTGTACCCGTGCTGATGACATCGCCAGGCAATAAAGTCATAAATTGAGAGATATAGGAAACGACTTGAGGAACATTAAATATCAGTTGATTGGTATTACTTGTTTGAAAGCGTTTCCCATTGACATCTAGCCACATATTTAAGGCATGTACGTCTTTTATCTCTTCTTTTGTCGCTAAATAGGGTCCCAAAGGCGCAAATGAATCACATCCCTTCCCTTTGGACCAGTTTCCACCACGTTCTAATTGGTATTCACGTTCAGATAGATCATTGTGCAAGCAATAACCTGCTACATAATCGTAGGCATCGGCTTCAGAAACATAGGAGGCCTTTTTACCGATCACAATGGCTAATTCTACTTCCCAATCTGTCTTCGTCGAGTTCTTGGGGATAATGATATCGTCATTCGGCCCAGAAAGGGCTGTCGTGCTCTTGAAGAATAAAATGGGTTCCTTAGGAATCTCTGCTCCTGTTTCTTTGGCATGATCCGCGTAATTTAAGCCTACACATACGATTTTACTCGGTCTTGCTACGCAAGAACCTAATCGTCCGGATATGACTGGGAAATCACTTGGGTGTAGTTGAGCTAATTCTGCTAAGCCATTCTGTTGAAAAAAGGATTCGTTAAAATCTATAAAACGGGATGACACATCATAATAGGTACCATCTTGGTAAATACAGGGCTTTTCAGCCCCCTCTTCTCCGATTCTAGCTAATTTCATCTTATAATTTTTTAATAACGTCCCACATCGTATCAGCTAAGAACTGATTACCTGTTTCATTTAAGTGAACGCGGTCCGATGTCAGGATACCTGATGCCTTGTTTTCGATGTTGTTTTTAGCCTCGTAATCCATAAAGGCTTTGCGCAAATCGATCAATTGAACACTATTGTCTTTAGCGATTTTCTTGATGATGGCCGAATAAGCATTTAAGTCTCCATCGTTCTCGTTTGAGTTATCAAACTTCTCTCCGATCACTGTAGGTGTGCAGATAACTACTTGAGCATTAGCATTTTGAATCTTCTTGATTAAAGCAGTATAGAATCTTTCAAACTTATCCGCATCCGTACCCGTACGTGAACTTGTTTTATGCCAAACATCATTAATACCGATGTAAATAATGACTAAATTAGGATTCTTAGCGACCACATCCTCTTCGTGGCGTAAGTATAAATCGTAAATTTTATTTCCTCCGATGCCGGCTCCGATTAACTCATACTGATTCGAAAGGCCTTGTGCGGCAATCATTTCGGTCATTTTGGTAATATACCCAGTCTTTCCTACTCCCGCTTGAGTGATGGAATCTCCAAAGAAAATAATACGCTTAGGACCGTCTTTCTTGAATGAACTCAGTGAGGTTCCCAAAATCAATAACAGGCAAATCAGTTGTTTTTTCATAGGTTTAGTTGTTTAAATAAATGAATCCACCGTCGATTGGATAATCACAACCTGTGATAAATGCGGCTTCATCGGAACATAAATATAAAGCTAAATGCGCAATTTCTTGTGGTTTCGCCATTCGACCTATCGGTTGAGTAGCAGAAAGTTTCTCAAACATTTCTTTTTGTTGGTCTGGGTAGTTTTTGGCAATAAACCCATCCACAAACGGCGTATGGACTCTTCCTGGTGATATACAATTACAACGAATACCCTGTTTTACGTAATCTTTCGCCACCGATTGAGTCATCGATTTGATGGCTCCTTTTGTCATCGAATACCCAAAACGATCTGGAATTCCCACCGAGGCTGCCACCGAGGCCATATTCAATATTACCCCTGATTTCTGTTCCATCATAGCTGGAATAAAAGCATACATACAATGATAAGCCCCTTTTACATTGACATCAAAGATGCGTTGGAAGTCTGATGGACTCGTTTTCTCCAAATTTCCAATCTGCGGAATCCCCGCATTATTGACTAAGATATCTATCGTTTTCAACTTTGCAGCAATGGCCTCTACCGCTTCTAGTGAAGTTATATCAGCTTGATGAAAGGTGATTTCATCCGGCATAGGTTCTGCAGATGGCTTTAAATCCAAAACATGCACCTCCGCCCCTTGTGCTAAGAAAGTTAGCGCAATGGATTGTCCGATGCCGGAGCATCCGCCGGTGATGAGGACTTTTTTGTTAGTTAGTTTGAACATGTCATTCAGTTGTCAGTGGGTAGTTGCTGCGCGAACAAGTCATCGCTATGCGATTTAGTCACGACTTCGTCATTTAGTCATCGCTATACGATTTAGTCAATTGTTCGGAGGAAAAATGTATCATTCACCATTCATCACATCTATACTCTCTACTCTATAATCTATCATTCACCATTCACCATTTAAAGCGAAACCCCTCTCCTCCAGAACATAAAGTCATCTTGGCCTAGATCCATCGCTTTCGTATTAATCTCTCCAGAGGCTAATTGAATGATGTATTCTAAAACTTCCTCACCCATTTGCTCTACCGTCTTTTCACCGGAAATGATTGGACCACAATCGATGTCGATAATTTCAGGCAGTTTCACAGCTAGTTTAGTGTTGGTTGATAATTTCACCATGGGGCTGATTGGATTACCTGTCGGTGTTCCTAAACCTGTAGTGAATAATTGAATGGTAGCACCAGCACCGGCCATACCCGTTGTTGCTAAAACATCATTTCCAGGAGTACAAACAAGGTTTAACCCTTTCTTAGTTACGTATTGGCCATAGCCTAACACATCTTCGATAGGTGATGAACCGGCTTTTTTAGCGGCTCCCGCAGATTTGATCGCATCTGTGATGAGACCATCTTTGATGTTACCTGGAGATGGGTTCATATCAAAACCTGCGCCTACCAAGGCAGCGCGTCTTGCATATTCGCGCATTAAGAAACCGAAATTGTCAGCGATTTCTTTAGTCACTGATCTATTTTGAAGTTCTTGTTCGACACCACATAATTCAGGGAATTCAGCGATCATCACCGTTCCACCTAGTCCTACGACTAAGTCTGCGGTATGCCCAATAGCTGGATTCGCAGAGATTCCCGAGAATCCATCTGATCCACCACATTTAACACCTACGCGTAATGCGGATAAAGGAGCCGGTTTACGCGTTTGTTTATTGATTTCCACTAGACCCTTAAATGTTTGTAGAATCACTTCATTCAGCATATTCTCTACTCCGCTGCCATTATCTTGTTGTTGCTCAAAGATGTATAATGGCTTAGAGAAATTCGGATCTTTTTCTTTCAACTTCTCTTTAAAAACCTCAATTTGAGAATGTTGGCATCCTAAACTTAAAACAGTTATTCCGCCAACGTTCGGATTTAGGCAATAACCCGCTAATAAGGCGCATAGATTTAAGGAATCGTCTTTATTCTCGCCGCATCCACTTTCATGCGTTAAGAATTTGATACCGTCTACGTTCGGGAATTGGGATGATTTATGAACTAAAACGGAGGCAGAAGAAGCCGTGTCTATTTCTAGTGCTTTTCCTTCAGCTAGTTGCTTACCTAATTGTTGCACCTTTTGAGTGAATGGGTCCATTTTTTGGAAGCCCAAACCATTTAAGAACGCATTCTTTAATAATTCGATATTTCTGTTCTCGCAGAAAACCAGGGGAATGACTAACCAATAGTTTTGAGTACCTACTTGACCATCTGCGCGGTGGTAGCCATTAAATGTTCTGTTTTGGAATTTTGATACATCAGGCGCAGTCCAATTATACTCCTGTTGTTTTCCCACAAAATCAGTGGCAGCGTGATGTAAATTGAAGGTGTGAATGAGCCCTCCTTTGGGAATATCTTGACTCGCAAGTCCTACTAAAACGCCATACATCGTTGCTTTTCCCTCTTTAGCGATGGCTTCCGTGGTGAATTTATGCTTAGCTGCTATATCATCTTGAAGCGTAATTTCATTGCCGTTGTGCTGAATAACAGTTCCTTTAGGAAGATCTTGTAAGGCAACAAGTAAATTGTCAGTAGGGTTAATTTGTAGGAATGTTTGGCTCATTTTGTTAGGCTAAATATGGTATTGGCAAGTACCCATTTGGCTCCTGCTGGAGTTCCAGGGATTGTTTTTTGGTAATTCGACATCAAGGTTTCCCAGGCTTGTACGGCTGGGTTAAGGGAATCCATCTCCCCTTTTTTGGCAAAACTAAATTCATCATTTGAAATAATTTCCATACAAAGTCTATTCTCAAAACGAAAGATTTGCATGGATTCTATTCCTGAAGAAAGTATACTATCTTCAATTTCTGTAGGAATGGACTCGTGGTATTTCTCATACTCCCTGATTAATTCAGGGTCATCCTTCAAGTCTAGAAATAAGATAAATCGTTGCATTAGTCTTTGATTTCAAATCCTTTGTAAGCGAAATAGATAATATAAGTAAAACACAATAAAGGTACGCTCAATGCTGCTACCGTACCTATTTTGAATAAAGATGCGGTTAACGGAGGAACAAGTGCCCCACCTACAATGGACATAATGATTAAAGAGGATGCTAATTTAGATCCGTCACCTAAGCCTTTGCAAGACAAGGCGAAAATGGTCGGGAACATAATGGATTGGAAGAAATAGACAGCTATCAAAGCCAATAAAGCAGCTAGTCCTCCTCCGAACATCGCCACGGCTACAGAGATCACTGCTCCTATGGCATATATGCCTAACACTTTGTTTGAGGCAATTCTTCCCATCAAATAAGTTCCTATGAATCGACCTAGTAAAAACAAGATAAAAGCAAAGGAAGCATGGAAACTAGCAATCTGCGTAGGACTCATCGTATCTGATATTTGGTAGATTTTATCTACAATCCACAAATTGTCGTTTTTGGCCAAATCCAATTTCAAATCCACAAAATTCCCCCAAAGTGAAACCTGTGCCCCTACATTTAAAAACTGCGCTAATATCCCTAATACCAAATGTTTACGCTTTAATAAACTCGCTATAGTTACTTTGCCGTTTGATTCTTCTGCTGATTGTAATTCTGGCATTTTGGTGAATACAAACAATATGGCAACTAATGCTACGACAAGTCCGATGATTAGATAGGGCATTTGTACAGAAGCGGCTTGGCTTATCCGAATGGCTTCTGCTTCTGCAACAGGAAGCGCCTGAATCATTTCTCGTGTATATTCTTTCTCAGAGAAGATGAATAATCCACCGATGATAGGTCCTAAAATAATACTCATACCATTAAAGGATTGAGCTAGGTTTAATCTAAAATCTCCCTTTTTAGGATCTCCTAATACCGTCACATAAAGGTTTGCAGCAGTCTCTAAAAAGGCAATTCCAGAAGCCATTAAGAACAAGGCTGCTAAGAAAAAGCCATAAATACGTACTTCTGCTGCAGGGTAAAATAGAAAAGATCCAGCGGCATAAAGTATTAAGCCCATTAGGATTCCTGCTTTATAGCCCATCTTTTTCATGACATATCCGGCTGGGAGTGCCATCGCGAAATACCCAAAATAAAAGGCCGTCTCCACGATATTGGCTTGCCAGCGCTGCAAATCTAGGGCAGTTTGGAATTGTTTGACTAAGGAACCATTTAAGCTATTAGCAAGTCCCCACAAGAAGAATAAACTAGTGACTAGGATTAAGGGAATCGTATAAGAAGTGGATTCTGAATTCTTTAGGGTTGTTTTTTTATCGTTTAGAGGTAATGCCATGTTGAATTAATTTATTTATAAAGTCAAAACACTGCTTAATTTACCGCCTTTTATTTAATTTTAATGCAAACCAAATTGACATAATGAAAAATTACTTTGCTATTCTCCTATTACTAGGTAGCATAAGCCTTTCAGCTCAGATTAAGTCGCCTGAAGAATTCTTAGGCTACCCTATCGGTACAAAATTTACTTACCACCATCAGATTGTAGCCTATAGTCGTTATTTGGCATCACAAAGTAATGGACTAGCACAATGGCAAGTATATGGTCAAACCAGTGAGGGGCGCGAGCAAGGCCAAATGCTTATTGCGAATCTTCCATCTGGAGTGAGCCTAGAGCAAGTGCAGCAAAATCACCAGAAACGTATCCAAGGCGAAAAAACGGATACTTCACTCCCCGTGATCATCAATCTTTCTTTTAATGTGCACGGAAATGAAGCAGCCGGAAGCGAGGCGGCTTTGAACACATTATATGCTTTGATTTCAAAACCCAATCAATCCGTTCCTTATGTTATTTTGATTGATCCTTGCATCAATCCAGATGGTCGCGATGCGTATGTGACCCAATACAATCGCCGTAATTATATCGCAGGTGGAAATCCAGATCCGAACGATCAAGAGCATTATGAGGGAATTACATCAGGTCGTTATAACCATTTCTCGTTTGACTTAAACCGCGATTGGGTTTGGCAGACACAGAAAGAGACACAACAGCGTTTGAAGTTCTACCGTTCTTGGATGCCCATGATGCACGCGGATTTTCACGAGCAAAGTTTCCAACACTCGTATTATTTCCCCCCGGCAGCAAAGCCTTATTTGAATTTCATTGCGCAGTCGACAAAGGATTTACAGGAAAGTGTAGGTCGATCTTTTTCGAAGTTATTTGATGAAAAGAAATGGCCTTATTTCACTTCTGAAGTGTATGATTTATTGTACCCAGGCTACGGAGACACCTACCCTGTTTTGAATGGTGCCTTAGGAATGACCTTAGAGCAAGGGGGAATTAGAGGTGGATTAATTTCTGCCAAAAGTGACGGCGATACTATTTCCCTTGTGGATCGAGTGAAGCACCACTCGGCTTTGGCACTAAATTTAGTCGAATGGTCTTTAGCAAATGCAGAAAGCTTGAAAGCTTCGTTTTATGGTGTGCATGATAAGTCGAGAACGAATCCGTCGAATAAGTTTGCGTATTATTTTGTGCCGGAGGAGGAATTAGAAAAAGGTCAAGAATTTATTCAATTATTAGAGAAAAATAATATCACCTATATGAAAGATATGGGTGTTTCAAAATCAACTAAGGTGTATGATTATTCATCAATGAAGGTGGTTTCATTATTGGATAATTTTACTGGATTATTAATTCCTGCTAAACAGTCATCTGCGCCATTGATTCAAGCTTTATTGGATCCAACTATCGCCATAGAAGATTCAATGACATATGATATCACAGCTTGGAATTTGTTTCAATTGAATGGAATAAAGGCGTTTGGTGTTAATGAAAATGTGTTTAATGTAGTTAAAGATCATGAAGGAGAAAGGTTGTTAGATCTTGATACAGCAATGCATGTCGCCTATATTGCAACGCCTAAAGTTCCATCCTTAAATCAAAAATTAATTCATTCTGCAATTCAAATAGGCGCTTTAGTTACTTTTTCAGATGTGCAAAATGGAGAAATTATTATTTCGTTTACTAAGGTTAAAAACGCAGATCGTGTTAAATTTTTACAAAAAATGGAAAAGCTTAACATATTTCTAGAATCTCTTGACTCCTACCGCTCAAAATCAAGCTACGACCTTGGTTCACCCCATTTTAAACCCATCTTTATTCCTAAAATTGCCGTAGTAGTCGATCCAGTTAATGACGTAAATCAACAAGGAGAACTAGCCTATTTCTTAACTCAGAAATACGGATTTAAGCCCTCGTTCATCCCGTCGACGCAATTATTTAAGTCGAATTTGTTCAATTACACGCACATCATTTATCCTGATGGCAAACATGCCGCCCTATCGAATACGAATTCAATTCTATTAACTGATTGGGTGAAAAAAGGCGGGAAACTAATTTTAATGGAAGGTGCTCGTAAGATTTTGGAGGATAAGGATTTAGTGGTGAAAGAGGATACCGCTAAACACACTTCGACTTATGCAATGCGTGAGAGAGCTGAATTGTCTAATACCACTTCAGGGAATATGTTGCAAGTGGAGTTAGAAAAGACCCATCCTTTGGCCTTCAGAATTAATGATACATCGATCTATATTCTAAATCAAGTGAGTGATTTCGTTAAGCTTCCGAAGGATTTTACACCTGTGTTAAAAACTTCTTCAAAGCCGAATATTATGGGTTTTGTAGGGGCTAATAAGAAAGCTCAACTAGCCAATTCTTTAATGTTAGGCGTTAAAGAGGTGGATAAAGGTAAAATCATTTGGTTTGGTTTTAACCCTTTATTCCGTGCGATTCCTAACCAAGGTCAAACCATTTTCGAAAATTGCTTCCTATACACTGAATTTTAATGAAAAGATTTACGCTATTATTTGCTCTATTAAGCTATTCGCTATTTTCTCAAAAGGTAGCTCCCGTCTATCCTATTCCTTCTGCTAAGCAATTAGCTTGGTCGGAATTAGAGTTTTATGGTTTCATTCATTTTAACATGAACACGTTTACGAATGTGGAATGGGGCGAGGGAAAAGAAAGTCCCTCTTCTTTTAATCCGACTGCATTAGATTGCAATCAGTGGGCTAGAATTGCAAAGAAAGCAGGAATGAAAGGATTGATTTTGACAGCTAAACATCACGATGGTTTTGCCCTTTATCCATCTAAATATACGACCCATTCGGTGGCAAAGTCCCCATGGAAGAACGGTAAGGGAGATGTGGTGAAAGAATTGTCAGAGGCCTGCAAGAAATACGGTTTGAAGCTGGGTATTTATTTGTCTCCTTGGGATCGTTTCCATCCTGCCTATGGAACAGATGACTATAATCAGGTGTATGCCAAAATGCAGGAGGAATTATTGACGAACTACGGACCTATATTCGAGTTTTGGTACGATGGTGCTAATGGTGAGGGTCCCAATGGTAAGAAGCAGGTGTATGATTGGAATTTGTTCCACTCCATGGTTAATAAATATCAACCAGCTGCTGTGCAATTTTCCGATGCAGGACCAGATATTCGTTGGGTAGGAAATGAGCGGGGATACGCATATGATACGATGTGGAGTCCAATTTTACGCGATAAGATCTATCCAGGATGTCCTGATTTTGACAATTATAGAAATGGTCAAGAAAATGGAACCCATTGGGTATCTCCGGAAGTGGATGTATCTATTCGTCCAGGTTGGTACTACCATCCGGATCAGGATAATAAGGTCAAGACACCTGATTCCTTATTAAAGATTTACGCTGCTTCGGTAGGTCGAAATTCGAATCTTTTATTGAATATTCCTGTCGATACGCGAGGTTTGATTCACGAGAATGATTCGGCTTCACTGATGGGCTTTGCGGCGATTCGCACAAAATCACTTGTTAATCTATTAAAGAAAAATACGAATGATCCACTACTCGATGGAAAGAACTCGACCTTTTGGATGGCCTCTCCTAAAAAGAAGGATATTCGCGTTGAATTGAAAAACCCTTTAAGCATAAACACCCTCATGCTTGAAGAGCCTATTGCCTTAGGGCAGCGCGTGAGTAGTTTCGAAGTGGAATTGGTCGATGAATTGGGTAATAAGGAAGTAATTAAAGCGGGAACAATCGGTCACAAGCGAATGATCACCTTCAAAGAGCGGAAACTAAAAAGCTTCCAAATTAGATTCACAGGATCTAGAGGTCCTGTTTTAATTTCTAATTTAGAAGCTTATCGGTTTATTTCAACACGTAACGAACCGCTTTTCCAGTAAAGGTAAAGCCGTTTGCTGTTTGCGTGCTATAAACGGAATATTTAACGTCTATTAGGGCAGTTGCACCTAATTCTTTGGCCTTATCGACCATTTGACGTAAAATTTCCTGCTTTTTATCTTGGTGGTTACCTCGGTAAAGCATTTTTCCATTCTGGAGCTGCTTATCCTCTAGAGGCACTTCCCCAGACATTTTAATGGTCTCGATATCCTCGTAGTTCTGTTTAGGTTTTTCGTTAAAATACACGACATCAATATCGTATTTTACGGGCACCTCAAATCCTAGTCCATCGTGGCGTTCTACACCCCCATTTTTAAAATCGTTCGAGTAATAGGTAGAAGGTTTCACATATTTAGAACAACCCACCACGCTAAACACGAGAAGAAGCTTACATGCTTTCTGAATCATAGATCAAGACTTTGTCCCAAAGGTGGGCACAGTTTTTAATAAATTCTAAATGGATGGGAGCCGTTTGGTAATAATCGTGTCCTTTCTCCTCTTCAAATGTTGTTAATAAGCAATAATCGTATGAACGATCGATTACTGGACGATCTGTTTTAGCCGGTTTTCCTACGCTAAATACATCCACCGTTTCTACGTCAGCTAATGACTGGACGCCTGCTTCAAACAGCGCAATGTCTTCTGCGCTTAACCCTTTTTTTAACCAAAAATTAACAATGTGTACAAACATATTTTATTATTTATTTAATCCTTCTTGTGCGCTAATTTGCGCTAATTTTTTTCCTAATTCTGCAGATGCGCTAGCGAGTGGCAAACGGACCTGAGCACCAAACAAACCTTGATTCTCTAATAATTTCTTCACTCCCACTGGATTCCCTTCTTCGTATAAATACGGGTCGATGGTCAGGAATTTGCCTAATTCTTTTTGGGCTGACCGATAATCCCCTGCTAATGCGTGGTGAATCATCGTCGTAAATTGTTGCGGAAACGCATTCGCAATCACGGACATAACACCCACACCACCAATGGATATAATAGGCACAGCCTGAACGTCATCTCCAGAGATTAATAAAAAGTCGTCTGATTTGTGGTAGACAATCTCCATACATTGCTCAATGATGCAAGACGCCTCCTTTATTCCAATGATATTCTGGTGTTCAGAAAGCTTTAAAACCGTTTCCGCTGACATGTTAATGCCTGTTCTTCCAGGTATATTGTACATAATCACTGGAACAGGACAAGCATCAGCCACTGCTTCGTAATGTGCGATCACGCCTCTTGCACTCGGCTTATTATAGTAGGGACAAACGGATAAAATGGCATCAATACCCTCAAATGACGTTTGTTTGATTTGGTTTATTAATGAATCCGTATTGTTTCCACCTAATCCATAGACGATGGGTAAGTTCTTTGTATTTGCCTCTTGAATGGTAGAAACAATTTGTTTCTTCTCATCCGATGTGGTAGTAGCAGATTCACCTGTAGTTCCTTGAACGACTAAATAATCCACCCCACCGTTGCTCACGTGTTGAATTAATTTCGTTAAGCCAACCCAGTTAATGGAACGATCTTCGTTCATGGGAGTAACTAGAGCTGGCGCAACGCCGTGAAATTTAGGTAATGATTGCATAATTAAGAAAGGAGGGCAATAAACTCGTCCTCCGAGATAATTGGTATGGATAATGAATTTGCTTTTTCTAGTTTAGCAGGCCCCATATTTTCACCGGCGACTAGGTAATCTAATTTGGCAGAAATACTGGAAACGACTTTTCCGCCGTTTGCGATGATTTTTGCCTTTAATCCATCTCGATCGAAATGGCTAAATACTCCCGAAATTACGAAAGTTTTGCCGTCCAAAGCCGTTGTTTCTAAAACTATTTCGCTTATTTCTTCTGAAAATTGAACTCCTGCCCTCTTAAGACGCTCGATGATGTCCTTATTTTCGGAAGCCGCAAAGTATTCCAGTACACTGAGCGCAATCCGATCCCCTATCTCAGGAACCGCGATTAAATCTTCTAGGCTAGCCTGCATCAAATTCTCTAGGGAATGAAAATGCAAAACTAGTTTCTCCGCGATGGTGGCTCCTACATGCCGAATCCCTAATCCAAATAATACTTGGCGGAACGGGATTTGCTTTGATTTTTCTATACTAAAAAGTATGTTTTGTATCGATTTAGACTGAAATCCCTCTAAACCGATGAATTTATCTGCATTTAAATCATACAGGTCAGCCACATTTTGAACGATCCCTTTTTCGAATAATAAGTCGACCGTTTCAGTTCCGAGGTTTTCAATGTTCAGGGCTTTACGAGCAATAAAATGTTCGATTTTCCCTTTGATTTGCGGCGGACAGCCGGTATCGTTTGGACAATAGTGATTGGCTTCGCCTTCTAAGCGAACAAGTTCTGTTGAACAAGATGGGCATGCATGCGGAAACACAAAAGCATTTCCCTCTTTTCTGGCTGAAGTATCCACTCCAGTGATTTTAGGAATGATCTCTCCCCCTTTTTCAATGAATACGGTATCTCCCTCGCGTAAATCGAGGCGTTCCATTTCATTCGCATTGTGAATGGAGGCACGTTTAATAACGGTACCAGCCAGGTAAACAGGTTCTAAATTGGCTACAGGTGTCACATTACCTGTCCTTCCTACCTGATAAGATACAGAGTTGATACGTGTTCGGGCAATTTCTGAGGGGTATTTGAAGGCGATGGCCCAACGAGGTGATTTGGCCGTAAAACCTAAACGTTCCTGTTGTCCAAAATCATTGACCTTGATCACAATTCCATCTGTATTCAAGGGTAAATCATTTCTTTTCTCTGTCCAATCCTCGATATAGGTTAACACCTCATCAATGGATGCGCAAACACGGTACGTAGGGGAAATACTAAAACCGACCGATTTCAAGTGTTCTAATGCCTCGGAATGGCTATTAAATGGGTTCTCATTGCCTAAATAGGAATAGATAAAACATTCCATTTCTCTTCTAGCTACCTCTGCTGAATCCTGCATTTTAAAGGTGCCAGATGCAGCATTTCGTGGATTAGCTAGGGGTTGATCTCCTTTTGCAATTTTCTCCGCATTGATACGATCAAACGAAGTGATAGGCATATACCCCTCTCCTCGAATCTCATAGGTACTGGGTAGAATGGTGGAACTGACACGGATGGGCAGACTCTTGATGGTCTTTACATTCGCCGTAATATCATCCCCTCGCGTTCCATCTCCTCTTGTTACCCCTTTTTGTAATACTCCATTGGTATACCAAAACGATAAGGCCACTCCGTCAAACTTTAACTCACACACATATTCGAAGTCCTCTCCTTCTAACCCTTTTTTTACCCGTTCATCAAAATCCCTCAAGTCGGTTTCATTGTAAGTATTTCCTAAGGATAACATCGGAAATTGGTGAGTGACGGATTTGAATTCTTTCGTGATGGTGCCGCCTACTTTTTGAGTGGGGCTATCAGAACGTGCAAAAAGAGGATTTTCTTGCTCTAATTTGATTAATTCAGCGAGTAATAGATCGAATGCTTGATCCGAAATAATGCTTTCATTCTGTTGATAATAGGCCTCATTGTAGAGATTGATCTTCTCAATGAGTTCATTCATCCGCTGATTTATATCCATAATCGAAATTAAAACTTAATTCAATTGGAATCAAGCGGGAAACAAGGTTTAGGAATATTTTATACCTTTGCCTTATGAGAAATTTGATCATTGCCCCCTCGGTTTTAGCCTGTGATTTTTTAAACATTGGTTCAGAAGTACACATGTTGAATGAATCTGCTGCAGATTGGATTCATATTGATGTCATGGATGGGGTTTTTGTGCCTAACATCTCTTTTGGTTTTCCGGTATTGGAAGCTATTCATAAAGTCGCTACAAAGGTGCTTGACGTTCATTTAATGATTGAAAAGCCAGAGCAATATATTTCGACTTTTGCCAAAGCAGGAGCCAAAGTCATCACCGTACACTACGAAGCATGTCCTCATATTCATCGTACGATCCAGCAAATCAAAGATGCCGGTTGCCTAGCGGGTGTGGCCATTAATCCGGGTACACCAGTAGAAGTTTATGAAGACATTATTGCGGATTTAGATTTAGCCTTGATTATGTCAGTCAATCCAGGATTTGGAGGTCAAAAGTTCATTCCTAATGCGATCAATAAAACGAAGCGTTTAGCCGATATGGCCGCAAAAGCAGGTAATACGGCCCTAAAGATTGAAATTGATGGTGGTGTTACGATGGCAAATGCCGCAGATTTATATCAAGCAGGTGCAGATGTGTTAGTGGCAGGAAGCTTCGTTTTTGCGTCTAAAGATCCCAAAGCTACCATTGCTGAACTTTTGTCTGTAGCGAATTAATTTGATGGGTGTCAGAATCTGCATCTTGTTGATTTTTGTTTCCACCCTTACTTTGGCCCAAAAAGTAAAATGGGCTTCTCAGGTTATTTCCGTTTCTAGTGAATACAAAGATCCCCTTTTAGGTAGGGAATACAGAGCTTTACATGCGTTAGGTCGTCCTAGTAAATACCCCAAAATGGCTGCCACTCCTAGTGCTTGGCAATCGATGACCGCTGATAGTCCAGAAGGAGAATACCTGTTAGTAGGATTTGATACGACGATGGCGGTGAAACAAATCGCTATTTTTGAAAACTTTGGAGCTGGTAGCATCACTTCGGTAGATGGTTTAGATCAGAATAATAGGATCTATCCTTTGCGGTCCTTCGCCCCTGGTTATGCTACCGCAGGATCTCAAGTTACCACCATTCGACTCCCGACTAAAACGAGTTTCAAATTAAAGGGCATCAAGATTTCCTTTAATTCATTACGGGTGAAAGGATACTCCCAAATTGATGCTATTGGTATCTCTGATAGCGATGAACCTATCGAGTCTTCTTTGAAATTAACCACTGATGCGAATGCCTTTCAGGCACGTGAAAACCTAGGAAATGCTATTAATTCGAAGTTTAATGAGATTTGTCCCGTTGTTAGCCCTGATGGCCAAAAGCTTTATTTCACTCGCTGGAAGCATCCTGATAATTTAGGAGCTAACAAGAACCAGGATATTTGGGTATCTAATTGGCAGCCTGATCGTACTTGGTCAAAAGCTACGTTGTTTCCTGCTCCCATCAATAATGACGAAAACAATGCAGTTTGCGGCATTACCCCTAACGGAAAGACGTTGTTATTAAACAATGTCTACGGAAAAGACGGTACGATGGAAAAAGGCGTTTCCTTTTCTTTCTTATTACGAACAGGTGAGTGGAGTTTTCCTAAAGCGTTGAAAATTGTCAACTTTAAGAATAAATCAGAATTCTCTGAATATACGTTGGCGCCTAATGGTAAAGTCCTCTTGATGACCACGGAAACCAAAGATTCATATGGTGGAAAGGATATCTATGTTTCGTTTTTGAATGCAGATGATTCCTGGTCAGAACCGAAAAACATAGGCCCAGTTGTTAATACGGGTGAAGCGGAATCAACCCCTTTTATTGCTCCCGATGGAGTGACGATGTACTTCTCCTCCAGTGGTCACGTAGGTTATGGCAATAATGATATCTTTTTATCTCGTCGATTAGATGATACGTGGCAAAATTGGTCTGCACCAGAAAACCTTGGGCCTATTGTGAATACGCCTCAGTGGGATGGTTATTTCTCTGTATCGGCTAAAGGTGATTTTGCCTATTTTAGCTCCACTGAGAACTCAGTGGGCGCGGAAGATATTTTCCGTATCAAGATTCCAGAAAAAGCGAAGCCTTTGACCTTAATTCAGCTAACGGGTCAAGTCATAAATCAGAAAACCAAAGAACCAATGGCTGCACGCATCGTCATTAAAGCAAAAGGGAATCCCTCGGATACGCTTTCGGTTGATTATGAGCCTTATGTAGGTGATTATAGTTTTATGTGGCCAGCTAAAAAGCCATTTACCGTTCAAATTAAGAAACAGGGATTCTTCTCCAAGGTGGAGAATTTTGATTTCACTTCTTCTACTAGTTTTCAGTTAATAAACCGCAATTTCTTCCTTCAAACGGTAGAAAAAAATAAGGCTTATGCGTTTTCTAATCTTATTTTTGATCAAGGAAAGGCAGAATTAAAGCCCGGTTTTGAAGCTGAATTAGAGAAGATTATTTCCATTTTATCCGAGAATACGCAATACGGCTTGCTATTAGAGGGTCATACCGATAACCAAGGTGACTGGAATGATAATTTAAAGTTATCTATCGAACGAGTGGAGAACGTAAAGGCCTATTTGGTTTCTAAGGGAGTAGACGCGAATCGTATTCAAACGAAGGGATGGGGCGGTTCGAAGCCTTTGGCAAACAACCTATTAGAAGATACGCGTAAAAGTAATCGCCGGGTGGAGTTTACGCTCATTCCCATAGAATAAAAAAAGAGGGGATTGCTCCCCCCTATTTCACTCAACCTAAAACTCGTATTATAAAAGTACGATCAAACTCTTAATGATCGCCGTTAGACGGATGGCATCTAAAATACGCGCTTCAGTAGCTCCGTGGTTCTTCACAGATTGCTCATGAGAAGTTACACACATTTCACAGCCGTTAATCGCAGAAACCGTTAAGCTAGCTAATTCAAAGAATTCTTTACCTAAAACAGGGTTCATCATAATCGACATACGAATACCCGCTGGTGCCGTATTGTAGTACTCTTTATCTACCATGTGCTTGAAACGGTAGAAAATGTTGTTAGCATTCAGTAATGATACTAAAGCGTGCATTTCTGTAATCTCTGCATCCGTAGCTCCTTTGCTAAGCGCTAGTTCTGTTAGTGAATCAATTGTTCTAGTGTGCTTTTGATTCACAGAAACCGCTAAGGCTAACAGAATAGCTTCTTTTTCTGTCAACGTTTGAGCGCGTAAGGCATTCGAAACATTGATTTTAAGATCTTTAATGTAGCGGTGATCTGCTGCATCAAGGGTATCTAAAAGGGCAAACGATTCTGTGGCAGGGATATTGATCTCCGCCAATAAGTTGTCTTTTGTCTCACTCATGGTTGTTGATTTTAATAGCCCCAGGGAATCCTGGGGCTAAAGAACTGATTATAATGTAGCGTCTCCAGCTTTCCAGTTACATGGGCAAAGCTCGTCTGTTTGTAGCGCATCTAATACACGTAAAACCTCGTCTACGTTACGACCTACTGAAAGATCATTGGCAGATACCCAACGGATAACGCCATCTTGGTCAGCGATGTAGGTTACACGGTAAGCTACTTTCTCTCCTTCAGTTAAGATACCTAATTCTTCTGCTAAGCTCTTAGAAGTATCCGCTAACATAGGGAATTTTAATCCACGTAAATCGTCGTGATCTCTTCTCCAAGCAGCGTGAACGAATTCAGAATCTGTAGAAGCTCCGATTAAAGAAGCATCGCGATCTGCGAAATCTCCTGCACGGCGGTTGAATTCAGCGATTTCTGTAGGGCAAACAAAAGTAAAATCTTTTGGCCACCAGAACATCACTAACCACTTACCGTCCTTCTTGTGATCTTCTGAAGTGATTGTTGAAAATTCTTTTCCTTGCTCTAAAGAAACGACTGCTGTTTTTGAAAATGTAGGGAATTGACTTCCTAATCCTAACATGTGATTTGCCATCTGTATTGGTTGTTTTATTGTTCTTGTTAAATTGTAATGCAAAGATCTTGTTTAAAGTGTTATTAGTCAAATCTATATTTTCTATATTTGTATAGTTTTAAATTATACTATGACTATAACGCAATTAGAGTACATTGTCGCCCTAGCTGATTTGCAAAGTTTTTCCAAAGCAGCGGATTATTGCTGTGTTTCTCAGCCCAGCCTGAGTATGCAGGTGCAAAAGTTAGAGGATGAATTAAACCTTACCCTTTTTAATCGCAAGGCGAAACCTCTCGTTCCTACCCTAGAAGCAAGAGAAGTTATCGCAAAAGCACGGGCGATCTTAAATGAGAGTAATTCGATTCTTTCTCTTTCCAAAGGTTGGTCAAATCAAGTAAATGGCTTTGTTTCCATCGGTGTGATTCCTACGATTGCGCCTTATTTAATGCCCAAGTTTCTAGCGGATTTTCAGTTGAAATACCCTGATTTGACTATTCGCATTGCGGAAACGACCACTGCTAATATCAAAAAAGGCATTCAGGAAGGAAAAATTGATATCGGAATTTTGGTTACCCCATTAAATGATTCGTTAGTAGAGATTCCACTCTATTATGAAGAATTGTTCTTGTACTCTAATGTATGGGAAGAGGATGGTTCGAAACTGAAATCGACGTTAGATCCCTCTAAGTTATGGCTATTAGAGGAAGGTCATTGTTTAAGTAGCCAAGTGAATTCCATCTGTAACTTACCTTCAGGCCCATTAGTGGGCACTAAGATGACATATCAAACGGGAAGTATGGAAACGATTGTGCGTCTGGCTGATCAAGGATTTGGCCAAACCATTATACCTCAAATGTTCGTGGATTACTTAGATCCTAAACTAAAAGAAAAAGTGTACACTTTACCTGAACCTAAGCCTGTAAGGGAAGTTGCCCTCGTTCACGCACCCTCCTATTCAAGAAAAGCGATGGTAAAAGCATTGGAACTTGAGATTTTAGCTCATATTCCAGACTCGTGGAAACATTCGCAGGAACGGAACATTATCCCCATATAGTTTTTGCCTTAGCGCTTCTTAATAAAGGTCTAAGGAACAATAAACTAGCCCCAAAAACAATGGTAAGTACCAAAATGCTGATCCGCATATTGCCCGTTAATTGAATAACAAGGCCAAACATAAACGTGCCTATAACTGTTGACATTCGATCACAAACATCAAAGAAGCTAAAATAGGACGCGGTATCCTTCTCCCCTTTGGGACATAATTTAGCGTAAGTAGCGCGGCTATTCGATTGAATTCCGCCCATCACAAAACCGATGGCCGTCGCTAGTAAATAAAAATTAAATTGAGACGTGACCGTATACGCATAAGCACAAATGAATATCCAAACGAGCACAATTAAACCTAATGCTTTGATATTACCTATCCAGCCTGATAATCGGGCACAGAAATAGGCGCCAGGAATAGCTACGAGTTGAATCAGTAAAATAGTGATGATTAATGCATCTTCCGGTAAATGTAATTCTTGACTTCCAAATAAAGCGCCTAAATACATCACCGTTTGGGCTCCCATATTAAATAAGAAGAAACTGATTAAAAAGAATTTGACCTCTTTAATCACGATTACCTCCTTAAATACTTTGCGAAGTTCTTTAAAACCTCCCAGCCACCAGTGCCTCGTATCTTTCTCTTTTGCAATTGAATCAGGAAGGTAGTGTAAGGGGATTTGTGCAAATAATAACCACCACAAACCAACGGTTAAAAATGAAACGCGAGCAGCCATCTCGCCCCCTATTCCGCCATACCATTCGGGTTTTAGAAGCATCGTTAGGTTTTGGACTAATAATAAAACAGAGCCTATGTAACCTAAGGTAAACCCTTTTGCACTTAGGCGATCAAAACGATCAGGGGTGGCAATTTCTGGTAGGAAACTATTGTAGAATACCATACTTCCACCCCAACCAATGATGGAAAATAGGAATCCTAGCGTTCCAATGTAGTAATGGCCCTTGCTAAAAAAGAATAAGGCTATGCAGCTAAAAGAGCCTAGATAGCAAAAGAAACGCATAAAGCTTTTCTTCGCACCTGTATAATCCGCTATTCCTGATAAGAAGGGCATTAAAATAGTTAAGGCTAAGAAGGCAACGGAAATAGTATAGGAGAAAACAACCGTATTGCTAAGTTCGAAACCTAAAATGGAGATCATTCCAGGCGTAGTGCTTCCTAGGGTAATCGCTGCTGAAGGAAAATAAATGGGAAAAATGGCTGAAGTAATCGTTAAAGAATGCACAGAATTAGCCCAATCATAAAAGGCCCATGCATTTAACGTTTTCGGATTATTCAGCTGTTGTTCCATTAAAATAAGCCTAATTGTTCCCCTTTAGGTGGGTTTTTGATTTCAAATGGAATATCATCTTCTTTCTTTTCCTCTATAGAAGGTTTCTCTTCCTCTGGTTTCTCTTCAGGAAAATTGACTACGAATTCAGGCTCCTCTGAAGTGGCTTCTGCTGGTGTTTCTGTGGACACTGAAACGGTTTCTGCTACCTCTTCCACTTCCTCCGCTTCCTCCATCTCTACAGGTTCAGGTACATCTGGTGCCTTTTCAACGACTGGAGCTTCCTCCTCCGTTGCAAGGAAAACAACTTCGACTAGTTTCGGATAATTTAACTTACTTCCTAAAGCCTTCCACCCTCTTACTTCGGCTAACTCATCGATTGGAATGATTTCTAACTCATTCGTCTTCCCATCTGGTTTATGCTTTATCTGTACGTTAGGGGCATAATTATCTGTTACAGCAATTAGTTTACTTGCTTTATGATCCGATATGAATAAGAATTTCTTATCTAATGATGTTGTTTCTAAATGGAATCGTTTGATTAAGTGCGTCTTGTTAGATCCATCGAAGTAAGCTGCAGAAATAATAGCTTGAGGCTCGAATTTCTTTAAGTACATGATTTCCTCAGCCGGGTAACGATTTGTTAACTCAAAGTTAGTTAACTCATAATTACCTGATCCATAAATAGCCAAAATGCTGTCATTCGGCTCAAAATTGCCGATATGGTCTCCGTGTCCATCGCGGTTTAAGCGACCAATCGTAGGATCGTACCAAATATCCACCCCACCTAAGGTAGATACTCCCGCAGATTTCATCGTGATTTTACGAACAGGGTATTTGGTTAGCATATTTCCTAAAGACTCACGTCCTTTAATCGCTAGTTTCGCGAAGTCATAGTCAAATTGCTTGATTTTAGCCGTACAATTCGCAGTTAGGCTAATTTGGATTACCTCAGCCTCGCCGTTTTCATTGGCTGAGAAATAGGTAAGCTTAGACTTCGCATTATCGCTACTCACTTTGTATTCGCGATCACGCGTAACCGAAGTTACTTTGAAACGTTTTACATAGGAAGTGCCAGACTTGCCATCTAAGTAAACGACGTTATAGACTTTTCTATCGTCGTTTTTCTTAAATACGGAGCAATAAATAATATCGCGACCCACGAATACCTTTTCTTGTACTTTAGTCACGACACAGGTACCGTTTGAGCGGAATACGATGATATCATCGATATCTGAGCAATCCATTACGTATTCGTCTTTCTTCAAGCCATAACCGATGAAACCATCTTCGCGGTTGACATATAACTTCTGGTTAGCAGCAGCAACGACAGTTGCAGAAATGGTATTAAAGTTCTTGATCTCCGTGCGACGCTCTCTCCCTTTTCCGTATTTAGCTAATAGATTCTTGAAGTAATCTATTGCAAAACGGATCAAGTTCGCCAAATGATCTTCTACTTCGGCTAATTCGTCTAATAAACGCTTCATTAATTCGTCTGCTTTGAAGCTATCGAATTTCGAAATACGCTTGATTCTGATTTCTAAAAGGCGAAGAATATCCTCCTCGGTGATTTCGCGGTAGAAGTCTTTTTTGTAAGGCTCTAAGCCTTTATCTACTGTTTGAATAACTAATTCAAAGGTTTCACATTCTTCGATATCACGGTAGATGCGGTTTTCGATGAAGATTTTTTCCAAAGAGCTGAAAAGCACTTTTTCCATCAACTCCCCTTTGCGAATCTCTAATTCTTGACGAAGTAAATCAACTGTTTGGTTTGTAGAAACGCGTAGTATTTCGCCTACACCCATAAAGTGTGGCTTATCTTCGATGATCACGCAGGCATTAGGTGAAATAGATACCTCGCAATCGGTAAAGGCATACAAAGCGTCAATTGTAACGTCCGGAGAAATACCTGGAGCTAATTGAATTTGAATCTCTACGTCTTTGGCCGTATTATCAATTACCTTCTTGATCTTGATTTTACCCGTATCATTTGCCTTGATAATGGAATCGATTAATGAAGTGGTTGTGGTCGTGTACGGAATCTCCGTTATGACAAGCGTTTTCTTGTCTAATTCATCGATTTTAGCGCGAATACGGATTTTTCCACCGCGAAGTCCATCGTTATAATTAGAGGCATCCATCATTCCCCCTAATAGGAAGTCTGGATACAGTTCTACTTTCTTGTTATTTAAGATGTCGATGGATGCCTGGATAATCTCACAGAAATTATGAGGCATAATCTTCGTAGCAAGACCTACGGCGATACCTTCAACCCCTTGAGCAAGTAAAAGGGGGAATTTAATCGGAAGTGTTACGGGTTCGCGCTTACGTCCATCATAGGACATTTGCCATTCAGTCGTTTGGTTGTTAAATACAACGTCACTCGCAAATTTGGATAAACGTACCTCGATATAACGAGCCGCTGCAGCGCTATCGCCTGTACGGTTATCTCCCCAGTTACCTTGGCAATCAAATAAGAGCTCTTTTTGGCCTAAATTAACAATCGCATCATTGATAGAGGCATCCCCGTGCGGGTGGTATTGCATCGTTTGACCAATGACATTCGCGACTTTATTGAAACGGCCATCGTCCATTTCCTTCAATGCGTGCAAAATACGACGCTGAACGGGCTTCAATCCATCTTCAACGGCCGGAACTGCACGCTCTAAAATAACGTAAGAAGCATATTCTAAGAACCAATTCTCATACATCCCTGCTACCGCAATCTGATTCTGTAGTGCGCCGTCCGCTGTTTCACTCATAGTAATTATAGCTAATTATCTTCCGCATGGAAGAGTTGGTACATGATTAATGCTGTAGCCCCCCAAATCAAATTCCCCTCATACACAAAGGATGGACTCAGGATCTTATTTCCATCGTAGCTAACTTCAAAAGGTTGTAGATTAGCTGAATCTTGAAAGAAGGATACAGGTATTTCAAAAATACGATTAATTTCTCTTTTATTTAAATCGTAAGACAGCTTTTTATTTATCCGAATCGAAAATGCCGTCATCCAATAATTAGAGACATGAATCCAATGCTCTGTAATGTATTCCAAAGAAGTCGAATCGATCTCCACTCCTATTTCTTCCAGCACTTCTCTGGCTGCTGTCTCCCGTAAATCTTGATCAGTTGGATCCATTTTTCCGCCTGGCAGTGCCATTTGGCCACTGTGGTGACCATCGTACTGATTGCGCTCGATAAGAATAAGGTGAGGTTCTTGTTCGTCAATTTCGACCCACAGAACGGCGACTGCTGCCTGTTTCGCATTTTCTTTAATCTCTGGTTTTTGAAGAATTTGTCTGTAAATCTGCTTGAAAGGCTCGAATTCTTTCATCCCTACATTGTTTTAGCGATAGCTTCTGCACATCGTATTCCGTCCAAAGCTGCGGACATGATACCTCCCGCATATCCACCACCTTCACCACATGGATACAAACCTTTTATCTCCGGATGTTCCAACGTTTCTTTATCACGGGGTATTTTCACAGGAGAGGATGTTCTACTCTCTAGGCCAATGATTTGGCCTAAATTAGAAGAAAATCCAGGTATCTTCTTATTGAAATCTTGGAATCCTTGGGCCAAAGGTTCTGAGATATAATCAGGTAAGAATTCGCGCATCTCACCTGGTTCTAATCCTGGTACATAACTGGTAGGATGCGAACTCTTGCTTGCTTTTCCTTGGATAAAATCGAGAGTATATTGGGAGACCGCTTTTTGGGACCCTCCTACTAAACTCCCTGCCTTCTGCTCTAATTCTTCTTGCAATTGCATCCCTGCCAAAGCTCCAAATTCTTTGTATCTCGCTAAATCTTCCGCTACAATACTAACGACAATGCCAGAGTTGGCATATTTAGAATCCCGTCTGGAGGGGGACATGCCATTCACCACCACTTGATTAGGGGATGTGGCAGAGGGAACAATGAAACCTCCTGGGCACATACAGAAAGAGAAAACGCCGCGTTTTACTCCTTGGAAATTACTTTGCGTTACTAAGCTAAAACTAGCCGGTGGTAAGTATTCAGGTCGTTGCTTTACTTTGTATTGAGCTTGATCTATAAAGGACTGCTGGTGTTCGATTCGAACACCGATAGCAAAAGGTTTAGCTTCAATAGCTACCCCTTTCGTTTGCAATAATTGGAATATATCTCGGGCAGAATGTCCTGTAGCCAATAATAATCGGTCAGCTTGGAATTCCGCTCCATTTGAGCATACCACCCCTTTTATCGTTTTATTTTCAATTAAAAAGTCCACTACTCGGTGATGAAAATGCACTTCTCCACCCGCTGCAATGACTGCATCCCGCATGGACGCGATTATACCCGGTAACTTATTTGTTCCTATGTGTGGGTGAGCCTCAAATAAGATATCACTATGTGCACCGTGAGCTACAAACGTCTCTAGAACGCCTTTGATATCGCCACGTTTCGTACTTCTCGTATATAATTTACCATCCGAATAAGTACCGGCCCCTCCTTCTCCAAAACAGTAATTGGAATCTGGATCTACTAAATTAAAGCGGTTTATAGCGGCTAAATCCCTTCTACGGTCACGCACATCTTTGCCGCGTTCTAAAACGATGGGTTTGATTCCTTTTTTGACAAAATCGATCGCCGCAAATAATCCCGCTGGGCCAGATCCAATGATGATGACTTTTTTAGCGTCCTTTGATAAGGTGGGTAATTGAGCAGAAAGGCTGAAATCATGACCCTTTTCATAAAAACCAATCCGAAGATTTACTTTAATTTGTCTGCTTCGAGCGTCGATTGACCTCTTTTCGATGCGATAGGTACAAGCCGCTAGATACGCCTCTCCCATTTCTGCCGCTAAAAAACTGGCTAATTTTTCAGGCGAATGCGCAATATCTGGGCTAAGAACGAAGTCTCTTTGGTCAATCATACGAGTATTTTGTGCAAATTTACGAATCAATTTTGACTATTTCAGATGAATAAGCTCGGCGCAGAGGTTTCCCCCTATTTATTGCAACATAAAAACAACCCGGTACATTGGGAGCCTTGGGGTCCTGAGGCATTAGAACGAGCAAAAAAAGAAGACAAACCCATTTTAGTCAGTATTGGTTATGCTGCCTGCCATTGGTGTCATGTGATGGAGCACGAATCATTTGAGAATGAGGAAGTAGCAGCCATCATGAATGAATACTTTGTGAATATTAAAGTAGACAGGGAAGAACGACCGGATGTGGATATGGTGTATATGGAGGCATTACATCAAATGGGATTGAATGGCGGTTGGCCACTTAATGTGTTTTTATTACCAGACCAAAAACCTTTTTACGGCGGGACTTATTTTAAAAAAGCTAATTGGATACAGCTGCTTCACTCGATTCACAATGCTTTTTTGAACAATCGGGAGGATTTAGCTAAATCAGCGGATGGTTTTGCCGAAAGTCTTTCTGAAAAGGCCTCGTTCTTTGCTCATTCGGATTTAGCTGAAACGGCTGCTGTTATTCCTGCTGCTTTGACTAAAATTAAATCGGCTTTAGATCCTGTTTTTGGTGGTATTAATAAAGCGCCTAAATTTCCTCTACCCTCTTTAATTCAGTTTTTGTATTCGGTTCCCAGTTCTCTTTCTGTTGAATTAGGTTTACCTATTCTTCAAAAAACGTGGATGGAGAAAATGGCTCAAGGAGGAATCTATGATGCTGTAGGTGGCGGATTTTCGAGGTATTCGGTGGATTCGGAATGGTTTTGTCCTCATTTTGAAAAGATGCTCTATGATAATGCGCAATTATTGTCTGCCTACACGAAAGCCTATAAGCGAGAGCGTAATCCGCTGTACCAAGAGGTTATTTTTGATACGATTTCCTTTTTAAAGAGAGAGTTACTTTCTCCTCGGGGATTGTATTATTCCTCCTTAGATGCCGATTCAGAAGGTGAAGAGGGATTATTCTACACCTGGTCATATACGGAACTTGCTTCTTTGAAAAATGAGGAGTTTTTAAAGACTTATTCCATCTCAAAAAATGGGAATTGGGAAGATGGACGCAATATTTTATTCAAATCGTCTCCTGTTTTAAATGCGCATTTTGAGAAAGATATGGAGGTTTTACGGGCTGCAAGGCTTACGCGAATAAGACCAGGGACAGATACAAAGGAAGTCTTGGTTTGGAATGCTCAATTAGTGGCAGCATTTGTGGAAGTTTATCAAGTTTTTGGCCGAAAAGAGGATTTACAAAGTGCTTTGGATTTACTGCAGGCCATTGAAATGCGTTTGAACAAAGATAATCTTTGGTTACATCAGGCTCAGTATTCGCGTGAACCGATTGGCGCTTTTTTAGATGATGTGGCGGCTTTGGTTTTGGCTTACATTCAAGTTTATTTGTTGACTTCAGATATAGTCTATAAAGAGAAAGCTGACAAAATTCTGCAGATGATATGCGATGATTTTGCTCATCCGGAATTAGCGTTATATCAATACCGGTCGAAAAAGGCAGACTATTTAATTGCGGAGAAAGTGGAAGTAATGGATTCGGTGATGCCTTCGTCTAATTCGATGCTATGTGAAGCTTTTTTATGGATGGGAATACTGAAAAATAAAGCTGATTACACACTTCAAGGTCGTGCGATGTTATCTCAAATTATCGAAAGAGCTATGGCTCATCCAGCCTATTTTGCAAATTGGCTACGTATTTATTCCGAGTGGATGGAGCATCCCAAGGCGATGTTGAAATATGCAGGAAATGGCGAAGAGTTAGCCGGTTTTGACTGGTGTATCGATAAGGATCAACTTGTTTATGTTCCTTCGGATGAAATAGAGGCCTATTTGTTGTGTGTGGGAGATTATTGCTTTGCCCCTGTTTTGACCTTGCAAGAGGTAGATAAACAGCTTTCTGAACTTATTTAATTCGTTCTGGATTTTCTGTGACGAATGCACCCCAGCCTTTCTTCGTGCCTTTGAGCGTGGAACTGATGTTTTTATTGTGGAAATGATGGCAAATGGCGATTCCGAGGGCATCCGTAGCATCGTGCATTTTGGCGTCTAACTTAATATTTCCAATAATCTCCACCATTTTTGCGACTTGTTCTTTCGACGCATTCCCATTCCCTGTCACCGATTGCTTGATCTTTTTAGGCTCGTATTCCGCTATGGGAATTGATTTAGAGAAGGCCAAAGACATCACCATTCCCTGCACGCGGCCTAATTTCAACATCGACTGAATGTTTTTACCAAAGAAGGGAGATTCAATCGCGATCTCATCGGGTAAAAATTCTTCTAAAATCCCTAGAACGCGTTCGTGAATCTTTAAGAATTTAGCTCCCTGCGTCGTGTATTTAGTTAAGTTTAACACTCCATACTGTAACACAGTAACCTTGTCATTCGTGATACGCAATAATCCATAACCAAGGAAACGCGTTCCTGGGTCAATGCCTAAGATTATTTTTTCTGAAGAGGAAGTGCTAATTTGCGCCATTAATGCTGTGTATGTTTATTCATCAAATTCCGTCGTTCGTTCCTGCCCTTTTACCGCGTTTTACGTGGTCAAAACCAGCTGATCGTCAGATTTACTTAACCTTTGATGATGGACCAACTCCTGAAATTACGGATTTTGTCCTAGAATGCTTGAACGAATACAAGGCAAAGGCTACATTTTTTTGCATTGGCAAGAATGTGGTAGAAAATTCGAGTATTATTCAACGCATTCAGGCTGGTGGTCATAGTATCGGAAATCATACCATGAACCATAGTAATGCCTGGAAAATGGATTATGCTTCCTTTTTAGCTGATGTTGAGAAATGTGAGGATGTATTTGCGCAGCAACACATCACATCTGTCGGTTTTCGTCCTCCCTACGGGCGGATTACGCGCAAGATGTACCTTGAAATGGAAAATGTTATTCTATGGAGTGTATTAACGGGAGATTACAATGCATCATTAACTTCTTCCGCTATCCTAAAATCGGTTCTTCCTTTATTAAAACCTGGTGCTGTTGTGGTGATGCACGATAGTGTCAAAGCTTTCCCCCACTTACAGGTTATTTTACCTGTCATTCTTCGTTATTGTCAAGAACAAAATTTTGATTTATCCGCCCTATGATAGATACGCACGCACACCTGTATGATGTTCATTTTCAAGAAGATATTATATTTTACTTAAAGGAGATTCAGAACGCCGGCGTAACTGAAGTTTGGTTGCCTAATTGTGATTCGGAATCTTGGGTGGATCTGAAGAAGTTAAGTGAAAATCACCCTGATTTTGTTCTTCCTATGATTGGATTGCATCCTACCTATGTGAAAGAAAATTACTTAGAAGAGTTAGCTGTGCTAAAAAAGGAGTTAGACAATAAAAAGGTGCTAGCCATAGGCGAAATTGGACTCGATTATTATTGGGATACCACCTTTGCAGACCAACAAATGGATGCCTTTAAGCAACAATGTCATTGGGCATTAGATCTTGGTTTGTGGGTAGATATCCACTGTAGAAAAGCGTATGCAGATTTAATTAAAACGCTTAAGTTACCTGAATTCTCTCCTTTAGGAGGTATTATTCATTGTTTTGCAGGTGACGCTAGAGAAGCAAAGGTTTTGACTGATTTAGGCTATTATTTGGGTATTGGCGGTGTAATTACTTATAAAAACACGACGCTATTTGAGGATATCAAGGATATTCCTTTGTCTCGAATTGTATTAGAAACAGACGCACCCTATTTAAGCCCTGTGCCCTTTAGAGGAAAGCCTAATTCACCTAAGAATATCCCTATCATTGCTCAAAAATTGGCTGATTTATACGAAGTGTCATTAGATCATGTGGTGTCCCAGACGAACGAAAATGCACAGCAATTAAAAACTATCTCAGGTTATTAATTAGGCCTTTCATTTGATTATCCCAGTCAAGTATGGCTTTTTTTAGTCTTAAGACCACGGAATTTGATGATTCCTTAAACTTTGTCCAAGAGCCTTGAAATACTAATTTCCCATTCTCCATAATTCCTACGGAATGGCTCAATTGTAGTATATCGGTCAAATCATGACTAATCAAAATACAAGGAATAGCCCGCTCATTAACGACTGAAGCTATTATTTGAGAGAATTCTAATTTTTGTTCCGTATCTAATTGACTAAAAGGCTCATCTAATACCAAATAAGAAATAGGTTGGCTGATGGCTTCCAGTAAGGCTAATTTTTGTCTTTCACCTCCAGATAAATCCGCTACTTTTGTGTCGCGCTGTTTCGATAAGTAAAATTGCTTCAGGTATTTAGTTATTACCGCATCTTGTTGGGCATTAGGGAGGTATTGGAATAATACTTGTGCATAATTATATACGGTGTGATGAGGCTTTAAATGGAGGGTTTGAGGGACGTAGCCCGCTTTTTTGAATTTCGGAATTAATCGATCCAAACCATCATTTAATTCCTTTGAATCTATGCTAATGGAATAGTCTGGATCGTATTTCAAACCCACTAATAGGTTCGCAATCGTACTTTTTCCCGAACCACTTTTTCCAATTAATGCGTAGATTTCGCCTGATTTTACCTTTATTTGAATATTGGATAAAGCAAAATGACTAGTAACTTGGTGTTTCTTTATGCCGATTTTTAACATTAAACCTATTTAAAATGATTCTGTGCGGAATTGATGTGGGAACTTCTTCCATTAAAGTTAGTATTGTTGATGCAGCAAACCAACAATTAATTTATTCTACTTCTTATCCAGAGGTTGAAAATGAGATTTCTTCCCCTCAACCAGGTTTTGCTGAACAAGACCCAGAACATTGGTGGTATTGTGTTAAACAAGCTATTTTAAAAGCGAATTCTACAGGTTTGTATGACCCTAAAAACATCGGAGCCATTGGTATATCGTATCAAATGCATGGTTTGGTTGTCGTTGATAAGGAGGGTAAGGTGTTACGCCCATCTATTATTTGGTGTGATTCCCGTGCCACTCCTTTTGGAGAAAAAGCTTATAAAGACTTAGGAGAGTCATTTTGCCAAAGTCATTACCTGAATTCTCCTGGTAATTTCACCGCCGCTAAATTAGCCTGGGTAAAGGAGAATCAACCTGCCGTTTTTGAACAAATCGCACAGGTATTATTGCCAGGTGATTTAATTGCAGGTCGTTTTACATCCAATTTTACCACAACAGCTTCAGCCCTCTCAGAAGGTATATTGTGGGATTTTAAAGAATCACACCCTGCTAAAGACTTAATGGCTTATTATGGCTTCCCTGAATCCATTTTTCCGCCAGTTCATCCTTTGTTTTCGGATCACGGCACGATAACTGCTAATGTAGCTGCTGAATTAGGTTTAGGATCTCACGTGAAGGTAACCTATAAAGCAGGAGATCAACCCAATAACGCCTATTCATTAGGAGTTTTACATCCAGGTGATATAGCCACTACGGCAGGTACCTCGGGAGTGGTATATGGTATTTCGGATGAATTAAAGTTTGATACAGAAAATCGCGTTAATTCGTTTGCCCACGTAAATCACTCAGCTACTAAAACAAGTGTAGGAGTGTTAATGTGCATCAATGGTACGGGTATTTTAAACCGTTGGGTGAAGCAGAATTTCTTTCCTTCTTTAACTTATTCCCAAATGAATGAGTTAGGTGCAAAAGCGACAATTGGTACGAATGGTTTAGTTTGTATGCCCTTTGGGAATGGTGCAGAGCGGATTTTCCAGAATCAAACCTTAGGTGGCAGTTTTCAGCATTTAGATTTCAATCGCCATCAATCAGCTGATATTATTCGTGCCGCTCAAGAAGGTATTGCCTTCTCCATGGTCTATGGCATAGAATTGCTTGGTAACGTGGGTGTTAAGCCCAAAAAATTAAAGGCGGGTTTAGCTAATATGTATTTGAGTGAGCTATTCACACAAGCCATTGTTAATGCTTCCGGTGCCTCAGTTGAGTTATTGGAATCAGATGGAGCTTTTGGTGCGGCTTTAGGCGCGGGTGCGGGTGTAGGCTATTATGCTAATGAAGACGAAGCAGTGAGTCATATCAAAGTCTTGAAAACGATTCAACCTGATGCAAATTTACAGAATGCCTACGCGGATGCCTATGGTGTTTGGAAGAATAACCTACCCGCTTAAAAAAGGTAAAGCCTCTCAATTGCTTGAGAGGCTTGTACCCAGAGCCGGAGTCGAACCGGCACGGGCTTGCACCCACGGGTGTTTGAGACCAGCGCGTCTACCAATTCCGCCATCTGGGCAATTCAAAATTGCAATGCAAAACTAGGCTAAATGATTTGCTTTCGCAAATGTGTTTAATACAAATTCTGTTTTATTCGTAACGTAAAGCTTCCACAGGATCCATCTTAGAGGCTTTGAAAGCTGGATAAATTCCTGAAAATAAGCCAACTAAAATACAAATAATAATACCAGTCATCATCCATAACCAAGGGATAATAAAGCTAGCTGCCCCAGAGCTAATGGCCTGAGCGATTAAGTTTCCAATCGGAATAGCTAACATGATTCCTCCTATTCCGCCTAATAAGCAAATCACAATCGCTTCAATCAAAAATTGCTGTAGAATACGTCCTGGTGTAGCTCCTAGTGATTTACGAATACCAATTTCACGCGTTCTTTCGCTGACAGAAACCATCATGATATTCATTAAGGCAATGGCGGCACCTAGAAGTGTAATGAAACCTATGACAAAGCCACCAATACGTAAAGATCCGGTTATGCTTTCAAAACTTTTAGCGATAGAATCAGAGCGATCAATACTAAAGGAATCTTCCATTCCAATAGGATCCATACGTACTTTTCTCATGGCTCCACGGGCTTCTTCCATAAAGTCATCTAAATTCGTAATCCGCGAGGATGACGTAGTAATGTCAAAATTAAGGTTACGCCCAACGGCCATTTTGCGTCCGGTTTCTAAGGGAACCATTATAACTCGATCATCTCCTCCTCCCATCATATTTCCCTTCTTTTCTAAAACACCTATTACTTTTAATTTAATACCAGAAACAATAATTTCTGTACCTATTGGACTTTCCTTCTCATATAATTGATCAATGACATCGACACCCAGAATACATACGTTGATGGAGTTCAGTTGCTCGTTAGGAGAGAAATTACGCCCCGCTCCTACTTTATAGCCTTTTAATTCCATGAAATTCTCATCGATTCCCAAGACTCGGGTATTCGGATTAGTCTTTTTGGAAGCATATTTCGCAATCGCATTATTATTTACATTAGTCTTTAAGGATACTTTACCTTTAGGAGAAAATAAATATTTATAATGCGATGCCTGGCGGTAATCGATATTTTTAAAACGTTTTTCCTTTTGTCCCTCTCGTCTCACCTGCATGGCTGGACGGTTACGGATATCAAAAGAATTTGCTCCTAAACCAGAAAAGGAATTATCTACAGAACTCTGGATTCCATCAATGGCAGTTAAAATTCCCACAAGAGAGGTAATTCCTAAGGATATGATGAGTGCAGTCAATACCGTTCTCAACAGGTTACCCTTGATCGAACGCAGACCCTCTAATACATTTTCTTTTACATTCATATTCTCTATTTGACTAAGCCAGATTTTTCCGGCGACTTTTTGACTAAGCCGAAGGCGACTAAGTCACGCAGTGACGACTAAATCGCGAAGCGATGACTAAGCCGAAGGCGACTGCAAGTTATCCCCTTTTTCACAGCAATAAAAACCAATGAAACAGGCTTTTAATCCGTTAGTCCTTTTTTGGGCTCAATTAATTCAATCCTCCCTCTTTCTTAATCGCGAACTATTTGATAATTTAGTGTAAAATTATGTCAGTGGAAGAAAATCAACAAAGCGCACCCATTTATAACGACGATAGTATTCGTTCCCTAGATTGGAAAGAGCATATACGGCTTCGTCCGGGTATGTATATCGGTAAATTAGGCGATGGTTCATCGGTGGATGATGGTATCTATGTTCTTGTGAAAGAGATTATGGATAACTCAATTGATGAGCACATGATGGGAAATGGAAAGTCCATTGACGTTAAAATCTCTGATCATAAGGTGGAAGTGCGTGATTATGGTCGTGGTATTCCTTTGGGAAAAGTGATCGATTGCGTTTCCAAAATTAACACGGGTGGTAAATATGATTCAGGTGCTTTCCAAAAGTCTGTAGGTCTGAATGGAGTAGGTACAAAAGCTACGAATGCGCTATCTAATTACTTTAAGGTACAATCTTACCGAGATGGCCAAACAAAGTGGGCTGAGTTTTGTAAGGGTGAATTAACCGCTGAATCTCCTGGCATCGAAGCATCGAATGGGAAAAGTGGAACGCACGTTCAGTTTGAGCCAGATAATACCATCTTTAAGAACTACCATTTCATTCCGCAGTATTTAGATTCCTTGTTTTGGAATTATGCTTATTTGAATGCAGGATTGACCATTAATTTTAATGGAGAGAAGTATTTTTCCCAAAATGGTCTCTTCGACTTACTTTCTAAAAAGACAAATGCGGAAGAAAATCGGTATCCAATTATCCATTTAAAAGGAAACGATATTGAGTTAGCGATCACGCATAATAACCAATACGGAGAGGAGTATTACTCTTTCGTAAACGGACAAAATACAACCCAAGGTGGTACTCACCTAGCGGCATTTAGAGAGGCGATTGTAAGAACGGTACGTGAGTTTTTTAAGAAAGACTTTGATCCATCAGATGTACGTGCGAGTATCGTGGGAGCCATTGCGATTCGTGTTCAAGAACCCGTTTTTGAATCTCAAACGAAGACTAAATTAGGAAGTACGACTATTTCACCTGATTCAAACTCTACCTCGATTCGTACGTTTGTAGGGGATTTTGTGAAGACGGAATTAGATAATTATTTGCACCAAAATCCAGCATCTGCCGATGCTTTATTAAAGCGTATTTTACAATCAGAGCGTGAGCGTAAGGATATTGCTGGTATTAAGAAATTAGCTAATGAGCGTGCGAAGAAAGCGAACTTGCATAATAAGAAATTAAGGGATTGTCGTGTACACTTGTCGGACGAGAAATCAGAGACACGTCACGACACGACTTTGTTTATTACGGAGGGTGATTCAGCTTCAGGAAGTATCACTAAATCACGGGATGTTCAATTGCAGGCGGTATTTAGTTTACGAGGAAAGCCATTGAATAGCTTTGGCCTAACAAAAAAGATTGTCTACGAAAATGAAGAGTTTAATCTATTGCAACATGCGTTAGATATTGAAGATTCCTTAGATAATTTGCGTTATAATAAGATTGTCATTGCGACGGATGCCGATGTGGATGGTATGCACATTCGGTTGTTGATTTTAACCTTCTTTTTGCAATTCTTTCCTGATTTAGTGCGTAATGGTCACTTGTATATTCTAGAGACTCCCCTATTTAGAGTTCGAAATAAGAAAGAAACGCGTTATTGCTACTCTGATGAAGAAAGACGCAATGCGATCGAAGCTTTAGGGCCTAAGCCTGAGATTACGCGATTTAAGGGTTTGGGTGAAATTTCGCCTGAGGAATTCGGGAACTTTATTGGTGAAGATATTAAGCTAGAGCCGGTGATTCTTGAAAAAGATTTTACCATTCCGCAACTTCTAACCTATTACATGGGTAAGAATACACCGGAACGTCAAAAATTCATCATTGACAACCTCGTTGTGGAAAAGGATCTGGAAGAGGTTTTATTAGGGTAATTAGAAATTCAATTCAAGGAGTTGCTTAAGTTCTTTCAAGGCTTTAGCAGCTCCTTTTTTTTCTGCTTCAATTATTCCTAATCGTATTATTTCTTCTGCTCTATCTTCCTTGTTTTCAGTTAGAAGTGCGTTCGCATAGGTATAGTACGTTGCTATATAGTCTGGGAAATCTGTAATGATTCGTTCAAATTGCTCAAAAGACGCTTCAATAGCCTTTTCTTTATACAATTCTATCGCTAATAGATAGTGGTTAAACGGATCCGTCGGATCTTGATTAATCTCATTTTTAATAAATTCTTTGCGATCCATTTTGCTAAATTAAAAACAAATTAGTATGCTTGCATAACAATTTAATCTGCCATGAAAATACTAGTCTGCATCTCCTGTGTCCCAGACACTACCTCAAAAATAGCAATAGATCCATCAACCTCCCAAATTAGTAGCCAAGGATTAACATTTATCGTAGGTCCCTACGATGATTATGCCCTTTCGAGAGCTATTGAATTAAAGGAAAGTAATGGTGCAGAAGTCATTGTTTTGCACGTAGGTGGTTCCGAATCTGAAGCCCTTATTCGTAAATGCTTAGCTCTGGGGGCAGATTCAGCTGTACGTGTGGATGGGAATCCTACTACTTCGGCTCAGATTGCGAATGCCATTGTATCCTATGTTAAACAAAATCCGATGGATTTAATTTTGATGGGTAAAGAGTCCATTGATTATAATTCTGGAATCGTCCATGGTTTAGTGGCGGGAGCTTTAGGTTATACCCATTTTAACCCGGTGATGCATTTAGATGTTGCTGGTGATGGTTTAAAATTAGAAGTGGAAATGGATGGTGGTAAAATGGAGGTTTCTTGTCCCCTGCCCGCTGTATTAGGTTGCCAAGAACCCATTGCTGAGTGGAAAATTCCGTCTATGCGTGGTATTATGACTGCTCGTACGAAAGAAATTTTGGTATTGCCATTGGAATCCACTGGTCAATTTCAGATTGTTAAAGCAGAGATAGCTGAAACAGCTCGGAAGAACAAGATGATTAAAGCAGAAGATGCAGAGCAATTAATTGATTTATTAAGAACTGAGACAAACGTATTATAAGATGAAAAAGGTCGCTATTATTGCTCAAACAAAAGAAGGTCAGTTATCTGAAACTTCTATTCAATTACTTTCTTTTATATCCTCCTTTTCTCCAGAATCTATTTTGTTGTTAGCTGTGGGCGAAGTGAAATTTAGTGCGGTTCCATCTTCAAAATCGGTGGAAGTTATCACTTTATCTGAGGGATTGTGGGCAGATTCGCCTTCAATTGAACCGCTATCTAAAATACTAGACGGTTTTACCGTATTTGGTATAAAATCTATTCAAGTCGATAATTTATTAAGCCTATTAGCTGCAAGTTCATCTCAAGAAATGATTTCAGGCGTTCAACAATTGACTTATACGGCTGGAAAATTTACTATTAGTAAATCAATCTTCTCTGGTAAGGCCTCGTTAACAGTGACATCGGAATCTGCGTCTTATTTCAGCTTGAATCGCAATTTTGATTTTAGTGGTAATGCAGCGTATGGAGATCAATCGATTAGTTCTGTTTCCGCTTTATCTGTTGCTTCAGGCAGCAATGCTTCCATTCTTGCGTTGAAACCCATTACGGGTTCGATTCCTTTACCTGACGCCGCTTTAGTAGTGGGTGCAGGCAGAGGATTGAAAGATCCAAGTAATTGGACAATTGTAGAGGATTTGGCCAAAGCCTTAGGCGCCGCTACTGCTTGTTCTAAACCTGTCTCAGATTTAAATTGGCGTCCCCACCACGAACACGTAGGTCAAACAGGTGTGAAGATTTCCCCTAATTTATACATTGCCTGTGGCATATCAGGTGCGATTCAGCACTTAGCTGGCGTGAATGGTTCGCGTATTATCGTGGTCATTAATACGGATGCAGAAGCTCCCTTTTTCAAACATGCAGACTATGGAATTATAGGTGATGTGAATGATATACTGCCAAGGTTAACAAAAAAGCTTCAATCTCATTAAAATTAGCGGTCTAATTGGTACATTTGTATTTTACTATAGGCCTTTGAAAGAGATTGTTCCTTTGCGTATTTTATCAGTTAACCCTAGTTCTGTAGGGGCAAGTTCCTACATTCTTTTACTAGAGTCTGATAATGCGCAGTCCTTGCGTTTTCCGATTGTGATTGGAAGTCAAGAGGCGCAATCTATCTCCGTTTATTTAGAGCACATTCAAACCAGTCGTCCCTTAACGCATGATTTGTGTGTTAATCTTCTTTCCTACTCCAATGTATCTATTCAAAAAGTCTTAATTACGGATTTTAAAGATGGTATTTTCTATGCGAATCTTGAAATATGTAAAGATGGAGAGACCTTCCAAGTAGATGCGAGGCCATCTGATTCCATTGCTTTGGCCATTCGACTAGACATTCCTATTCTAATTTCGGAGAAGTTGTTACATGAGATTTGTATTCCGGAAGAAGAATTTTTAGATGACTTAGAAGATGATTTTGATGTCACAGAAAAGGCACCAGTCGTTCGTTCTAAGGCGGAATTAGAAGGATTGTTACAGAAAGCCCTGCAAGACGAAAACTATGAAGAGGCTGCCAAATTACGAGATGAAATTGAAAAATTATACCTATGAAATATTCTAAAAGCCGTCCACAATCTACCCAGTTAACCTTGGTGATTTCAATGGCGAGTTTGGCCTTTATTCTTGCATTATTCTTTCAATTGTTTGTTAGCGTAAAGTCGTGGGGAGATGAAATTAAGTCTCAGATGAAGGTATATGTCTATTTAAGCGATTCATTATCCACTTCTGATTTAGCTGCTACGATTACTTATTTCAAAACTCGCCCCTATTTAGGACAAAAGGAGTTGAAGCCTGAATTAGAGTTTAAGTCCAAAGCCCAGATTGCTTCTGAATTCCTTAAATCTTCACAAGAAGATTACCAAACCCTTCTAGGGGAAGAAAATCCATTTAAAAACTGTTTGATTTTAGGTATTAAGGAAGAATTTAAAAACGAAGCTGCCTTTAAAAAGATTGTAACAGAAATTCAAACAAGACCCGAAGTGTACGAAGTAACTTACCCGAATACATTCATCGGTTCTTTATTAGGTAAAATTAAGGCAGTGGGTTATGTCGGATTGATTTTAATAGTCATTTTAGTGTTGTTTGTTTATGTACAATTAGCAAACAATATTCGACTTCATATTCATGGAAACCGTGTTTTGATAAAGACGATGCAATTGCTAGGTAGCACGAATGGATTTATTCAAAAGCCCTATTTATTGAATGCTTTATTAGTTGGTTTCTTAGGTGGACTAATAGGTTTCGTGCTAGCGGATGGAGCATTCTATTATTTTTCTACATCAATTCCTGAGATATCCTCCTTATTTTTCGAAATAAACAATCAAGTTCAATTGGTTCTGGTCTGTGTAGGTTTTTGTACTCTATTCAGTTTAATGGCTTCCTTCTTTTCTATTTCAAAATATTTAAAAATTCAACATACAAACCTATTTTAATATGAGTCAATCCAATATGCCATTAGGGGCTAAAGACATCAAAATTCTCTTACTAGGTATAGGAATTATGTTGGTTGGTTTTTTTGTGATGACCTTAGATAAAGAGGAATTTGGCTTTGGTTTTTTGGGCCTAACCCTTGGTCCTATTCTGGTTTTAGTCGGGATCATTATTCCGGTGTTCTCCCTTTTTAAGTGGAAACGCTAATGACAGAGATTCTTAAAACGATCATCTTAGGTTTAGTAGAAGGTTTAACGGAGTTCTTACCTGTGTCATCTACGGCTCATTTAATTGTGTCTGAAAATTTGTTAGGAATTGAAAATTCTAAGTTTCTTAATTTCTTTACTGTTTTCGTTCAATTAGGTGCCATTGCTGCTGTTCCTTTCCTCTACTTTAAGCGATTATTTGCCTCTGGATTATCCATTTATTATACGATTATTGCTTCATTTATTCCAGCGGTGATTTTAGGTGTTTTGTTGGATGATTTCTTAGAAGCGCTTTTCCAAGGCTATTGGTTTATAGCTGGGTCTTGGATCGTAGGAGGCTTCATTCTTATCCGAATTGATGCTTGGTTGCCTTCAAAAGTAGACTCAACAGAAATTAACGCCATCTCCTATTTAAAAGCCTTTAAAATAGGCTTATTTCAATGTATAGCGATGATACCTGGGGTTTCCCGCTCCGGTGCAACTATCGTAGGTGGCCGCGTTTTAGGTCTTAGTCATTCCGCAGCTGTTGAATATTCATTTCTATTAGGTATACCTACTATTTTAGGAGCGTGTGCTAAGAAATTATTGGATTATCGCCACGACTTTGATGTGTTGTTTACGAAAGAACATATTCAATTTTTGGGAATTGGCACAGCTATTAGTTTTATTGTAGCCTTACTTACGATTAAGTGGATGGTAGGTTTTGTCAAAGAACATGGATTCGCCTTTTTTGGTTATTATCGTCTCATTGTTGGGATTTTATTAAGTATATACCTGTGGATGAGTTAACGGAAGTTCAAGATAAGTTTTACGTGATTAACAAGCCTAGAGAATGGTCTTCTTTCGATGTGGTAAAGAAGATTCGGAATATGGGTCGATTTAAAAAGATAGGTCATGCAGGAACGCTAGACCCATTAGCGACAGGTATTCTAATCATGTGTGTGGGTAAATACACAAAGAAGATTGATTATTTTCAATCACTACCTAAGACATATACTGGCAAACTAGTTTTGGGTAAAACCACACCTTCCATTGATTTAGAAACCGAGTTTGACGGGGAATATCCAATTGATCATATTAATTCCAGTTTACTAGAGGATGTTCGTCAAACTTTTTTAGGTGCTATTCAGCAAGTCCCTCCTATTTATTCTGCGATTAAACTCAATGGACAACGTTTATTTACCCATGCGCGAAATGGCGTAAGCGCAGATGAATTAGAGATTAAGATAAGAGATGTGGAAGTGTATCGAATGGAAATTGATGCAACTCATTTTCCTGAGATTAGCTTTGAAATTGAATGTAGTAAGGGAACTTATATTCGGAGTATTGTACGAGATTTCGGCACTAAATGTCAATCAGGCGCTTATATGAGTGAATTGGTTCGAACAAAAATAGGTGAATGGGGTTTAGACAAAGCACAGGAGGTAGCCACTTTTAACAGCGAATTACATGAAGTGCTTTTATAGTTTTGATACGGTTTCAATTGATTCGCCTACAGCTGTGACTATCGGTATGTTTGATGGCTTGCATTTGGGTCATTTGAAGGTGATACAAGGCTGTTTAACTGCAGCTAAGGAGGCAAATCTTAAGACCTGTGTCATTACGTTCTCAAATCACCCCGCGGATCATTTCACAGGAAAGCGTAATGAATTATTGATGCCCATGCAGGAGAAAATTGCTGCATTGGAGGGATTAGGAATCGATTATGTGATTATCATTCCATTTGATGCCTATATCGTCGAATTACCCGCAAAATTGTTTATTCAAGAACATTTAGTACATCGTCTAAAAGCACAAAAAGTGATTTTAGGCTATGACAATCATTTTGGGAAAAACAGAGAAGGTTCTATTTCTTATATCAAGGAGCATTTTAGCGCTGAATTAGAAGCCATCTCCATTGATGTAGCAAAAGTGGATGAGGTAATAGTTAGTTCCTCACAAATCAAAAAGTACCTATCTGAAGGAGAAGTACAAAAGGCCAAAGCGATGTTAGGCCAATACTTTGCTATTTCTGGCATTGTGGTTCATGGGAATCAGAATGGCCGGAAAATCGGTTTCCCTACCGCAAATATGTCGCTAAACGCAGATAATAAATTCATTCCACAATTAGGAGTTTATTTATGCGAAGTGCATCTAAAAGAAGGTAGCTTCTACGGCTTGACTAATATGGGATATCGTCCTACGTTAAATAAAGATGAAGGAATTCACATCGAAACACATATTTTAGGTTACGATGGAGACCTGTATGGACAAGGAATCGAGATTCGATTTATGGAAAAAATTAGGTCTGAGAAGCGATTTGACTCCTTTGAAGAATTAAAGAATCAAATCGCCGCGGATTTAGCTTGGGCTAAATTGTATTTAGCATAAATTCATATAACTACCCAAGAAGACTATTTCGTCCCCTCTTTTCGTTAATAATTCTTGTATTTTTTGATCTAATTTATTGCCTTCAATATCAATAAAGAACCAGAATTTAAATTCATTCGTGTCCTTCTGAGGTCTCGATTCTATTTTCAATAAGTTGATACCTCTCGTCTCAAAATCTTGTAAAAGAGAAAGTAAAGCTCCTGGTTTATCATCATTCTTTAGCTTAATGGCCAAACTCGTCTTATCCTTATCTGTTTTCTTTAAATTTTCCGCTTTGGAAATAATAAAAAAACGAGTTTGATTCGCATCGTTATCTTGAATGTTATCAAACAAAATAGGTAAAGAATAGATCTTAGCAGCGATGTGCGAACACAAAGCAGCTCCATCCTCTTCTTCTACGGCTAATTTAGCCGCACGTGAGGTTGAATCAACTTGAACAAAGAAATCTTCCTCCTGGCCAGAGAAATAGTCGTTTAAGAAGCCTTTACATTGTTGGAAGGCAATGTCTTTCGAATAAATCCTTTTAATGCCCTGAATTCCATTATGCTTAGAGGCCAAACAGAAGTTAACTGGAATAATAATTTCTGATATGACGAATAAATTCTTTTCATTTAAAAGATCCATCGTTTCCTTTACCATCCCCTCTTGATTATTCTCAATGGGAACTACACCGTATTTGGCACGACCTGTTTCTACCGATTCAAAAACAGATTTTATGGAAGGCAACGAGATGTAATCAGCTACCGCACCGAAACGGTTTTCTGCTGCCTGATGCGTAAAACTACCTTCAGGCCCTAAATAACAAATAATTTCAGGTAATTCTAAATTACGCGATACACCAAAAATTTCTAGAAAAATTGCCTCGATAGCCTCTTTCTTCAATTTACCCGTGTATTGATTAGCTAAACGATCAATGATTTCTTTTTCTCTATCTGGATGGTAGATAACTGAATTAGATTCTCGTTTTAATTTACCTATCTCCTCTACAAATTCCATTCTTTGCACCAATAGGGAAAGAATCGAATCATCAATGTGATCTATTTTGTTTCTTAATTCAGGTATGTTCATGCGTAAAATTGTGCTAATTAGCTCAATTTACGAATTTTAGCAGATTTTAGGAAGGGAAATAAAAAAAAGGATTTGAATAAATCCTTTTCGTTAATGCTAGATGTACTGTGTGATTCCGTTTGGATTCGAACCAAAGACCTACTGCTTAGAAGGCAGTTGCTCTATCCAACTGAGCTACGGAACCTTAATCAAAATAAAAAGTCAATTTATAATTGGTGTAAAACACGTCCTCATAAATTGACTTTTGTCGGGGTGGCAGGATTCGAACCTACGACCTCTTGGTCCCAAACCAAGCGCGATACCGGGCTACGCTACACCCCGAAAATTGACTGCGGAGAGAGAGGGATTCGAACCCTCGGTACCGTTACCAGTACGCATGTTTAGCAAACATGTCCTTTCGGCCTCTCAGGCATCTCTCCTAGCATTTAAGAGAGCACAAATGTAGTAAATATATTTATTAAATGAAATATATGGCGAAAAAATTATTTCGCCATTACATCAAAACTTGAAATAGATTTACCTTCTAAACTTGTTTTACCCATTAAAAACAAGTCGATATTTCTAGCTGCTTCACGTCCTTCTGAGATTGCCCAAACCACTAATGATTGACCACGACGCGCATCACCTGCAATGAAAACTTTCTCATTATCAGATTGATAAGAAGCATTAGCGGCCAGATTACCACGCTCATCTGCATTCACTCCCATAGCGGTTAATTGCTCGAATAAACCCGTGTGATCCGTGTGTAAAAAACCAGCCGCAATTAAAGCTAAATCACATGGAATTTTTCTGATATTCATTACCTCTTGCTCCATTTTTCCATCCTTCATATTATAAACGATGTCTCCAATGAGTAAAGCTTCTAGCTCACCTTTATCATTTTTGATAAATTCTTGTAACGAAATAGACCATAAACGCTCCGCTCCTTCATCGTGGGAAGTTGAAGTACGCAACATATTAGGCCAATTAGGCCAAGGTGTGTTTTCTGCTCTAGCCACTGGAGGCTTAGGCATTACTTCAATTTGTGTTATGGAAGCAGCTTTATGGCGATTAGAAGTCCCTACACAATCAGAACCAGTATCTCCACCGCCTATTACGACTACATGCTTTCCTTTGGCATGAATATCTGCATTCGCATATTTCTCTCCTTTGTGGTTTACTTCTAACGCAATAGACGCATTTCGCTTATTCTGCTGCGATAAAAACTCCATCGCAGGATAAATACCAATGGCATCATTTCCCTTTGCTGAGATAAAACGGGGAGTCGTACTTCCTGTAGCTACTAAAACGGCATCAAAATCATTCGTTAAGTTAGCTAACTTCTCCGTAGTTCCGATATTAGCATTCGTAATGAAGGTAATACCTTCTTGCTTCATTACTTCTACACGACGAGTAACTACCGATTTATCTAATTTAAAATCAGGAATACCATAACGTAATAATCCTCCAATTTGATCTGCACGCTCATAAACCGTAACTAAGTGACCAGCTTTATTTAATTGCGCTGCAGCAGCTAAACCCGCTGGACCTGAACCGATAACAGCTATTTTTTTACCCGTACGCGTTTTAGGAATAAATGGAACAACCCACCCTTCTGAATAAGCCTTTTCAATGATTGATTTCTCGATCAATTCAATAGCCACTGCTGGTTTGTTAATACCTAATACACAAGCTGATTCACAAGGAGCTGGACAAATACGTCCCGTAAATTCAGGGAAGTTATTGGTCGTACTCAAAATATCATAGGCATACTTCCAATTTTGCTCATAAACCGCATCGTTGAATTCAGGAATGATATTCCCTAGAGGGCATCCATTATGACAGAATGGTGTACCACAATCCATACAACGACTCGCTTGCGCTTCTGTTTCAGCTATAGAGTTTAATTGCTCAATTTCTTTGTAATCATTCACGCGCTCAGAAACAGCTCTTTTAGGAGCTAATTTGCGTTCAATTTCCAAAAATCCGGTTGGCTTACCCATTCTATCTTATTTTAAATCTACTTTAATATCTTGATACACTTTGTTTTTGTCTGCTAACACATCAGAGATGCTTAGTTTTCTAGAACTTAAGGCATTCTTGTAATCTACAGGTAATACTTTCTTGAATTGGCTTGCTAAGGCATTGAAATTATCATACACTAGCTTTCCTTTCACTGAACCCGTAAGAGCAACGTGTTTTTCCAAATACATCAATATGATGTTTTTATCTTCTGGCGTCAATTCGGTAATTTCTACCATTTCGCGATTCACTTTCGCATCAAACGTATTTTGTTCATCCAAGATGTAGGCTACACCACCAGACATACCTGCCCCGAAATTACGGCCTGTATTTCCTAAAATGATCACCAAACCTCCTGTCATATATTCACAACCATGATCACCAATACCTTCTACGACAACTTTAGCACCTGAATTTCTGACACAAAAACGTTCACCTGCCATACCCGCTAAATAAGCCTCACCAGAAGTAGCTCCGTAGAATGACACGTTGCCCACTATCGAATTCTCAGAGGCTTTGAAAGAAGCTAATGGCGAAGGATAGGCTACGAGAGTCGCGCCACAAAGTCCTTTACCAATGTAGTCATTTGCATCTCCTTCTATTTCGAATTTGATACCTTTCACAGAAAATGCTCCAAATGATTGTCCAGCCGTTCCTTTGAACTTGATATTTATGGTATCAACAGGCAAACCTTTTTCACCATACTTCTTCGTTATTTCATTCGATAAAATGGTTCCTACTGAACGATTAACATTGATGATATCTAATTCACCATTTACTTTTTCACCTTTATCTATCGCAGGTTGAGCTATTTTCAATAATTCCCAGTCTAATTGATCTGCTAATCCATGATCTTGTTCCTCTGATTTGAATACAGCAACGCCTTCTTCTAATGCTGCTGGGGCCAAAATTGGGCTCAAATCAATATTTTTAAACTTCCAGTGTCCCGATAAATCTTTCATTTCTAATAGATCCACTCGACCCACCATCTCCTCTAGTTTACGGAAGCCTAATTCAGCCATAATTTCGCGTAATTCCTGTGCTAAGAAATGGAATAAGTTCACAACGTGATCTGCTTGACCCGTGTATAAGGCTCTTAATTCTGGATTTTGAGTAGCTACACCTACGGGACAGGTATTTAAGTGACACTTACGCATCATAATACAACCTGCTGTTACTAAAGCTGCGGTGGCTACACCAAATTCCTCTGCTCCTAACAAGGCCGCTACTGCGATATCCTTACCTGTTTTGATTTGACCATCTGCTTGAATGGTCACACGTCCACGTAATTTGTTTTTCACTAGGGTTTGGTGCGTTTCAGCTAAACCGAGTTCCCATGGTAAACCAGCGTGACGGATTGAAGATAAAGGCGATGCTCCAGTACCTCCATCATAACCTGCGATCAAAATGTGATCAGCATGTGCTTTCGCTACACCGGCTGCGATTGTACCTACACCCGCTTCAGAAACTAATTTTACAGAGATTCTAGCGGCTCTATTCGCATTCTTTAAGTCAAAGATTAATTGTGCTAAATCTTCAATTGAATAGATATCGTGGTGCGGAGGAGGTGAAATTAAACCTACTCCTGGCGTACTATGACGAGTTTTACCAATCCAGTCATCTACTTTGTGTCCTGGTAATTGACCTCCTTCTCCTGGCTTTGCACCCTGCGCCATCTTGATTTGAAGTTCTTTCGCATTGGTTAAATAATGCGCCGTTACACCAAATCGACCAGAAGCCACTTGCTTAATAGCTGAATTCATTGAATCTCCATTCGCCATTTTTTCAAAACGAATTGGATCCTCTCCACCCTCACCGGTATTTGATTTACCACCAATACGGTTCATCGCGATAGCTAATGTGGTATGGGCTTCATACGAAATGGATCCAAAAGACATAGCTCCTGTAGCAAAACGGGCTAAAATATTTTCAACCGGCTCTACTTCATCAATCGAAATCGCTTTACTTGATTTGAATTTCAATAAACCACGCAAGGTGATGGACTTTTTGCTTTGGTCATCAATTAATTGCGCATACTTCTTATACACAGAATAATCATTCTGCTTCGTGGCTTGCTGCAATAAGTGAATTGTTGCTGGATTGAATAAGTGCTCCTCTCCTCTTTGTTTCCATTGGTAAATACCACCTACTTCTAATTTAGGCGACTCTTGCTTGCGCAATTGATAACCAGAAGTATGCTTAACAAGGGCTTCTTTGGCAATCGTATCTAAGCTAATTCCGCCTATACGAGAGATAGAACCACTGAAATAAGTATCTACTACCTCTTTTCCTAAACCTAGGATTTCAAAAATTTGAGCGCCTTGATAAGACTGTAAAGTAGAAATACCCATTTTAGAGAAAATCTTTAATAATTCTCCATTAACGGCTTTGATATAATTGTATTCTAATTTATCATAGCTCAAGTCTTTGTTCACAAATCCTTGATCCTTCATCGCTTTGATCGTCTCAAAGGCCATATACGGATTTACCGCACTAGCACCATAACCGATCAACGTCGCATAATGGTGTGTTTCCCACACATCCCCTGCTTCGATAATAATACCTACTTTTGCTCTTTTTTTCGTACGAATCAAATGATTATGAACAGAAGCCAATGCTAATAAAGACGGAATAGGCGCATGTGAACTATCAATACCACGATCTGTTAATAAAATGATTGAATAACCATCATCCACCGCATCTTCTGCGTATTGATTAATACGGTCCAAAGCCTTTTTCAACACTCCTTCCTCCTCAGAAGCGCGGAAAGTCATGTGAATGGATTTCGTTTGGAAATTTTCATGGTCAATCCAACGGATCTTCTCCACCTCTTTGTTACGAAGAACAGGTTGTTGGATCTCGATTTGACGACAATGGGTAGGACTTTCCTCTAATAAGTTCGATAGACCTCCGATATCAGACAAAAGAGACATAACCATTCTCTCCCGGATGGGGTCAATCGGAGGATTAGTTACCTGGGCAAACAATTGCTTAAAGTAAGAGGATAAATGTTGGGCCTTTTCAGACAAGACCGCTAACGGCGTATCAATACCCATTGACCCTAAGGCCTCCTTCCCAGTTTCAGCCATTTGGGCTAAAACGATACGGATATCTTCAGTTGTAAACCCAAAAATTTGCTGTCTAGAAACTAGCTCGATCGCCTTCGGTTGTCTATACTCTGAACCCGCTTCTGGAAGATCTTCTACGCGAATCTTATTATTAACTAACCATTCTCCATACGGTTGTTGTTGACAAATCTTTTCTTTTAATTCTTCGTCTGGAATGATACGTCCTTGCTCCATGTCCACTACGAACATTTTACCTGGTTGTAAACGGCCTTTAGAAACAATGGTAGCTGGATCTAAATCTAAAACTCCTGCCTCTGATGCCATGATAACATGGTCATCTGACGTTACCCAATAGCGAGATGGACGCAATCCATTTCTATCCAATGTAGCGCCAATCATTTTTCCATCCGTGAACGAAATACTAGCTGGGCCATCCCAAGGTTCCATCATCGCGGCATGGTATTCATAGAAATCCTTTTTGTATTTCTCCATACTCTCATTACCATCCCACGCCTCAGGAATTAACATCATCATGACGTGCGGTAAAGAGCGGCCAGTTAAATACAATAATTCAATGGCGTTATCTAAAATCGCCGAATCGGATTGTCCTAAGCTACAAACCGGAAGAATCATGTCTAATTCTTCTTGAGTAAAGTATTTGCTTGAGAATAAAGCGGATTGCGCTTGCATCCAAGATGAGTTACCTTTTACCGTATTGATCTCTCCGTTGTGCGCGATAAAGCGGAATGGTTGAGCTAATTTCCACTCTGGGAAGGTATTGGTAGAGAATCGGGAGTGTACGATGGCCAAAGCCGAAGTAAAGTTCTCCTGGAATAAATCCAAGAAGTAACCCGGAACCTGCATGGTCGTTAACATACCCTTATAAATGATGGTACGGCAAGACAAAGAGGCAAAATAAAACTTATTGTTTAGGCCCGCAATTGTTTCATTTAACAACTTAGACACATATTGTCTGAAAACATAAAGCTTTCTTTCAAAATCAATTTCAGTCGCGCAATCTGCTGGTCTTTCAATAAACAATTGTTGAATAGACGGCTCTGCGTTGCCTGAATCTGCTCCTGTGATTTCCGAATTATCTACAGGAACTATTCTATAACCTAAAATACGTAATCCTAATTTCTTAGACTTACGCTCAATGACTTCTTTGCATTCTTTAATAAGCGTTTCGTCTTTAGGGAAAAAGACCATCCCTACTCCATAGTTTCCTAATGAAGGTAAAGCAAAACCTAAAGAACTAGTTTCTTCTAAGAAGAATTCGTGAGGGAGTTGCACTAAGACACCTGCGCCGTCTCCTGAATTAGGGTCACAACCACAAGCCCCTCTGTGATCCATACGAATCAACATTTTGATGGAATCTTGAACAATGCGATGCGATTTGATACCTTTTAAACTGGCAACAAATCCAATACCACATGCATCGTGTTCAAATTCTTTTCTGTACAAACCTACTTCATTCGGATTTCTCATAGGAAACTATAAATATTCTAATATAAATAATAATGAATCGAAAATACCTGAACCTGACTACTGGGTCATTTCAGATAGATAATATACCTAATTTCAAATTTAATTAAAAATAAATTTGGCAAAACGATCTATAGACAAAATATTCTTCTGAATTTGAATTATCAGAAATGCAACACAAAAAATCTTGCTATAGTGCAATTTTAATCATAATCCTCTCCATAAGACTCTCCAAATTCGCTCTCTCCCTCTGTATCGTCCTCATCCTGAAACTCATTTTCAAGGTCATTTAAGTAAATAGCATCGACTCCCTCCTGCACGGTATTCAACAAGGTAAGGTTTTCAATTTTAGCTGCATCTAATCGTTCAGCAATTGGATCGCTTTTAGTAACCACAACAAAAAGTCCACCTTCATTAGTACAAATTTTAGTCCCTTTGCGGATAGCGGAAACCCCAAATCCATCTAAATCTTCAATTTTACCTATATTTAAGATCATGTTAGCATAGTCTTTTTTAAACAAAAGACGGATAGCATTTTCTAATTCCTCAGCGTTAGTTGATCCTAATTGTTCTGCCTTCCAATCAATAACGGCATAACTTTCGTTTTGTTCGAGTTGAAATGAATTCATATTAGACATGTTGCAAATACTGGATTGTGTTGTTATAAATACGGTTATAAATATCTTCTTGAGGTTCTTTGTGAAATGGTAAGCCTGTGATTTCCTCGTATAACAAAATGTAACGTTCAGAAATTTGCTGAACGAATTCATCTGTAATGGTGGGTATATTCTGACCTTCTTTTCCTTGGAAACCATTAGCTATTAGCCACTCACGAACGAATTCTTTCGATAATTGTTTCTGAGCCTCTCCTTTCGCGAATAATTCAGCATACGGTTCCTTATAAAAATAACGAGACGAATCAGGTGTGTGAATTTCATCCATTAACATGATCTTCCCTTCATAAAGACCAAATTCGTATTTCGTATCGACTAAAATCAAGTTTTTTTCAGCTGCCATTTCCTGCCCTCTTAGGAACAATTGATGTGTGATGGCACATAGTTCATCCATGTGGCCTCTTGAAACAATGCCTTGTTCAATAATCGCCGCTACAGAAATATCTTCGTCGTGTCCTTCACTTGCCTTTGTGGTGGGCGTAATAATAGGAGAAGGCAGTTGTTGATTCTCTACTAAACCATCCGGTAAGGCGACACCACAAACGCTTCGTTTTCCAGCTTTGTATTCACGCCAAAGATGTCCTACTAAATAACCCCGAATAACCATTTCGATGGCAAATGGCTCGCATTTTAAACCATAAGCCGCATTAGGATCTGGTGTGGCCACTAACCAATTAGGCACGATATCAGCCGTCTTCTGTAGAAAATAGCTGGCAATTTGATTTAAGACCTGACCTTTAAAGGGAATTAACTTAGGAAGAACGACATCAAATGCTGAAATACGATCTGAAGTAATCATCAGTAAATGGTCTCCTATTCCATAGACATCACGTACCTTTCCTCTATAGAAAGACGTCTGATTAGGGAATTGATAAGGGGCTGGAATCATGGTTTGGCTAATTAATAGATAAGATTTTTTTGCTTCTTCTTCATTAAGTCAAGTAAAGATAAAGCTTCTTGTGTATTTATTTTTTGAGTTTGGCTGATCATTTGAGCTGAACTAGCTTGTTTCTTTAATTTGTTCTGAGGAAAATTGATTGCGTACAATTCAAATGCTTTAACGAGTGTATCTACATTTCCATTTTGAATGATAGAACGATGTAAATCAGTATATCCCTCCCGAGTGTGACCATTTAAAGCCATAAAATAACTATATAAAATGTCATTAGAGATACTTTGATCTTTAATCAATAGGTGTTCTCCCTGAATCGAATTCTTATGTGTTTTTAATTCCAGAATGGCGATAAGGTGCTCGACTTCCGGGTTTGTATAGAGCGTAAAATGTTGAAGAGTTTGTGCATTACGTAACGCTGCCTCATATTGATGCGAGGCAATTTGCTTGTTAAGTAGTGTAATTTGGGCATTGTATTCTTCTGATGATTTAGCGAATATACCATCATAGAATAAAATAAAAAGATAGAATAAGGTAGAAAACATCTATATTTTAATGGCTTTGGCTGTAAAAACACTATCAATAAATACTAAAATAACGATTAAAACTACTAAATACACTCTAACATAGGAGCCTCCAATCCAGCCATTCAGGGTATTAGTTGAAAAGATTGAAGATTTATTGCTTTCAATCGAAGTAGCTTGCCATCGGTCATTAGCTAAACCAAACAACTCAAATTGATCCTCAGAGGGGTGCTTAGGTGGTGTGGGTGTTAATACGTGTTTATGGTGAGATAATTTAGATCCATTAGCCTGTTCTAGCAAATTTAAAAATGACTCTTTGTTCGTTCGTGGGATCACTAGAAAGAATTCATCGCGCTTTCCTTCGTAGATACCTAGGCTGTAATTTCCTTTTTCAGGTAGTTCATTCAATTTATCTCGGAGCGCGTGCCATGTTAAACTGGAGCTATTATTAGCGATGACAAATAAGGTCGAACCTGCTTTTTGGCCTATGGAATCACTATTATGCTTTCCATTTATGGTGTATAGACAGAGAGCCATAAAGGTTACTAAAAGCATAAAACGGAGAATATATTTAAAAACGACTATTCTCGAGATTTGAAATACCTTTCCTTTGGCTATATAATACTTATAAGCAATCAATAGGCAGGAACCCATAAATAATCCAACTAATAAAATACCAATTTCCTTTAAATTCATAAAAGGGGGTAAATTCAATTAAAATTAAATTGCTATTTTTACAATTCTATCAAAAATAGCATGGATATATTAAAAAGTAAGCGTCTCGATCACCTAAAATATGAAATTCGAGGACCTGTGTATGATAAAGCATTAGCTCTTCAAAATCAGGGTTACAAGATCACTTCCTTGAATATAGGTAATCCCGCCGCCTTTGGCTTTGAAACGCCAGACGAGATTGTCCATGATATTATTGTAAATATACGAAATGCTCAGGGATATGTTGATTCCCGTGGTCTATTTGCTGCGCGCAAAGCGGTCATGCAGTATTACCAAAACTTAGGTGTTAAGAATATTTTAATAGAAGACATCTATATAGGAAATGGGGTTAGTGAGCTTATTTCCTTAGTGATGACTGCCCTATTGAATACAGATGATGAAGTATTAATCCCTTCGCCAGATTATCCGCTGTGGACGACTGTGGCAGGTTTAGCAGGCGGAAAAGCGGTGCATTACATTTGCGCAGAAGAGAAAGATTGGGCTCCCGATTTAGCTGATATGGAAGCTAAAATAACCGCTAAAACGCGGGCTATTGTTTTAATTAATCCTAATAATCCTACAGGAGCTGTTTATTCGGAAGATACAGTGAAGCAAGTGGTGGCCTTAGCGGCTAAGCATCAGCTTGTTCTCTTCGCAGATGAAATATATGATAAAATTTTGTTTGATGGAACAGCTCACCATACGGCAGCCGGTCTTTCTGATGATATTTTGATTATCACGATGGGTGGATTGTCTAAAAATTACCGGGCGGCAGGGTTTAGAGGTGGTTGGATGATTTTGACAGGTGCAAAACACAAAGCTAAATCCTATATTGAAGGGTTGAATTTCTTATTCAGCACTCGTCTTTGCGCCAATGTGATTACGCAATATGGTATTCAAACAGCTTTAGGCGGATATCAATCCATTAATGATTTAGTTGCCAAAGAAGGTCGTTTAAATCGCCAGATGAATTTAGCATACGAGCGAATTAATGCCATTGACGGGGTAAGTGCCGTAAAGCCGAAGGGAGCTCTTTATTTATTCCCTAAAATTGATTTGACAAAATTTAATTTCGAAGATGATAATCACTTTGTGATGTCTTTATTGGAAGAGCAAAAAATACTGGTTGTAGGTGGTCAGGGTTTTAATTTTAAGGGAAATGATCACTTTAGAATCGTCTTTCTCCCGCATGTAGAACAATTAGGAGTTGCTTTAGATAAAATTGCCTTACATTTTGAAAATTACCGCAAATGATTTTTAACGAATTCTCTCGGAAGCAAAAGCTGTTTATATTCCTTTTTGGAGTATTCTTAACGAATGCAATCGTAGCGGAGATAATTGGTGTTAAGATTGTTAGTATTGAGCGTACTTTAGGTTTTTCGCCCCTTCACTGGGTGACACCTTGGGGTGATTATTGGGATTTAAATCAAACGGCTGGAGCCTTAAACTGGCCTTTGGTATTTATTACTTCCGATATTATCAACGATTATTTTGGAAAAAAAGGGGTTCGATTCATCTCTTTCACAACTGCCCTATTTATCGCATTTTCCTTCCTAATTATTTATACAGCGACTTTATTAGTACCAGCGGATTTTTGGGTAGAGGTAAACAAGGGTTCAGAAAATTTTAATATCAATTCAGCATTTGCGAGAATATTTCGGCAAGGATTGGGAATTATTCTGGGATCGTTATCCGCGTTTTTAGTTAGCCAAATCATTGATGCGTTGGTTTTTGAAAAGATTAAATCCCGAACGGGTTCTAAGCACATTTGGTTGAGAGCTACTGGTTCCACCTTGATTTCACAATTAATAGATAGCGTGTTAGTAATTGGTATTGCTTTCTATGCTTTTGGAAATTGGACTTTTGCACAATGGATGAATGTTTCCTTCAACAATTACTTGTATAAGTTTGTGGTGGCTATTTTGTTTACTCCTTTGCTCTATGTTGCCCATTGGGCCATTGAAAAGTATCTAGCTAAGGATAAAGCGCTTTAAATTATCCGCAATCACGGCAGTTGAAATACCTACGTTTAAAGATTCTGCTTCACCAAAAGCAGGAATGGTAATTCGCTCATCTAAGCTTTCCATTATTTCCTCTCGAATTCCATTGGATTCATTACCTAAAATAATGAAACCCTTATCTGGAAACTGATAGTGATGGATATTTTCGCCATTCAGAACGGCTCCAATCTTTTTATATTCCGGGTGTTCTTTGAAAAAAGTAGGTAAATCAACGTAGGTAAATTCGATGCGCGAGAACGAACCCATGGTAGAAATAATTACTTTGGGATTATAAAACTCGGTGCAATCCTCCGAAAGTACTAGTTGCTTGAAACCATACCAGTCGCAAATACGAATAATAGTTCCCAAATTACCTGGATCCCGAATACCATCAAGCACGATTGTATACCGATCTTGAATGATAAATGGAGGGAATTTCTTTTGTTGAACGACAGCTAGTCCAATCTGATTGTTAACTAAGGTGCTTAATTTTTGAATACTCTCTGCATCCAAAAAATAGATAGGAGCTTTTGATTGTTGACTAATTTGATCGGCGAGAGAAACATGAACTTCGTTCAACAGGAAAAAATCTACTGTAAAGTCAGACTTTAACAATTCAAGCAGCGACTTCTCCCCTTCCACTAAAAATAAATCATTCTCTTTTCTTCCTTTTTTAGAATGTAGGGAATTAATTAACTTTATTTGTTTATTAGTTAGCATCTCTTGAAGAATCAATCAATTATCGGTTTTATTATCCTCAGTATAGGGCTCATTTCTTGTGGTCAATACCACTCCTTTGAGATCCCGAGTCCTGTTATAAATCAAATTAACTTAACGGGTAATCGTCAAATTTCTAAAGCTGAATTACGCACCAATGTAATGGGCGTTAAGAATTCATATCGCCGTTTACTGCCTGCAAAATTATACACTTATCTGGGCATTAAAAGGAAAAGAAAAGATTCTCTTGAAATTAAACCTAGTTTCATTCAATTCTTTAAGTCCCCTAACCCTAGTTATAATTTAGCATGGTTAACGACAAACAAGGTACAAATCGAACGCTATTATCGAGAAAATGGCTTCTTAAAAGCCAAGATAAAGTCGAATGTAGATTCTATAGCTAATTTAGTTAATGTAACTTTTGAGATTGAGGAAGGAGAACCTAGTTATTTCACAAAAGAGGACTCGCTTTCGGTTGATAATCCCATTTTAGCAGAGCACGTTAATTCTTACATAAAAGAAAATAGTCTAATTCGTCCCATGAGTCGGTTAAAATTAGAGGTATTAAAAAAGGAAAAAGAGCAATTAAGTCATCATTTGCGAAACGAAGGGTATTATTATTTTTCGCCGGATGCTGTAGGTATCCGGATTAATGATGTGAAAGATTCGACATTACGACGCATTTCGCTTTATTATAAAATACCGGAGTTTAAGAATCATACACTTATTGCTAATTATGATCGCCTTTATCGCATAGGTGTTCCGGAATTTAGTATCTCAGATCCTTTTGGAAATCCAGCAGAACATCCGCCTTTAAAGAGTCTAAGTAAGTTAATCAACCTTCAGGAGGATGACTTGTATTCAGTCGATTTATTTAATCAGAGTTTAAAGAATATCTACCTAACAGATCAGTTTAAAACGGTATCTATTCGATTCGATACGACGAGAACTAGGTTGTTTCCTAAGATTGAGTTATTCCAAAATGAAAAATACAATTTTAGCTCTGAATTAGGAGGTAGCATATTTAGAGGAATACCAGGGCCTTTTCTAACGAATTCATTTAAAGTCAGACGGCTTTTTTCGAGTTTAGATTATTTTGATTTTTCTACACGAATCGGATATGAAGCTCAATCTGGATTTATTAATACGACAGATACGCGTAATAATTTAGAATTGAACGTTTCTGCCTCCATCAACTTCCCTAGTCTGTACTTGCCTAAGGCATTGATAGGAAAATTAGGTTCCTATTACGGAGCAAAGACTTCCGTGGGTGTTGGTTTTGATTTCATTAATCGTCCGGAATACCAACGTACTAATTTGAATTTGTTTCAACGATATACTTGGCAAAAAAGTGAATATAGCTTCTTTACATTTTCTTTGATTAACCTCAATTTATTAAATACCATTTATCCGGAGACTGCCACATCAGATTCATTTAAAGCCTATTTAGATGAATTAAAAGGTAAAGGGAATAATTTATACCGAAGTTTCAATCCCAGTTTTGTGAGTAGTTTGTCATTTCAATACATTTACCGGGACTTACTACCCAGCAATGAGTTGAAGAATGGAAAAATTTTTCAAATTGGGCTCGAATCTGGAGGTTCGACCTTAAATTTAGTTCCAAGTCATAAATTTAGTTTCGTAACTGATCTGTTGAATAGTGGACAAGATATCCAGTTTTACCGCTTTTTACGGTTGAATTTTGATTACCGTAAATATAAAATGCTGGGTCGAAATCAGAAATCTCAATTAGCTTTTAAACTCATAGGAGGAGTAGCCTATGCCTATGGTGATGAAAATGACTATCAATTACCTTATGAAAAAAACTTTTTCATCGGTGGGCCTTCTAGCGTCAGAGCATGGAAACCGCGTCGTTTGGGACCAGGCTCTTATGTTTCCTCGTCAAGTCTAGTAGAGCAGCCGGGTAGTATTTTAATAGAATCATCGTTTGAATATCGATTTAGATTATTCCCTTTATTTGGCCAAATGAATGGAGCCTTCTTCGTGGATGCAGGTAATGTTTGGAATATGACACAAGGAAATACGGATCCTAGTACCCAATTTCATTTGAGTGACTTCTATAATCAGATTGCGATAGGCACAGGCTTTGGCCTTCGTTGGGATTTTGACTTCTTTCTATTGCGCCTTGATTTAGCCACTAAAGTCATTAATCCGGCTAACCCTGTAAATCAAAAATGGGTTCTGTCACAAACTTCTTTCGAAGGAGGACAAAACCCAATTGAATTTAATATTGGTATTGGCTATCCCTTTTGAGGATTATTTACGTGCCATTACCTTTATTGCTTTCGCTACGATAGCTTCGGCATTTAAACCATATTTTTCCATTAATTCGGTTGGCTTTCCTGATTCTCCGAAAGAATCGTTCACTCCTACGAACTCCATTGGTGTAGGATGGTTCATGGCTAAATATTGAGCCACTGAATCCCCCAATCCACCATTGTACTGATGCTCCTCAGCCGTCACGACACAACCTGTCTTTTTAACAGAAGCTAAAATAGCTTGCACATCTAATGGTTTAATCGTGTGAATATTAATCACCTCTGCTTTGATACCTTTTTCTAATAAAGCTTCAGCAGCCTGAATAGCTTCCCAAACTAGGTGACCCGTCGCTAAGATTGTTACATCAGTACCCTCTACTAAATGCAAAGCTTTACCAATTTCAAATTTTTGATCTTCTGGTGTGAATACAGGAACTACTGGGCGACCAAAACGTAAATATACAGGACCCTCATAATCTGCAATTGCGATCGTAGCAGCCTTTGTTTGGTTGTAATCACATGGATTAATAACCACCATTCCTGGCAACATCTTCATTAAGCCGATATCTTCCAAAATCTGGTGCGTTGCTCCATCCTCTCCTAGCGTTAAACCAGCGTGAGAACAACAGATCTTTACATTTTTTCCAGAATAGGCTACTGATTGACGGATTTGGTCATAAACACGACCCGTTCCAAAGTTAGCAAAGGTCGTAGCGAAAGGAATAAAACCACCTAACGTTAAACCTGCTGAGATTCCAATCATGTTCGCTTCTGCGATACCTGTTTGGAAAAAACGCTCAGGGCTATTCTTGATAAATCCTTCTAATTTCAATGAACCAATTAAATCAGCGCACAATGCGACCACTTTAGGGTTATGCTGACTTAAATACTCCATACCTGCTCCAAAACCCGAGCGTGTATCCTTTTTTGTTTCGTAGGTAAATAATGCCATTTCTATCTAATTAATAATCGCCTAAAGTTTCTTCTAATTGCGCTAACGCGTCTTGTAATTGTTGGTCATTCGGAGCAACACCGTGCCATTTATGAGAATACATCATAAAATCAACTCCAGCACCCATTTCCGTTTTCATGATAATCATGATAGGAGATCCTTTACCTAACTCCGCTTTGGCCTTATTCAATGTATTTTGTATATCCACCGCATTATTACCGTCCATACGCATCACATTCCAACCGAATGCTTTGTATTTCGCTTCTAAGTCACGGTTACTCATTACCTTCTCCGTAGGACCATCAATTTGCTGTCCATTTTCATCAATGAAAGCAATCAAATTGTCCACCTTATGGTGAGGAGCATACATGGCTGCTTCCCACACTTGGCCTTCATTTTGCTCGCCATCACCCATTAAACAGAAAACGGTAGACTTGTCACCATTTAATTTCTTTGCTTGTGCAGCTCCAATAGCCACACTAAGACCTTGTCCTAAAGATCCTGACGCGATACGAATACCTTCTAAATGTTCGTGTGGCGTAGGGTGACCTTGAAGACGTGTGTCAATTTTTCTAAATGTAGCTAACTCAGCCGTAGGGAAATAACCCCGACGAGCTAACACACTGTAGATTAAAGGAGAGATGTGTCCATTGGACAAGAAGAATAAATCTTCATTTGTTCCATCCATATCAAACACTACTTTTCCGGCAGCATCTGTTTTCAGATTCATCGTGCTAAAATACAGATCCACTAAAAGATCTGTACAACCTAATGATCCACCTGGGTGACCGGACTGGCAACCGTGAACCATTCTTAAAATGTCTCTACGAACCTGAGAGCTGATTTTTTGTATTTCTTGTGTTTGCATGGTAGGTGATTAGTGAATTTGAGAACTGTGGTTCTTTGTATCCACCTTTTCGATAATGTCAATAATAATTCCGTTTTCGTCGATGATGAAAGTAGTTCTAGCTACTCCCATATATTGCTTCCCGTACATCGATTTCTCTACCCACACGCCAAAAGCTTCCGCTAATTGATGTTCAGGATCAGATAAAAGAGGAAAAGCCAAATTGTATTTTGCTTTAAACTTCGTGTGAGAGGCATTGGTATCAATACTCACTCCTACTACTTGAAAACCTTTGGCTCGAAGTGCTTCTAGATTTTCATTCAGATTGCAGGCCTGAGCAGTACAACCGGGTGTATTATCCTTGGGATAAAAATACAAAACTGTTTTCTTTCCACTAGGGATAGCAAAATTGTTTCCGTCAGAGTCCACCATGGATATGGTAGGAGCTGCATTACCTATTTGTAGTTTCATATTATGAGATAGCTAATTCAAATAAGGGAGAATCCTCTAATGCCCCAGTCAATACATCTCCGATGGCAACAGGACCCACACCCGCAGGTGTACCGGTAAAAATATAATCCCCCGTCTTTAGCGTAAAATACTTGGAGACTTCTTCAATCAGTTCTGCTACATTCCAAATCATCAATTCAGAATTTCCATCTTGAACTAATGTTCCGTTTTTGTGCAACGTAAAGTGAATAGGGTTTTCCAGAATGGAAGGTTCAAAAGGCTGCATTGCACTAACAAAGGCAGAACCATTAAAGGCTTTGGCTTTTTCCCAAGGAAGTCCTTTTTCCTTTAATTTACTCTGTACATCTCTAGCTGTAAAGTCAATACCTAAGCCGTAAGAATCGATGTACTTGTGTGCAAATTTAGCTTCAATATTTTTGCCCACTTTGCCTATCCTAAATACTAACTCTAATTCGTAATGAACGTCAGAGGAGAATTTAGGATAGTAAAAGTGACTATTTGCATCTATTAAAGCCGTATCAGGCTTTAAGAAGACCACCGGTTCAGTAGGCCTTTCATTCGATAATTCAGTAATATGATCTACGTAATTACGACCGATGCAAATAATTTTCATGGCTTATTTCAATACTTCTGATACTAAACGAGCGGCATCTTTTAATAAAACAGCTGAGAATACTTTCAAGCCAGAGTTATTAATGATCGCAGCACCTTCTTCTGCATTTGTTCCTTGTAGACGAACAATGATAGGGATATTAATCTCACCAATGTTTTTGTACGCTTCTACCACACCATTTGCAACGCGATCACAACGAACGATACCACCGAAGATATTGATCAAGATAGCTTTTACATTAGGATCTTGTAGGATAATGCGGAAACCAGCTTCTACTGTTTTCGCGTTTGCTCCACCCCCTACATCAAGGAAGTTAGCGGGATCGCCACCAGATAATTTAATAATATCCATAGTAGCCATCGCTAAACCAGCTCCGTTTACCATGCAACCTACGTTACCATCTAATTTAACGTAGTTAAGATCATTTTCAGATGCTTCTACTTCTAATGGATCCTCTTCTTCGATATCACGTAAAACCGCTAAGTTTTTGTGACGGAATAAAGCGTTATCATCTAAGTTTACTTTGGCATCTACCGCTAAAATTTTATCATCAGATGTCTTCAACACTGGGTTGATTTCAAACATAGATGAATCAGTCTCTACATAGGCACGGTACAATGATTGGATGAATTTAACCATCTCTTTCAAAGCAACACCGCTTAAACCTAAAGCAAAGGCTACCTTACGTGCTTGGAAGTCTTGTAGACCGACACGTGGATCGATCCATTCTTTAATGATTTTTTCTGGGCTATGCTCCGCTACCTCTTCGATGTCCATTCCACCTTCCGTACTTGCCATGATGACATTGCAAGCCTTAGCGCGGTCTAATAAGATCGATAAATAGTACTCCTTCGGCTCAGAATCGCCAGGATAATACACATCTTCAGAAATTAAAACTTTGTTAACTTTCTTTCCTTCAGGACCAGTTTGATGCGTAATTAATTGCATTCCCAAAATTTGAGAAACGCGCTCTTTTACTTCATCTAAACTTTTAGCTAGTTTAACACCGCCCCCTTTTCCACGGCCACCCGCATGAATTTGAGCTTTAACAACAAACCATCCTGTACCAGTCTGAGCTTTTAATTGCTCAGCCGCGGAAATAGCGTTGTCAACAGAGTCAATCACAATTCCTTCTTGAATGCGCACTCCGTAACCTTTTAAGATTTCTTTCGCTTGATATTCGTGAATATTCATTTAGTAAAATTTTAATTTCGTGAAATTACTATTTATTTGCGTAAATATTAAACAACGAGTCATTCATTCGTATTTTCTTAAAAAAAGACAAAA
>Ga0209134_10000011_pt1 | contig 102072 bp, 80 predicted proteins | sample LauGreSp1BDMLBSN_2_FD_187566 | JGI IMG/M metagenome (GOLD analysis project Ga0209134, IMG submission 187566) | Freshwater lake microbial communities from Lake Michigan, USA - Sp13.BD.MLB.SN (SPAdes) (version 2) | ecosystem: Environmental > Aquatic > Freshwater > Lake | place: Lake Michigan... | reverse complement strand
TCCTGTTTATATCGTGGGTGATGGACTGTATGTGGAACGCAAACACTTTCCCCCAAAACTACCGCACGGCCTTTGGCGGGGCTGTTCTACTCGGCGCGGCGCTGGTAGTAGCAGGTGTGGCTGTCTCTGCTTGGAGGTACTTGCCATGACCCTGCGCGATGCGTTTGAATCATGGATTAGTTTGCCGCCGTTTGAGCATATGTGTGACCGCAACAGCAACAAGTCAGCATGGCCGGGAGCTTACAAGCGGTACGAAACAGAACTGGCTTGGGAAGCCTACCAAGCCGCGCACGCAAAGCAGCAGAAGCGCATTGATGAGCTGAGAGACGCGACTGATGAAATCTGGGCGTGTGCGAATTCTGGATATTCGCTTGATGATCTAAAATCGAAGATAGCAATGAGCGCAGAGGCGGTGGCGCATATGGATAAAGAGGACGGCACGCTGCAATGGCTACCGCACAACCAAACTGTGGAACCGGGTGCCTATTTGTACTTACGAAACTCAAGCGCCATGGCGCAGGAGGGGGAATGAACACTGAGCAGCTAGAGAAGTGGATTGAACAAAATCTATTCTCCGCGATATCCGGCGGCGAAATCTACGGCGTTGTATCAGTTGACGACCTCCGCGCCCTGTTCGCAGGCAAGGTGCTGGTGCCGGTGGAGCCTACTGACGCGATGATTGACGCACTTTTCCCCGGCTCGGGAGAGCACACTTGTCGCGATCTGTACAAAGCCATGATCGCCGCATCACAGGAGCAGATTGAATGCTACGGGTGCGGATGGAAAGGGACTGAGGCCGAATACCAAACCATGACGAAAAGAGACGGGTTCGTTGCATGCTGTCCAGAGCGCAAGATCAATTTAGCGGTATCACAGGAGCCAAAGCAATGAGCAGAGACAACTACGGCGAAGCGCTAATGCATCTCGCGACAATTTTAGAAAAGGCGCAAGGTGTCACCTGCATCGGGACAGAAAAGCAAATTGACATCGGGCGTGAAGTGCTGAAATTAAGGGGGATTCTCGACGAATTTCAAGCCATGGCCTCGCGTGATGAGCCAGTCGCAGCAGTCACCGGCTATCACAGCGGACACTGCGTAGTCGAGCCGATAGACCGGGCAATGCTTTTACCTGTGGGCATGGCTTTGTATTCAGGGGCACAAAAAGGCATGGGCACGAACGGGCAATGCGATTACCCCGACTGCCGCTGCCCGATCGACAAAACAGACTCGTGTTTGAGGGGCCTGCCTAATGCCTAAAATAACAGTAATCCATCTGAAACGAATACAGATCAAAAGTTTCGAGGCCGCGAAGAGATTGGCTGCTGCGGTAGAGGAAATCGAGGCGGTTTGCGGGATACGGGTGTGCAAAATTAAAATCTCAGACCCGTTCATTTGCCCTGATTTACGGGTTAATGAGATGGAAGACTGCGGGATAGAGGGTTGCATAAAAGACATACTGACGGAAATAAGGAGCGCACAGAATGAGAGAGATTGAGCCGGTTGCTGTAACGAGTGGCGAGTTCGGGCAGGTTGTCTGGCGCGTGCTGCCAGTTTTTGGGACAGAAACTCCGATGTATATTATCCCCGATACGCACAGAATTGTTCCAGTTGATTTGCTGGCTGATGCGTGCTGCTTTTTATCGAAGGGTTATATAAGTGCCGAAGTTTCAGAAAAGCTACTCGCCATCATCGACGAGGAGGAGAGCACATAATGCCCACTACGACAACAGACAGATGTAAAAAATGCTTTGCTCGGTACATGCCGCAGGAAGGTGCGTTTGCAAAGTCCCAAGCATGCGACTGCAATGACCCGCACATTGCACGCAAGCTAACGTTGACTCCGGGCCTGTTTGATTTTATTTTCCGCGCCATCATCGACAAGGAGCAATCATGACAGAACTCGAAAAACAGGCAGAGCTTGCGCTGATCGTGGACCTGATAAAACAATCTCAGGCCGCGCAATACCTGCAAACTGTTGAGCCGGGAATCATCATTCACGAAAAAGCATAAGGAGACAAAATGAAATTCATGAGGCTAACGACTACTGCTATCACCCCATCACGCGGAACTCCCAACTCAGCGGGGCTTGACCTGTACGCCGACCAAGACGTGCTTGTAACATCTGGTGCGTCAAGAATGCTCGGGACTGGTATCGCAATTGAGATACCGCAGGGCCACGTGGGTCTTGTCTGCATACGCTCAAGTGTCGGCAAAGCTGGTGTGGCACTGGCTAACGGCGTAGGGGTGATAGACTCTGACTACCGGGGCGAGATAAAGCTGTGCCTGACCTACACGGCTGGCAACGGGGGGCAGTACATACCCAAAGGGCAGGCTGTCGCGCAGCTGGTTGTCATGCCGTATCTACACACCGAGCTTGTGGAAGTTGACGCACTGAGCAGCACCGAGCGCGGCGCTGGCGGCTTTGGGAGTACGGGGCAATGAGCACGACAACGGCAGACAGGTGCCACAAATGCTTTGTTCCGTACAAGCCGCAGGAAAATACACTTGCAAAGATTCAAGCGTGCGACTGCCTTGATCCCCACATTGCACGCAAGCTAAAGTTGTCTCCGGGCATGTTTGATTTTATTTTCGGGGTAAGGACAACCAAGACACAATGAGCACGAAACCCTCCGGCCCACCACAATCGTAAGTGGGTGCGCAGTCACGGGGCCGGGGGCCTTATAACAAATAACAAAGGACGACTATGGATATTGTAACAATAGATTTCGAAACGTATTACGACAAGGATTTTTCCCTATCCCGCATGACCACAGAGGCGTACATCAGAGACCCGCGCTTCGAAGTGATCGGTGTAGGTGTCAAGGTTAACGACCACCCAACTGACTGGTACACCGGAGACAACCCGGGTAGGTTCCTCAAGTCACTGGACTACTCGGACAAAGCAATCCTGTGCCACCACACTGCGTTCGATGGGGCTATCTTGTCATGGCATTTTGGTATCCGCCCCCGGCTATGGATCGACACGCTTAGTATGGCGCGCCCATTGCACAACATCTTTGTGGGTGGGTCACTGGCTAAACTCGCAACCTACTACGGGCTGGGCACCAAGGGGGACGCGGTACTGAGCGCACTGGGTAAGCGGCGGGCAGACTTTACACCCACTGAGATCAACCATTATGGTGAGTACTGCGTTAACGACGTAGACCTGACATGGGCGCTGTTCAACAAGCTCAAGGTCGGCTTCCCATCTAAGGAGTTGTTGGTGATTGATCAGACCCTGCGCATGTTTACTGAGCCGGTCATCGAGCTGGACGTGGGGCTGCTGGAGCAACATCTACAGGACGTCCGGTTGCGCAAGAAGACGCTTCGTGAATCCCTTGAGTTGGGTGTTAGCGCCGAAGCTGTGACCAAGATGCTCATGTCCAACGAGATATTTGCCAAGTACCTTCAGAAGCTGGGGGTTGAGCCGCCCACCAAGACCAGTGTCAAGACTGGTAAAATTGCGTACGCATTTGCCAAGACTGACGCAGGGATGACAGACTTGCTGGACCATCCTAACGAGCACGTGCAAGCAGTGGCTGCGGCGCGGCTGGGGGTAAAGTCTACCCTTGAGGAGACCCGCACTGCGGCACTGATCGGGGTAGCGCAGCGGGGCAGACTGCCCATCATGCTTAACTACTTCGGCGCACACACAGGGCGCTTCTCTGGTGGGGACAAACTTAACCTGCAGAACCTACCCAGTCGGGGTAACACAACGATACGGCGCGCGCTCAAGGCACCACCGGGGCATGTGATTATCGCCTCAGACTCCTCGCAAATTGAAGCGCGGATGGTGGCGTACATAGCAGGACAGGACGATCTGCTTGAGGCGTTCCGCAATAAACGGGATGTGTACTCTGAGTTTGCCACTGAAGTGTATGGTCGTACTATCACCAAGGCTGACAAGGTGGAACGCTTTGTGGGTAAGACCTGCATTCTCGGACTTGGGTACGGCATGGGCGCAGAGAAACTCCAGCGCACATTGGAGCTGGGGCAAGGCGGCATCAGCGTACAGATAGAGCTGCATGAAGCACAACGCATCGTACGAATCTACCGAGCGAAGAACTTCAAGATCGCACAGTTCTGGCAGAAGTGTGGCCATGCTCTGACTGCCATGACCAAAGGTGGCAGCGGTCACTTGCACGACATCCTCTCGTACGACAGCTCAGGTATAGCATTACCCAACAAGTTTAAGGTTCAGTACCCACTGCTTCGCCAGACACCCAACGGGTTCGAGTACATCAATGACGCTCGGACGTATCAGAAAATTAAGAACCGTGTGGTTAACGGCGCCGACGCTGGGGATATAACTTGGACAAAGATATACGGGGGCAAGGTGACGGAGAATCTGGTGCAGGCACTGGCAGCACTCGTCATCCGAGAACAGATGGCAGCAGTGGGGCAGCACTACCATGTGGCGTTCCAAGTCCATGACGAACTGATCATCACAGCGCCAGAAGAGTTGGCCGAACAAGCCCGCACAATACTGGATAACATCATGGCTACCCCACCCAAATGGGCGCCGACGTTACCGGTCGCATGTGAATCAGGCGTGGCTACTAATTACGGGGATACCTGATACACTCAGGTCTCCAGCTTTACACACAACACGCTCTGACGTGGGATAACCTATTATGAAATTGAGCCATTCGTACTCTGCTATTGTACAGTTTGAGAACTGCCCGCTGCGGTACTACCGACAGCGCATCGTCAAAGATGTGAAGGATGAGGGCGGTGAGGCGTCGATCTACGGGGAGAGGATACATAAACTTCTTGAGGATAGATTGCGAGGCGCCGCACTCGATAGCGAAATTGCGCAGTACGAACCACTGTGTCAGTCGGTCGAGAAGCTGGCCAGTAGCGGTGAGCTGTTTATCGAACATGAGATGGTGCTAACCGAGAACCTTACGACAACATCTTGGTGGGCGGGTGACGCATGGCTGCGCAGTAAACTGGACATACTTGTCATCATTGGTGCCGATGCTGTAGTCATGGACTGGAAAACAGGGAAGCGCAAACCGGACTTCTTTCAGATGGAGTTGTTCGCCGCGCAGGTCTTCAAACACTTCCCGCAGGTGCAGCGTGTGATCGCCAGTCTGGTGTGGCTCAAGACCATGGAGATGGACAGCGCAACCTATAACCGTATGAATATTAACCCGATATGGGCTGGTATTATGCAGCGCATCCAGCGCATTCACGATGCCAATGAGTATGATAACTGGCCAGCCCGACCTTCGGGGCTGTGCAGATACTGCCCCTGTCGGCATGATTGTACGTATGCAAAACTATAAGTACTTGACACGTGTGTAAGGTAGGGTATTATGTCGGCTATGACCCCCGAGGGGAAAGTAAAACACAAAGTTACCAAGATGCTAAAGCAGTACAAGCTGTGGTTCTTTTACCCCGCAGCAAATGGTATGGGCCGAGCAGGTATACCCGACATCATCGCCATAGTGGCTGGTGAGTTTGTCGGTATAGAAGTCAAAGCAGATAGAACAAAGAAGCCCACGATGCTGCAAGCGCAGTGCGGCAGACAGATCATAGACGCAGGTGCCCAGTGGTTCCTTGTGTACGACGATCAGAGTCTGTCAGTGGTAGAACAATACGTAAAGGCAAAGGTGGCGCAAGATGTTGGTAGTGGAGCAAGCTAAGGCTCTTATCTTAAAACTGAATAACCCGAATCGTGTGTTGGCTGCAATGCCTACTGCAAAGATGTTCTCGGTAGATGGGGTGCAGTTGATCTCATCACCACACAAACTTGATGAAGTGCGGGTTCTCAACAATCTCGGTATCAAGGCGCCGTCCCCGATCTTGCACTACTACGATTGGCCGGGGAGATACACGCCGTACGAACATCAGCGGCAGACGGCTGCGTTTCTGACAGTGACCCACCGGGGGCTGGTACTCAACGAGATCGGCACTGGTAAAACACAGTCAGCACTATGGGCGGCGGACTACCTGATCAGGACCAAGCATGTTCGCAAGGTACTCATCGTGTCCCCACTCAGTACATTGGAGCGCGTGTGGGCTGACGCTATCTTCACCGGCTTTGTGAACCGCAGGTTTGTTGTACTGCATGGCACAGCGCAGCGGCGTCTGAAATTACTGGCCACTGAAGCAGACTTCTACATCGTCAACCATGATGGCTTCTCGATAATTGGGGACGCAGCAGTGGGGATGTTCGACCTTGTGATCGTGGACGAAGCGGCAGTGCTACGCAACCCATCCACCCGCAGGTTCAAGATATTTCGTAAGTGGATGTCGCAGAACATACAGGCAAGGCTGTGGCTGATGACCGGTACACCAACACCGAACGACCCGACTGATGCGTGGGCATTGGCGAAGCTCGTCAACAGTCCCATGCTAACCGGTACGTTCACTGCGTTCCGTGAGCAGGTGATGATGAAGCTGGGGCAGTGGAAGTTCATACCGCGCCCTGAAGCCATGGACATCGTGAAACATGTATTGCAACCAGCTGTGCGGTACACCCGTGATGAGTGCTTTGACCTGCCAGATACTATCATTCAGACCCGCAAGGTAGAGCTGACGGTTGAGCAGAAGAAACACTACCAGCAGATGCTCAAGCATTTTGTTACCGAGGCATCCAGCGAAGGTACGATCACGGCAGTGAACGAGGCAGTCAAACTACAGAAGCTGATACAGATCGCATGTGGTGTAGCGTATGGCGACGATGGCCAGAACATTGAACTGGACTGTGCGCCACGGGTAAACCTCGTCAAGGAGATCATCGAGGAAGCAGGGGAGAAAGTAATCGTGTTCGTACCACTCACAGGTACGCTACACATGTTGGAGAAAGAACTGAGTAAGCATTGGAGTGTTGGTGTCGTGAACGGGGACGTATCCGCAAACGCACGTAACCAGATATTCCAAGGGTTTCAGCACAGCCGAGACCCACATGTGTTGATCGCCCACCCGGGAACCATGGCGCATGGTCTGACACTAACCAGCGCGTCCACGATTATCTGGTATGGGCCAATCAACAGTAACGAAACCTATGTGCAGGCGTGTGGAAGGATCGAGCGCATAGGCAAACGGCAGGTGTCCAACGTCGTTCACATTGAGAGTACCGAGCTGGAACACAAGATGTACGAGCGGCTACAGAACAAGCAGAAGTTGCAGGGCTTACTGCTTGAGTTAATACAACAAGAAACTAGAAGGTGACGGTATGAACATAGCGGATGTTATCAGAGCTTACACCAAGTTGCGTGATCAGCGCACTGCGGCGGAAGCTGAAGTAAAGGAACGGGTAGACACCATCAAGGCCAAGATGACCAAGCTGGAGGCTTACCTGAAGGAGCAGATGGATGCGCAGGGACTGACGCAGTTTAAGTCAGACCACGGCACTGCGTTCCTGACCACCACGGACTTTGCAAACGTGGCGAACTGGGATGAGGTACTGCAGTTTATCAAAGACAATGAAGCCTTCGATATGCTGGAGAAACGGGTCAGTAAGACCGCAGTGCGAGGCTACATGGACAAACACAAACGAGTACCGCCGGGTGTTACCTACGGTACAAAACTGGATGTCAACATCCGCAAACCCGGCGCGAAAGCTGAGTAAGGAGGTAGTATGAATTTTATAAAACGCATGATCGATCGGGCTATAACAAACTATATGGATCGTAGGCACCGTGACGAAGAAGTTATTCGAAGCATTGAAACATTCGAAGGTAAGACAATTGTGCAGCGTATCGCCAACGGATATGTGGTGTGTGGCAGCAACTCCGTCACGTACTGTGCTGACCACGTTGCCATTGCAGACTTCATCGTTGCACAGGCCACACGAAACAAGATGGGTGTTGGCACCCAGATGGATATGTTTGCGGACATAAAGGCCCAAAAACATGCCATGTTTACCACCGCGCACAACGGCACCCCAAACCCATGCACAAATCCTATACACCAGAAGTAGTAACCAAGGAGCTTTAAATGAACAACATGATTCCCGCAAATATCACAATCCCCGCGCACCTCGCAGCCCGCGTAGGTCTCCCATCAGTACTGGCGCAGTCCATGACTGGCGGCTTGTCATCTGGCAGCTCGTTCCCACGTATCAGTATCAAGGGTGCGCGGTTCCGTATTGTCGAGGGTGATACCGAAACAGTACTGGATTCAACCACGTTGCATTTGGTTATCGTCGGTGCCAATCCAAGGCTGTCAAAGATTTGGTACGCTGAAGCGTGGACACCAGACGCTGATAAAGCATCTGCACCAGACTGCTTCTCACTTGATGGTATCGGTCCTGACCCAGAGTCAACCATGCCACAGAACGACATGTGTGCAAGTTGCCCGCAGAACGCATGGGGCTCCAAAGTAACCCCGCAAGGCCAGCAGATTAAGGCATGTGCTGATCAGAAGCGCCTCGCTGTAGTGGCCGCTGACGACCCCACCGGTCCTGTATACTTGTTGCAGGTTACACCCGCTGCACTCAAGGGACTCAACCAGTACCAAAAAGAACTGGCTGTGCGTGGCATCCCCCCGGAGATCGTTAAGACCGCAGTGTCGTTCGACACCGATGCTTCCTTCCCGAAACTCAAATTTACGTTTGGCGGTTTCCTTGATGCTGACACACAGGGAGTTGTTGATGGATTGTTTGGTACTGGCGCAGTCAAGGAAGTAACCGGCGAGGTGATCCGCCAGCCCATCACGATCGTACCGCTGGCCCCACCAGCCCCGGCTAAAGTTAAGCCCGCAGTACAAGCAGCACCAGCACCAGCACCAGCACCAGCGGCACCAAAGCGCGGGTTTGGCGCAGCGGCACCAGCGGCAGCGGCACCAGCCGAAGTGGCACCAGCACCAGCGGCACCAAAGCGTGGACTGGGGGCAACTAAACCAGCAGCGGCAGTATCTACGGCCACACAGGCTTCAACACTGGCTGATGAGATTGCTGCGTTGGTTGGTGAGGTGGATGCTGATGACGCCTAAGCCACTCGACTTCAAAAAAGTTGAGGCACTGCGTAGGCATATGCTCCTGACAACTTCGGATATGGCTGGGTTGTTGGGAGTGTCCCGTATGACGTATTATAGTTGGGTAAAGGGTACACCCCCACGTAAGACCAACGATGATATTGTACGGGTAATGCTGAAGAAGTTGCTGGGTGTCATGACTGATCATAACTGGCCCATGCCGGAAATAATTGCGTCAGAACAACCAGAACGTGTGGCCCGACTGCGTGAAATAATCAACAAATAACAAGTACTAGGGGCGGGTAACACCGCCCCAAATTAGCAGGGGCATAATGGATACGTTGAATTTTCTTCAGCGGGTTTTGCCGTCCGCAGGTTTCTATGTTACCACCGTGATTAACCCAGACGGTCGGAAGCAGGGATTCTTCGCGACAGTGGAAGACCTCACAAAAGCGATAATCGAACTCGATACGCGTGGGAACAACACCTACTACGCGGTGTCGGCGTTTGCCGAGAAGGGTAATCGTAAACAGGAGAATGTTCGGGCGACCAAGTTGTTGGCGCTCGACGTCGACTGTGGCCAAGACAAACCCTATCCATCATGGCGCGAAGGGCTGGCAGCACTGGGGCAGTTCGTCTCCGAGATGGCGCTGCCAAAGCCCATGGTTGTTCACTCAGGTAACGGACTGCATGTGTACTGGGTACTGACGCAGGAGTTGCAGCCCTCCCAGTGGAAGCCTTTGGGTGAGGCGCTCAAGGCCGCAGCACGTGACAAGTCGTTTGAGATGGACCCAACAGTACCAGCAGACAGCGCGCGAATACTGCGCCCGGTGGGTACTACCAATCCTAAGAGCAAGACCAAAGTAAAACTACTGATCGACGCACCACCTGTGAGTTTGGAGCAGATGGTCGCAGCATTGAGCGGGTACATGGCGGCAGTACCCATACGGCAGATCAACACTGCCCCCATCAGCGCACTGGCCAGCGCACTGCAAGTACAGCAAGACTTCCCCCCGACCAACGCAACTGTGGTGGCGACCAAGTGCCAGCAGATTGAGTGGGGGACCAAGAACCAACAGGAAGTGCAGGAGCCTTTGTGGTACGGCCTGATGGGTATCGCCGCGTACTGTATTGACCCGGAAGCAACAGCAATCAGCTGGTCAGACCAGTCCACTAAGTACGACGCGGCCAACACCCTACGCAAATTAGCTCAGTGGCGACAAGCCACTACGGGGCCAACAACGTGCATTAAGTTTGAGGAGCTTCGCCCGGGTGGATGTCGTGGGTGCAAGTTCAAGGATAAGGTCGGTAGCCCAGCCCGTCTGGGTGTGCAGTATCTTGAGGTGGCCCCACCAACTACAGTCCCAGCGACTGTCGCTACGAACGTCTCCCTACCACGCCCGTACAAGCGCACCGCCAACGGGATCAAACTGACTATTGATGAGACTGATATCGACGTGTGCAGCTTCGACATATACCCAGTGGCCTACGGTAAAGATGAAGGGCTGGGGTATGAGACAGTACGGTTCTGCTGGGACCGACCACACGTAGGCTGGCAAGAGCTGGTGATGCGCCAAGCATTGCTCACTGAGGGCCACCGTGACTTCGCTACTGTCATCGCTGACCAAGGTATAGTCCTACACAACCGAAATCAGACGGGGTATTTCCAGCACATGCTGCGATCATATATGGACGAACTGCGCCAGAAGCGCGCGATGACTAACCTGTATTCCACAATGGGGTGGAAGGAAAACTTTTCCCAGTTTGTTATCGGGGACACGATCTTACGGCGTAACGTCGACGGCTCTGTCACTGAGGAGACGGTCACACTATCGGCAGGTTCCTCCCGCATGGGCCATGAGTTGTGGCATAGAGCCGGTTCGCTTGATGCGTGGGTGCAGTTCACCTCGCTACTGGGGAAAGCAGACCTACGCGCTAACATGTTCGCACTGGCAGTAGGTTTATCTGGCCCGCTGTACGCGTTCACTGGACTCAAGGGGCTGACCGTATCGCTGTACGGACCTACCGGCGGCGGCAAATCACTGGCACAGATGTGGGTGCAGTCGATCTATGGCGACCCAGAGAAGCTGCATTTTGCTGCCAAGTTCACCCAGAACTCCCTGTTCGGACGCATGGGTTTGTACTGCCACATGCCGATGACGATCGACGAAGTGACCATGATGGACGACAAAGAGGTAGGAGACTTCGCCTACTGGGTCAGTCAAGGCCGCGACAAAGCAAGACTTAACCGCAACTCCGAAGAGCGTGACTCGAAGACGTGGGCGATGCCTGTCATTGTATCCACCAACAAGTCTATGAACTCCAAGCTGATCGCTTCAGGGCTGGACACAGACGCCCAACTGGCACGGATACTGGAGGTCAGCGTACCACCGAGCAAGTTGTTTACCCGTGACAGTACAGCAGGGCGCAAGATATACGAGTTCATCACCACCAACTACGGCACCGTGGGCCCTGCGTTTATCACGCGTTTGCTGGAGATGGGTGAGACCGGTGTCCGCGCAGCCATCGCTCAGGCCACGGATAATTTCCACCGGCAGTACAAAGCAGACTTCTCTGGTGAGGAGCGGTACTGGGAACAGGCGATCATACTGGCAGACCTTGCCGCCAAACTCGCACTGGAGTGGGGACTGATTGCGTTCGAACGCAAGGATGCTATCGAGTGGGTACTGGCACAGGTCGGCGCCATCAGGCGCAGTGTCTCAGAATTCAAGACTGATTCGTTTGATATGCTGTCCGAGTATCTCAACGAGAACGCCGATGCGCAGGTACAGATATTCCATACTGGTGCCCAGAAACCAACGATGGATTACAACCGTGTACCACGCGGCGAGGTGCGAGTGCGGTTCGACTTCTACCGCAGGACGTCTGGCGAACCAGTGGCCAGTGGTGTTCTGCTGCTTGACCGTACCCACTTGCGACGTTGGTTGTCGCAGCACGGCGTGGACTACAAAACATTCATCAATGAGTTTACCGATGAGGGTATTATCTCCACACCCAAATCCAGCAAGGCGTATCTGGCCAAGGACACACCCATAAAGCTGGGTCAATCCTATGTCATTGGCCTGAACCTGAACCACCCACGACTGCAGGGTATGCTCACTGACGCGGATGAGGCCATCGAGAACCTCACCCTTGGTCAGATCAAAGCAGTTTAATCCAGTTCTTCGTTGAGCCCGAAGATGTCGGCCATTTGCTCGATGTTATCCCGGCCCGCCCTTGAGGAAGACTTCAGGTAGCGGGCGACGGTAGAGCGCTCTGCTTCTTTGGCTGATCTGTTGGCAGCGCGCACAAAGTTGTTACCTATTTCCAACCCACTACCCTTGGCACTTCGGTCCCATTCGCGTACGTACGCTATCTGCTGCTGCATCCCGGCACTATCATTTGCCAACTTGGCTTTGATATACGCACCAACATATTCTCCCTTAATTGCAGCCGCGTAGTCCGAAGCCTGTTTACCCAACCGCACGATATCGTTTTGCTCAGTGGCTGCCGCTGGGTAGAACCCAAGTAGCCGTCCTATAGATACGTTCAGCGGGGCATCCTGCGAGACTACCTGCCCACGGTTATTGGTGATTGTCCCACTGCTCATATACAGCAACCCGTCAGTGATCGCACGTACCCCAGCGACTGGGGAATTACGCAGCACATCGCTGAGTAGAGTGGTGTCATCGCGTAGCCCGATAGTTTCTGCACCGTACTTGGTGATGTTGGCAGCGGTACCCAGAAGCCCTGTCACACCAGAGAACATTGGTCCGGCGAAGTCAGAGAACTCGCGCCAAGGATCAGCACCGGCACGAAGCGCGCCAGTCAGCGGCAGCAAGTTACCCATGGACAGCCTTGGGGATATTGTCAGTCCAGTGGCGCTGTCAATTCCTCCGCGTAGCACAGTCTGCGACCAGCCGGGGGCAACACCCTCGATCCACAACATGATCTCTGTTTCTAAGCTGGCAACTGGAAGTCCTAATGCCTGAGCGATCGTATCCAGTAGGTCGAGAATGTCTTCCCCAAACGGGAGTCCTTTCATACCGGCCAGTAGGAACAGCGTACCAAGCATGGCGATCTGCCCGCCTCGGGGTAAATTACGCATCAGCTCCACGGTGATAATCGGGTACATCTTGTACATCATCAAGTATTGGCCGATAGGTCCGCGCGCCAGAGGTGGCCTATTAAACATGCCGTACTCCCCTTGTGAGGAGATAACCGCCTGCCGTGCGGCTACAGTACTGCTATCGAACAGCGTCTCTGCGTCTGTCATACCCTGAGAAACCAAACGGTCTCGCTCTAAACGGTACGCTGCCAGTGCCGACGTGCGTCTGTTCACCTGCTCAGTGTAATTAAACGCGTACATCCACGCTTGTAATCCAGCTTTACCGGTAGCAGTTGTTACCCTACCACGAGCAGTGCCGAGCAATGCGTTGAACAGCGCCGCTTGCAGCAGACCTGACTCAGTTTGCTCCAACAAGAACTGTGCTTCGTCGCGCGTGAGTCCGTAATTGGCATACGTGTTGTCCTTGATAAGCTGTTCAATGAACGCACTATCTGAGAACTTGTTGTTCTTTATATCCGAGAGCGCTTTGAATACTGCCGACGCTGATTTTGCGTACCCGTACCCACCACCGAATGCCCGCTCAGGGTTATACCAAGCCAAGTAGTTCATCAGGTTTATGGGTATAGAACTTAAGTTCACTGCGGCAGAAGCAAGCGCACCGCCCAACTGCATGGCGACTACGCCAGTCTTTAGTTGTGACCCCACTTCTCCCCCAAGTAAATCCTCGGTGGCATCTTGCAGCCCGTTAGCGCCTGCGTAGTACTCAAGTAGTTTGTTGGCTTCAAGGCGGTAGTCTTCGCCGCGCCCCAGCGTTTTTACTTTCTTACCGTTAACGGTAACAGTTCCCGCTGCGCCTGAAGATGATGCCGCCATGTACCGGTACATGTATGCGTACGTATCGTATGCTTTTTTCGCTTGTGCCCGCGCACCATCAGTAGTGGCATCTTTAACAGCCCGCTCCAGCTGCGCCAATTTTCCGGCGTCGCCCTTCCAGTTCGAGTCGTTGTCCATGACATCACGGATTTGATCCCGGTACATGGTCTTGGCGGAGACGTGTGCCATCGTCTGCAGGTGTTCACTGACAGAACGCACAACATCTTTATCCCAGCCCGGAGTACCAGATCGCTGCAGACTTGTGCGTCTGATACGGGCGTTCTGGTTTGTCAGCGTAGTGATGATCCGCTCACGCGCCTTGGGGTTAATACCAATGTTAAGTCGTGTCAACGTGTTGATGAATGCGTTGAAGTCGATCCCTTCGTTGGTGCCCGGGTTCTGCCGTACAGTGGACACATCCACACGGAACTTCACTTTGACAGTGTTGCCCTCGGCGTCCAGCAATGTGTACTCCTCTTTGGCAAAATCATTCTCCAAGTCCTGTGCAATTTGGTAGGCCCCGTCAGGTCCTTCGCGGGAGTCCGTATGGAAGTAGGGAAGTGTGTCGCGTACTCCCGGGTCCAGCTTGACTATTTTCCCCTTGTCATTCACTGCGACCAGTCGGACTTCCTCATTACCTCTGCGGGTAAACGGGATATACGAATTCAGAATTGTACGTTTGGCCGACAGGTCCGCGTTTATCGCTTGGTTGTCCAGCATAAACATATCGCGAATAACTTTCTGTACGTCGTAAGACTTGTTATCGGTCTTCACTTTATCGCGCAGGCTACTCAGTTGGGCACGGATATCATCGTACTCTGCCTTCTGGAACTCAGCTAAATCCTTCGCAATATCAGGATTGGTGTTGGCTTCCTTCATCCATACGGCGTACACATCTGGGTTAAATAGTGCTCGCCCAAACGCTATCAGGAACGCTTCTGCTTTGCCCTTGGCGTCAGCATCGACCTCAACCCCTGCAGCAGTTTTGCTACTGCCCTTATACGCTTGTGTCTTATATGATTCTGCTATGCGCGCCAGCACCGCGAGGTCCGCAGCATCGAACTTCGCAATATTCTCCAGCCCACTACGCGAGCGCGCGATGTTTAATTGTACCGCGCCATACTCAGCTAGCATCTTATCAATGGCAGCTTGGTTCACTGCAGAGCGCAGTTCGCTGTAGATACGCCACACTGGGTCGTTATAGACCTTGGCGCCCGTCGCTGGGTCCATCGTGAAGCTGTCGTCCACATCAGATTGGAAACGGATTGTGCTCTTATCCCCCATCGTAAGATCGAACCCCTTACGGAACTCGTCTGCAGTGACCACACCCACGCGCTCAAGCTCTACGCGAAGTAGCTCATTAACCACGATGTTGCCAGCGGCATCGGTACTTACCAGTGGACCAAACGAGCGAATCTTCGCATCATCGAATTGTTGTGAGCGCAGCAGCGCAGCCCGGGCCAACAACTCCCCGGCTTTTAACTTCTGTGCTTCAGTCGCAGACTTACCGCCAAACAACGAAGCCGCCGCGTTGGTGAACGCAGTCATGTGGTTGTACACATTCGAGAACTTACTGGCTTGCTTCTGCTCACTGTCGAACAACTTGTACACCAGTGACAGTCCATAACTACGCTGTGCTTTATTGTTCAGTGACTGAAGATGTTCCACGGCTCTGGCAATACGCGGCCACTCTGATTTGTTCAGCTCTCCCCAAGACCGGAATGTCTCAACTATCCCACGATTGACCGGCGTATTCAGCGCGCCAGCTATACTTGCTGCAGCCCCAAAGTCCACGGTGCCTGCCCGCGAGTACCGCCCAGTTTCCCCGTCTATCATTATCTGGTTCATGCCATCCGCAAGCGCCTGCGCAGTGAAGAAGTTACCTGTGTCGCCACGGCGTACGTATTTGCGCGCAAGGTTCACGAAGTACCGAGCGTGGTCATCATGGAACTTAACCCCAAACTTGTTGAGGAATGTCTTGATCAGGTTCCACACACGGTTGAGCAGTGACGCATCGAGGTCGGCTGCGTTGTCCGCGAGGTATTCTTCGATCGCTTCCGCCTTGGGTATATTGTCTGCAGACATGCGCGCTTGCACGTCCGCTTGTATGTCAGTGCTGCTGTCGTAGATGCGGTTCAGTACAGCAGAGAGCTGTGCTTGTGGTATCACACCACGCAGACCGAAGTGACCCAGCGTTTCGTGCGCCAGTACAAACTTGAGCTGCCGCTCAGTGCGCACAAAGTCTGTAAAGATAATCACATCAGGGCCAAACGAGTAGCCCACGGCGTTGGTGGTGTCGAAGTCTCCACCACTACGTGCTGCTGCCGCACGGCGGTACAGTGCTGGGTTACTCTTCTTCAGGTCTGCAACATTGGCATACACGCTGACAGTTGGCTTGACGCGCAGCTGCGACAGGAAGTTCTTAATCAACAGGCGCACTTTGCCCGGAGCCACAGTGGTGGTCAGCGGGGTGCCGTCGTCACGGTAGAACATACCACCTTCGAGCTTATCGAAGTCAGTAAGTACGACGTCAGGATCAGTAGTGACGTTACTTGGCTTGTTTCCCCGGGCCTTTTCCATAGCTGCTTGCTGCGAAGCAGCTCTAGCTTCCGCGGTCAGCACTTTATCTTGAGCGCGCTGTTCTTGTTCGGAAGCTGTGCGCTGTGCGTCAGTCAACTCAGTAACCGTCAGGATATGGCGATTACCAATCGTGTTGATCTTGGGCGTACCATCAGCGCGGAAGTAATTTTCTGCCCGGTTGCCCCGGATAATAAACCCTTTACCCGTATCGGTGAGTTGGTTGTATAGCGCAGACGCCCGCGCCACAAGTTCTGCGCGGCCTTTAATACCGGTGAAATTCTGCAGCTTCGACAGAATGTCATTAACCAAGTTCATCAGCCTGACTTCAGGTGTGGAACCAGTCTTCTTGTTTGATGTGTCCGGCGTAGATGCAGGAGGCGGCGACGTAGGCGTATCGGTACTGGTCTGCTGCTTGTAGGCATCGGGCACGTTAGTGATCTTCACACCACTGGCATACATAGCGGGCAGCAGCCCACGTGATACGGCGAAGTTAAACCATGGCTTCAGTTCGCCCTTAGCGTGACTCTTCGTTTCGCTAGGGTACGCGGCTTGTAATTTTTCCTGCCCACGCAGTTGCTCAAGGAAGGTATCCTCTTCAGCCAGCATAAAGCTGGCATCTACTCCGGGCTTTAGGGGAGTGCGGTTGGCGAGGAACTCACGTGCGACATCTACCAACTTCTTTATGTTGGTATCTTCGCCAGCGAAGTATGCGTACTGGAACACCTGCGCAATGGCGTCTTTGTAGGACAGCACGTCTCCACTATTGTAGGACTCTTCCGCCGCAGCGATGTCCTCACGCAATCCCTGCATATCTTCAGACTCTGGCTTTCGAGTTTCCTGCCGCGCAGTAGCAGCGGCCTTGTCAGCAGCGGCCTTGTCAGCAGCGGCCTTGTCAGCAGCGGCCTTGGCAGCAGCAGCTTTTTGCCTAACAGCGTCTACACCTGCGCTCCCTCCAAATGCACCAGCGTCCATCCTAGCCCGCAACTTTCTTGCTAGTTCGCCCATTCGCTTCAGCTCCACGCGGGGCGGCGCAACCTCGTCGTCAGCTTTCTTCTCAGCAGCAGCTTTCTCAGCAGCAGCTTTCTCAGCAGCAGCTTTTTGCCCTGCGGTTTCTACTTTTGGTTTTTTGAGTCCTTCACCTTTTGGGGCAGCTTTTTGCTGGGTGGGTACTTTTCCTCCCACTTCTTGGCCAGTTGTGGTTCCTTTGCGTGGAGGTACTTTCGCTGTGCTTTGCTTTTGAACGGCATTAGTTTTTCTCCCTTTCTTTAATTTATCCTCAGCAGCTTTTTTCTTAGCAGCAGCCTTGGCGGCGTCAGCATCAGCTTCTGCCTGTGCGGCAACAGCTTGTCGGTCGACCACTTTGGTTTTGGTGCCAGCGCTCTTCATTGCAGCAACAGTCGGCTCCCCTTTCTGGGTAAACAGATTCCCCTGTCTAGGTGCCGGACCAAAGTCTGGACCCACATAGCTGGTATTAGCGGGCAAGGCACCGGCAGCACCACGGCGTATCGCTTCCCCCCGACTTACGGGTGCACCATTTAAATCGAGTCTTCCTTGCTGGGGCTGGGTAGGGCGGTACTGGCGAGTTGATGGGACAGCTCTACCTTGTGCTTCCTCCGCTGCTACTTCAGCCTGCGTTGTTTGCAGGACGGCATCTGCGTTTTGCGCTTGCTGCTGGCGCAGGGCAGCGTCGTAATCTTGCTCACGTTGAGCCTGCTCTTGGTCAATCTGCGCTTGGCGCTGCGCTTGCGCTTGCTCGAACTCCCGCCCACGAACCATCTGGTTCTGTATATCCTGCAGCCGGTTACGCATCAACGGGTTAGCTATTGCAGGTGTGTCGGTATACCCGATACCAGACGGCGCTTCTGGTGCGAACTGCAATGCCCCTTGGCGTGGGTCGCTAACAGGGGTAGACATATCCTCTAACCCAAGCGGTGTTGGCGTTGGCTGCATACGCGCAGTAAGTTCACCAACGGTAACGCCTTGCCCCCCAAGAATATTTAGTACGCCCTGTTGCCCCTGCCGTTGTCCGGGCACATTGGCCGTCATACCAACCACAACATCTTCAGGCATGGCTGCGCGTACTGTACCAGTAGAGTCCACAACAAAATTAGGACGCCCCTGAACCTGAAGTACTTGTCCGGGTGGCGGGAGCGTCAGTGGAGCTCCCAACTGCGCGACTGACGCAGTTGGCCCCGATAGTAGATCAGGCGGTACAAGTGTGCCTTCCAGCGGTGCAGGTGGTGGTAATGCTGGAAGTTGTGCAGGTGCAGGTGGTGGAGTCAGCAAGCTGGTCTCATCATTAGGGCGGCTACGTAGATTAGCCACGCCCCCGATTGGGCCCCCGATCGCAGCACCTGCAGCAAACGAGTTGATAAACCGATTCAATGCTTCGTCGCTTGTCAGGTCCTGCCCAGACAAGCCCATTGATATGGCTTCTTGGCCAACTTCCGTCGTGCCTTCGAGTGCGCCACCGACACCAGCGCCAATTGCCCCACGCCGTAAAAGTTCCCCGCCCCTACGCAGCGCCGATGGCGTACCAGCCAGTGCTCGGGGAGACATGACATTACCAAGCACCCGTCCAGCCAGTACATACTCTCCGAGGGACTCCAGTGCTGCGTAAGGGACGGCTCCCGCCAGTGCCTGCATACGGGCATCGAAATCTTCCGGGACTGTACCTTGCGCCCGCATCTCACCATAGATATCACCGGCGCCCATGGCGTAGCTACTGGCATACGTAGCCGCAGCAGCACCTGCCATAGCAGAGGCGTTTACTAAATCTTGGTACCCTTCGTCGCCTTTCTTCAAGGTACCGGCGCGATACTTCGTAGCCGCCGCGGCTATTTTATCTTTGAATGCTTTCTTCCCAAAGATTCCCGCGATAAACCCACCGGCTGTACCTATGCCCGGACCGGCGGCAGTACCTGCGGCGGCGCCAATCAACCCTGCGGCAATGGACTCCAGAATGTTTGGCCCCTGCGTTGCTATGTTGGCCACAAGCCAATCCATCACACCCCGCTCAGGGGAACTGCCGATGTCCGTGAACTGACGCTCAAACGGAGAAGTCTTACGCAGTTGTTCTTCTTGTGCAGCTACGACTTGCCCGCCCAATTCTTCTGCACCGGCAAGCTGCATTACCGAACCACCCAGCATCTGCAACTGGTCAACGCCGCGGCCAAAGCTCTTACTGGCAAGGCGCCCCATACTTGGGTTTTTGATAGAAGACAGGTACTGCTGGTATGCGCCGACATCCATCGGCTCCCAGTTCCCAGTAGTGGGCAGGCCAGTGCCCGGGCCGCCAAGTAACGCCTCCGCCTGTAAAGCAGAGTCAGCGTCATCGGCGTCAAACACAGTGCCTTGTACAAACAACTTGTTCTGTGTTCTGTCAAACGCAATGTCTGGGCCGCGGGGCGCAGTAGGGCGCACCGGTATCCGTGGAGCCGGGGCCAACGCCTGACCCAATGCAGTCATGTTTGCCAGCCCTGCTCGTACGCTACCGCTCCCAGCGCCTATGGGTGCCGAGGGTAAGTAGGGGTTCGATGGCTCCCCAATTGGCAAACTACTGGAAGTCTGACCCGCTGAAGAAAATCCTGACACCGCCATACGTTACTCCTACTGTTGCCCGGGTATGTTATTCAGCCCCAGCCTATTATAATTCGGAAATATCGGTACCGGAGCCATTGACGTAACATTCTCCCCGTCTATGTTCTGTATTACGGTACCGTTTACAGACCAGTAGACCGGACTTCCGCCGTCTTTAGGAGTTATGATCGCCCCACCATCGGCTAACTGCTGTACGGTATACCCTCTCTGCCTAAGCATTTCGACGTCAAGTTGGTTCTGCCCCTCAATATTTTTTATAGTGGCGTCCCGGATCATTCCTAATTGTTGCTCAGTAATTGTCTCTTCCTGCTTTATCTGCGACTTAAATCGCAGCATATTAGTTTCGGCCTGTGCAGTTGCTGCCTGCTGGCGGTATGTTGCATCAAAGGCAAGGCGCGCTCCATCGGTTATCTGTCTTGTATCTACCCCTTCCTGCGCCAACTCACCGTTCACAAAAATATCATAGGCACCATCAGAGCGCGGGCGGATACCGACGGGCACATTCGCATACTGAGACCACACTGCCGCAAGTCGGCGCGGGTCATTGGATAAACTAAAATCCTGCATACCCTGCATACCCTCCAAGTAATCCATCCCTTGGTCTAACTGCATTATCTGCATGGTCAGTTGCTGTGCTTGCTCAACTTTCCCAACATCGGCATAGAGTCTTGCGAAGTTAACTAACTGCTCGCGCTGTTGTAGCGCAATCTGCATGTCGCGCCCTATGGTTTCTGTGTTCGCTAAGTATCTTGCCGAGTCAGGAGTGATGCGTTCTGCGGGAGTTTCAACACCTGCGCGTGGGCGCACATTAAGCGTAGCTACTTCTTTCAACACATCTTCTATAGGTCTATCAGCTGCTTTCTGAAGCTGCCCTAAAACTTTGGGGATGTATGCGCGAGTTTCCGCAGGTAGCGCAGCAGGATTTGCTCCGGCGGCTACCCAACGGTCTACAAAAGTAGGCCCCGCGTTATATGCAGCCAGTGCGTGTTCTATGTTTCCGTTGTACCGCTGACGCATTGCGTCCATGTACTGCTGTCCGTAGGCAGCGCCGACTTGCGGGTTCTTCAACAGCTCTGCAGCTGCCGCCTCAGTACGTGCAGTTACGGGTACACCCATCTGTTCGGCAAAACTAAACACATCAGGCAGCCCGTATCCGGGTGCCATAGCTGTAGAGGGTAGCACCTGCATCAGCCCTGTTGCGCCTTTGCCACTAACTGCGCGCGGCCTGCCGGAGCTTTCTACGCGAATCATCGCTTGGGTCAGAGAATCCGGTGCCGGTGCTGCCGCTGCTGCCGCTGTTGTTGGAGCCGGTGCTGCCGGAACACCTTGAACTCCAGCCGACGCCGGAGCTGCGCTCCCGCCCTGCGATGCAGTAAAAGCCGCCTGTCTTGCGGCCAAATTCTCTGCGGATCGCCGCCGCGCATTAACTACAAAACCTTTCGCCTTATCTAGAAAACCTTCGTCAAGTGGCTGTGGTCGTTGCCCCAATCCATATCCGGCCATATACGATTGGTTTAGCGCATCAAAATTTCCCGGTGCTGCCGGTGCTGCCGGTGCTGCCGGTGCTGCCGCTGTTGTTGGAGCCGGTGCTGCCGCTGCCCCTTGAACTCCAGCGGCAGCCCCTCGCCCCGCGGTTGTTACCCTAAACTCAGGCTCAGGAGGACGCTCCATCGGAGGTACTATCTGCCGGGTGCTGTACTGCTGCTGCGGTACGTTCTGTTGTTCTGGAGGAATAGCAATTTTCGACACCAGCTCTTGCGTTCGTCGCTGTTCTAAGTCCCGCATAGCAGCCAAACGCGCTTGGTCCGCAGCCAAACGCTGTTGTTCTGCGGTCTGCAACACAAGTTGTTGCGACTTTTGGCGCGCATCTTGTTCTTCGCGATAACCACGCGCTACGTTTCCGGCACCACTGAGCACCTGTCCAAGTGATAATGCCATGATGAACTCCTTACGCGAAAGGGTTAGCTTGCTTGTCTTTAGGTTCTTCACCGAGTGGTGCGAACAACGCGCCGATGTCTTTTGCCTGCTGGCCACGGCGAACGTCAGCATCACCATAGGCACTGCGCAAACTGGTGTACCCAGCATCAGATGTGGGGAACATTGTGGGCATCGCACTTAACCCAGCCTGTTGGGACTGTATCCGCGATGATAGCCCAGTATTAAAACCTGTATCGTATGCAGTGCCCGTACTACGCGCAGTGCCCAGATCATACCGACGCGCTTCCGATGTGCGCTGTGCGCTGTTCAGCCCGCGCAATCCGGCCTGCTTGGCTTGTGCCCCGGCCACTTGCTGCTTCCTCGCACTCTGTAGCCCGAAGTATTCGGGGTCGAAGTACTTGGATTCCCCGAGGAACTGCGAAGCCTGCTGTAGCTTCTGGTTAAACAAATTCACGTTCTCGGTCTGAGCACGGCGCAGTTCTTCGGTTTGTGCGGTAAGTAACTTCTCTTCTTCCGGCGAAAGCCCGCTGCCCGCTGCCAATGATCCTGCCAACATACCACCGGCGCGCAGGGTTAGATCGGCTAAGACTGCTGGGTCTGAGAACTTTGCGGCTACTGATGCAGGAACTTGTCTAAGTGCGTCCGCGAAAGTTGCTGCGGGTTTTGTTGCTGCTGTACCAGCTGCGTTTGTTGCTGCTGTACCAGCTGCGTTTGTTGCTGCCTGCTGGGTAGCCAAATAATTGACTGCCGGTGAAGGTGGACCCATAGCCAATCCGGCGTTTGCTGCTGCCTGCTGGGTAGCCAGATAATTGACTGCCGGTGAAGGTGGACCCATAGCCAATCCGGCCTGTCCTGCCTGTGCTGCTTGCGTCGCCTGTGCTGCGCGGGCAGCTTGGAACCCGCCAACACCACCGCCGATACCGCCGTATATGGCTTGCCGCCCAACGTCCTCCCCAAGTGCGGCACCTTTAGCAGCCCCAAGCCCCGCGCCGACAAGCGCCGACGTAGCAGTGGTACCTATAGTGCCTGCTACTCCGGCAAGGAATGCAGAGCCCGCAATAAACGGAGCGGCAAATGGGATCGCAATAGCAGCAGCGACGCTGACAACTTTCTTCAGACCTTTACTCATGACCTACTCCTAAATTCATTCGGACATACGCACACGATTCAGTAAACCCAAACTTCTTCAAGTAAATTTCAACGCGTTCGGTGGGGGTATAAGCATCGAGAAATTCTACACCGTTGGCTTTAAGCCAGCTTAGGATGGGCTCCCAAAACGCTGCTTTAAACCGCAAGACTCGTTGTCCCGCCAGTGCCATAACATCAGCACCCTTGTGCCCATTCACTTCAAAAAACTGTATGGCCAGTACGCATGCAGGACGCTCATCAATATACCCGACAAACACGACAGCCTTGTCTAATTGTACGGCCATCAATACATGAGTGGCGTTCATCTCACCGGCAGCAATTTTGTTACCTCGACAAGCTGCAGTAACCAGAGGTTCTATCGTCGGCCATATTTGTATAGCGCGCTCTTTGGTTAGCAGCTCGATTGATAACTCACTCATTACTGGTCTCGGTATTTCTCGACAAGGTTGTCAAAGAATTCTTTACCTTTCATCTTTACGACGTTGGAAGGGATTACGTATTCTCCCTCATGTCCGTTAATCAGTACAGCCCCATCTGCCTTTTTAGATTGAGGCACTATCCCGCCTACGGCCATGGATGGTATGCCCTGTGGACCGGCACCCGCCATTGCAGGACTGCCGCCCTGCATCATGCTCTGCCCACCAGCGTCATTCTGTATCGACTTGGCTGCCAGCAGCAACACCATGATCAGACCTTGATCGTACTGGGGCGGTAGGTCTTGCTCAGTGGCAATACCCTGCTGAATAGCGAAGGTGCGTACCTGCGGGTACATGTCTGGGTTCTGTGAAGCGACAGTGGCCAACTGGATTACCATGTTCAGTTCTTGCTGTGTTAGCTCGCCGCTCTGCATCGCCTCCATGATGGCCATACGGATTTGCTCAACCTGCTGCGGGTTCTGTGTGGCAATCTGGTTAACCTGCATACTGAGCATCTGCGAATCCATGGGCGCTTGTGGATTTTGCCCACCCATCGCCAACCCGGCACCGCCCGGTGCGCCCATACCAGCAGGTGCTCCGCCTACTCCGATCATACCGCCGTCTTCGTACGAATGAATTGCTCCAGACATACCACCCATACCCATCCCTTGCGGCACACCCATCGAGGTCGGCACACCCATCGAGGTCGGCACACCCATGCCCTGCGGCGCGGCACCCATCGCGGACTGTTGAGTTTGCTTACCCATGTTCAGGATTGCTGCCAGTGCGGGCGGCAGGTCGAGCGATGTAGTTGACTGGTTGTTCATAGCGTTATCCCTTTAGCTGGGTAATCAATGTATTGATTGTACTGCGCAGTGCAGCGACATCATTTGCAAGTTGTTGCACGTTACTAACAAGGCGCCCGTAATCATCAAGGCTTGGTACTGTTACACCGCTGACAGTATACCCCGAACCTTGGGCAGTAACCCGTTGTAGTCCTGCCGCTACAGGCGCAACACCGATCGTTCCGCGGGTAATCGCGGTACTGGTAACAACGCCCCGGGCGCCCGTGAGCAGGTCAATGTTTTCCTTCATGGCAGTGAGTGCCTGAAACTCCAAGGTACCTATGCCTTCGGCTTGCGCGATGTTGGGTATTGTCGCAAAGCGAGGAGTGCGGATGGCCATCAGACTTCCCTCAGCCCAAATGCCGTTTCGGCAAGGTGTATGGCGCGAACGCGTACGTTACTCTCAACGCTGACTTCAAAGGTATCAGAGCGGTACCCAGTGGGTAGCCGGAATGTGTAGGAGCCCCCTACCATCGCACTGAACACGATCTGTTTGTCCGCCCACATACTGAACAGTATCTCGCTGGGCGCACTCCATACGCCCGCGGTTGTTCCCCAAGTCTGTGCTGCCTGCCCCCAGCGTTGTGTCGGGTTAGCTGAGAAGTCTGCAATAATCCGAGCTGCGCCCAAGTTAAGCATCGGTCCTGTGGTAATGACTTTGGACTTCCACTCCATCATCTGGGCAGGCTGGGCTAAATTGTCCCACTCATATATATCGCCGTTCGTGCCCGCAACATAGTAGAACTTGTTGGTACGTGCATCAAACCAAGACGCGGTAAAGATAGGCGTTGCGTCAATAAAGAACCCGCCCACCTGTGTGTCTTGCTCGAATACAAACGAGCCTTGTGAGTGCGAGGCAAAGTAATTGCCGCTGTAGTACTGAGCCACCACGGTGCTTGGGTCGACATCCATTGACCACGTGTCACTGTTGTACAAGGCTTTAGTTACGACCGCTACTCCGCTGGAGGCGTACACCGCCAACCCGTCGTTGGTAGACCACACCACCCCGTAGCTCATAGAGACCACACTCTGAGCACTCAGGCATGGATACAGCGCGTCTATCCGCGAGAGGGATATACCTGCGGCGGGGTCAGTCAGCGTAGCAATATACGGGTACCCTTTGGTTAATATCAACAACGCCCCGGAAACCGCTGCCAGCGCTACGATAGTATTTTCCGCGATCGGTGTGGCGTACCGTGCAGGCCACGCGTGTGGTAATCCCGGCTCCGAGAAATACAGCGTGTTGCCCACAAACCCGGCAAGGATATTGTTCTGAATACTGACCAGCCCTTGTAGATTCTGCGGGGGTGCGTCGTAGTCGTCGCTAGTTAAAATATCCAGCAGGGTGCGCGAGTCGAAGTCATCCACAAAATCGTAGTCGCCGTCCCCCCAGTACTGCGCGGGTGTTGTCGGCGGATTCTGTGATACGTCGTGGTAGAGTACACCGGCAGATGTCGCTGTTGCAGCCACGTTGCCTGCGGTCTGTGCGTACTCGAAGGTATAGTCGTCAATGATTTCAGTAACGACCCCGCCCGTAATATTGAATGTGGCAACACTCGACGCGCTGATCTTGAACCGATCGTCTATACCAAAGTTGTGTGGCTGCGCCAGTGTGACCCGCGAGACGTTGGCTGTGCGCTGTACGCTTGTCACGTTGGCTGGGAACCACAGGGTCGTCAGGCGGAAGTACTCCGTCCCATTGATTGACGCTAAAGTGCGGTACAAGCGTACACCGCGAATGAAATTATCCCCGGACGGCGCAGTAGTCGGTATAGCGGTAACATCGACAATACTGCCATCTTTGATGTACAAGTTCTCAGAAGGCTTGGATGCGATCGACTCTTCGCCCCACGGAGTTATCCACGTGAACACGTAGGAGCGCGCCTGTGTCAGCCCGCCTAGATCAACACGGCCTTCGCTGTACGTCGAAGTGGCCAACTGCGCGCCGGGGCTGAAGTACGTGAAGGTAGTGCTGTTCACCACCGTACACTCGACACTGGTGCCGTTGAACTCGCGGATATCCCAACGCACTGCACCACTGGTTGTTGCTGCGGCTACCGCGGTTACTTCGAACGTATTGGGAGTGACATTGGATATGGTGAACGTACCATCAACGGCGTTGCCGGAGGTGAAGTCCAGTGTGACCGATGCACCCGAGGCCAACCCGTGGCCAACAATGGTGACCGCGACGATTGTCCCCGACTGCGTATAGGTACCCGCTATGTACCCGAACCCCGAGACCGTGATGCTGTTGCCGCTTCTAAGACCGTGTGCCGCCGAGGTAACAATCGTCGCAATATTACCGGCGTCTCTGGCAAACGTACTGACTGTCTTGGTTGTAAACGTCTGCGCTGTTGTAGTCAGCAGCTGGCTGTCCAACGGGATGGGCAGGCCCAGATCGTAGTATCCGATGGGGAACGCACCGCTACCCGAGGTAGCCAGTTTGTAGTTACTGACCTTCGGCGCGCCGTCCCCCGAGTAATAAAATCGTTGCTCGTCCTCAAGAATAGAAGACGCAATAGCGATGTTAACTTCGGTTGGCCATGACAGCGGCTGAACGGAGTCTGGTGCCTGTGGATTGCGCAATCCGTACAGTGTCTTAATCGCACCGGTGCGCCCGGTATTGGCAATGATCACCGGCTGGGTATATGGGATGAGATCACCGGAGTAGAGTTTGCAATTCCGTGCAACTTGCGCCGCACTGGCCGGTAGTAATTCAGGACTGATCTTCGGTGCTTTCCCAAGAAAAGTCGATATCTTTACACTAGCCATAATTACACCATCTCAAAATGCGGAGCGTCAATGAAGAGGCGACGACCTTCCTTGCGTCGTGCGTCTACATAATAGTTCATCGCCTCCTCCATAGTCCCTTCCCATTTGCATATGTCGGGTATATTCCATGCGGCACCCCAGCGTATTGCTACGCCCTGCTCGATAGCTGCTTGGCGCATGGCCGCAGCAAGATCATCGTACAGATTTAGTTCCCATGAAATACGACTCCCAAGGTACGCTACTAAGTCGACTGCAGCACCCGTGATATGTTTGGAGTCCATCGTCTGGCTAGCACCATCGGCAACCAATTCACGCTGTCGCTCTACGCTACGAACGCCCTCGGTTACTGCGAAGTCGATCTTGGTAATTGCAATAGCACGGCGCACCACAGCATCAAGTTTAGGGTTCACCCCAATCAAGTTGTCTGTGCTGCGCTTGGATAGTGCAAATGTCATTTGCGTAGTGCCTGTGCAATACTCGGAGCGATCTTCTCAACAGAGCGGCCCACAACGTACCCGCCCATGCCGAACTCAACAATCGACCAGAGCTTTAGGTACTCTGCTTCAGACAATCCCGGCGCTGCCCACCCGAACCATCGCGCCACTATCAGGGAGACGAATACTAACATCGTCAGTGGGCGCCAGTTTGCTGCTAACCAATGCTCACTAGCCGCTTCAGTTTTGATAATGTCCGCAGCGGCGGTGTTAAGATGGTGAGCATTGGCCCAGAGTTGCGCAGTTATTTCCATCTCGGCTTTGGCTGCTTCCACTGGGTCGGGGAACTTGGACTTAACAATCGACGTCAGTATTGGTACCAGCGCCGGGATCAATGCCTGAATCATTTTACACTGCTCGTTTAGCCCACAGCGACCAACTGAAGCCTGTCAGTGTGGCGATCGCACCGGCTACAGCTTCCCATGTACCACCGTCGATACCCCATGACATCATCAGGGCGCCGCCCAGTACTGTCAGTACGTGGCGTACAACACCGGCTACTACTTCTGCGTTAACTACTGGCATGACCGTATCCTCATTTTTTAGCTTTGAGTGCGCACTTACCCGCAGCCTTGCACTTGGCAGGACTTGGGCACTTAGCACAGGGTTTAAACACCATACCACCTTTCTTGTACGGCATGGGCTTTTCGGTTTTCTCCATCTTGTCTGGCATGGTCTACTCCTTATCTTCTTTGGTATCGACGCGTTTAAAAACAAAAGTTAGGGTGTTGTCTATCTTGTTAAAACCTTCCTTCATATCTTGCCGCAATTCTCGCATGTCGCTTTTAAGCTCAGACACGGCGTCGCGGAAAGCATCCTTGCGCACGTATACCTCTGGTAGATCACGTTCGATCTGGCGCATATCCCGCTTCAGGTCTTTAATAGCCTCCCAAAGCCCTTTCAGCAACCAGCCTAAGACTGTGCTAAATCCGGCGAATACCCAGTTTACAACTACCTGATCCATCGTTTTTGCCCCTATGATTACTAACAGCCGATCATCTCATCCATCACTGCTAGTAGCGCCGCGAAACAGTCTCTCGCAGATTGGGCAATGTCGGGGCGTTGTCTAAGGGGTTTAAGCTCGTTTAGCGCTTCTTGCCTGTCGGCCCATTCCAAGTGTGTTGTCGGATAGCCAGTAAGCCGTCGACGCATTATCTCGCCGCCCATCAAGTGCGCCCCAGTCAAAACATACGCGGCTCCAGCCAGTTCTACCTCGGTCACCAGCGACTGCGCATACGCCTTGGCGGCAGCACTTTGCGGGATATCAATGGCCATTGACTCAAGGTCCTGCGCCAATCGTTCAACTCTGTGTAGGCAAGGCGGTAGCGTAGGATCAACTACGCTATGGATAGTGTGCAGTGCTTGTAACCACTGGGCATACCATTCCACTGGTGGCGCACCACCTGCCATTGCGGCACCCACTGGGTGAGCTTCGCAGGCGTGGTGAAGGTCTCTAGTTGCTTCCCATAGCGGTCCCATGATTTATATTATCCCCAGTCGAACTGCAATAGTATTGCCCGTTTTGACCTGCCCCGCCCCGGCAGTACGGACACGTACTGCAAGCGTATAGGTCCCCGCGGATAGCGTAGCCCCCCGGAAATCTGACCCCGATACGGCTAGCGAGGAAACTCCCAAGTCGAGGGTCACCGCTAACGACCCATCAACAAAGATACCGAACTGCGCGGTAACCTCAGTGTTGTTCGTTGGGGATATGGTCGCGGAGTACATTCCGATTGTAGCGCGTGGGTCGCCAGTGGGTACCGTAAATGTAAGCGTCGCCAAATCAGCAGACCATGTGTTGCTTATGGTCAGATTCGACACGTCAGTTGATACGTAGTAGTTTGCTGGACGGCCATCTCGCGGACCTGTTGGGCCCAGCGAACCAGTCGGGCCAGTCGGGCCACCGCCTGTTGCACCTTGCGGACCTTGCGGACCAGTGGGGCCAGCTGTGCCAGCAACACTGACGCCTTGCGCACCTGTCGGGCCTGTAGGACCTGTACCCCCAGTGGCAGATACTCCCTGCGCACCTGTTGGACCTGTTGGACCACCGCCTGAAATACCTTGTGGGCCTGTCGCCCCTGTCGGACCTGCTGACCCTGTCGGACCGCCGCCTTGCGGACCTACTGCCCCTGTCGGACCAGTTGCGCCCGTTGCGCCTACACCTGTCGGACCTGTTGGGCCGCCGCCTTGCGGACCTGTTGCACCTGTTGGGCCTGCAACTGTAGACGCAGAACCTTGTGGGCCTGTAGGACCTTGTGGGCCTACGATCTGCCCGACGTTATTCCACGTACTACCATTCCAGACATAAAGATCGCCATCAGCGGTAACAATATAAGCGTCGTTAACTGCTGCGCCGCCGGGGAGATTACCCGTGGTAGCAACTTCCCCACGCATGGTAATCGACGTTCCTTGCGGACCTTGCGGACCGGTTGGACCTGCAACTGTAGAGGCGGTACCGGTTGGACCTACAACTGTAGAGGCAGGACCGGTTGGACCGGTTGGACCAGCTGATCCAGATACGTACGGCAGTGCGGTATATGCAGAAGTACCGTTACCAATCTTGAACTTGTTGGTATCTGTTTCAAGTACCAACTCCCGATCAGCAAGAACTGGGTTGAACGATGCCCATCGAGCTGCTGTGTCGCCCCGAAGCGCCATACCGATAACTGTTGCGGGAGTAGGACTTGCCATGATGTTTATGCTGCCTGTCGTTGTGTATAGAACGCTAAGTTTTGGTTGAGCCGTGCATCATCGGGAGCCAGTTCGCATGCAGTCGTACCGTGCATAGTTGCCTCGGTAAACTTGCCTAAATGATACGCAGCTAACGCCAGTATGTCATGCGGTTTCGCGCCCCAGACTGTGGGGTCCATAGTGTATACCAGTGCCTTATCTTTGATTGCCAGCGCAGTACTCGCACAGTCATAACTGAGTTGCCAGTTCCCTGTGCGCCGCGCCAGATCAGCACGTTCAACCCATGGCTCGCGGGTATTGGCAGACTCTGCTGCTGCGCGGGAAAGCCAGCTGTCTGCTCCAGCGTTATCATTAAGTTCTTCGTAGCACTGCCCAAGTAGACGCATCGCATAGCAACGCTCGTTAGGCCAAGTGGCATTGGGATTGTTGAGATAATTATTAAGCGCCACAACTGCGTCAACCCAGCGGCGGTAGAACGTCAGCTCGCGCGCGTAGTAGAACGCGTTGCGCGGACACTCCGGGTCTTCCTTGATCGACAACTCAAGCAGGTCCAGATACTGACCACGGCTCTTAGTTGGATCGGGGTGATGCGAGACCAGCAGCATGTCAGTGTGTGCGTAGACCTCTGTGATGCGGCCATCGGGGCGGGGATATTCGTGGCACGGGTGGTGCCAGTGGTAGCCGTGACGATGGTGGATTTTCTCATAGAAGAAACTGATGCCGCAGCCCCAGTCGAACTTATAGCGAAGGCGCGTGGTGTTCTCTTGCCACACACGCTCGATCTCTTCGCGCCAACCCGGCTCCATAATTTCGTCAAGGTCAAGGCTGATACATACATCAATATCTTTGGGGATAAGTGAGAGAGCTGCATCGCGAGCTTTATCGAAGCGCCATGGGGTAATACAGATATCCACGACCGTAGCGCCATGCTCTCGGGCTTTGGCTACCGTGTTGTCCGTACTACCTGTGTCAGCGATCAGTATCATATCTGCGCCCTTGGCTGAGGCGCAGAACCGCTCGACAAAATCTTCTTCGTTTTTACTTATCGCGTATACAGCAATCTTCATTTGATCTCCGGTGTTGGTTTTGTTATTTCAGATAGTCCGCTGGGCGTTGGTGTAAATTTCATCTCTACGCGCTTCGCTCAGTAGCCCCTGCTGTACAAGATAGTCCAGTAGCTGCTTCGTGTCACTATCATACAGGTCAATATTCTGAGCTGCCTGCAACAAAAACAACGCATCTTCGAGCACCGGGTCAGTCAGGGCAGAAGTGCGCATCGCGCCGCGCTCCTCAAGAGTGAGCAGGCGCAGGAACTGCGGCGGTGTCATTACCGCGCTGGGTGGGGGCGGTGCGGGGTAGGGGTATGCCGCGCGGCTGAACCATTTGTAGCCATCCCAGATATGGAACCCATCTTCAGCAGGTGGGGCGCTCATGATCCAGTTCAACTGGATTGGAGCTGACAGTTCAAGTTCCTTAACCTCGCCGGTAAATACCCGCAGGTCATCCACTACATAGACAGTTCTCATGGCAGGGCCTTTATTCGTACTTTGGATTGTGGAATTAGTTCTTTATCTGCGTTACTGGTCGGCAGTGCGACAAACCCTGCGGCAGGGCTGTACCCGGGTACAGTGATGACGGCGGTCAGCGAACGTGTGCTGCTTACCTCCCCCGATATTGTCGCCAGATACCGTTGGTTGGGGCTGAACGCTACGCCTGCAGTTGCAGTACCTACTATAGCCGGGGTATTCGGTATTAACGTCCAGTCGGCGGTGTTATATACCTGTAGATAGTTCGGACCTGCGTTTGACACTGCCGCCAGTTTAGTTCCATCTGGACTGTATGAGAACCCAGCTGCTGTCCCTACCGCTGTTGTCGGGGCGCCCACTACCACTGCCCACGTAGTAGTGTTTAGAATTCGCGCACTACCTGTTACTGCGGTAGCCAGCTGGGTCCCCGCTGGATTCCATGCGAGTCTTATCACTGCCGCGGGTTGCGCTGCGACCGTTACTAAGCTCCAGTCGGAAGTGTTTATTACGTATAGGTAAGGCGAGGGGGCGACTCCGACCGCCAGTTTAGTCCCGTCCGGGCTAAACGCCAGTGTGTTGGGCTGACCGACTACCGCAGGGGTACCCGATACCGTCGTCCAGTCGGCGGTGTTGTACACCCGTAGATACGGTACGGTCTGTGACGATACCGCCAGTTTAGTTCCATCTGGACTGTACGCAACACAACTCAGGTTCACAGTTATAACCGGAGTGCCCGTTATCAATGCCCACGTAGTAGTGTTGTACACTCGCAGCGTATCACCAGCTACTAACGCCAACCGCGTTCCGTCGGGACTGAACGCAGCCGCTAGCGCTTTGTACGTTGGGGCCGTCGATACTATACTCCAGTTGGAAGTGCGCAGAACCACCGACGTCCCAATAACGTCAGTTCCAAAAAACAGCAGGGAGTTGTCGGGGCTGAACGCCACGCATTTTCCGACGTCTGTTGAGTTAGGCACCCCAGCTATCACGTTCCATCCAGTCGGACTCGTAACCAGCGCCGCGAGGATCGGGGCCAGCTCTGGGTACAGACTGCTTTGGATCAGACTACCGTTGCACTCAAGCCACTTGTTGCCTGAAGACTCAATTTTTTGGTTAGACACTGTGCCGACCGGAGCGTCCTGTGAGATCGCCCCGCCGCCGGTTCCGCGTAGTAATACCGTTGCTCTGCTCATGGGAGGGCCTTTATCTTAACGGGGGTTTCTAGGACCAGCCGCTGCCCCGTGCCGTGCGTGGGTAACCGCACACTGCCCGCGGACACGGTGTTAGGGGAAATTATACTCAAAAAGGGTGTAAGCGCCCGCCCGACGGCAAGGTAATTTCCACTTGGGCTGAAAGCTACCCCACGACCGTTACCGGTGAACTGAGGGATACTACCTACTACTGTCCAGTTGTTAGTGTTATACAACGTCACGCGCGGCGCATCTACCGTAAGCGCGTTATCGTGGGTAACTGCGAGTATCTGCCCGTTGGGGCTGAAGGCTACTCCACGCCCGATGCCCACGGGTGCTGTGAGCGTCTGCACTGCGGTCCAGCTGCCGGTGTTAAACACAGTCAGGTACGGAGCTTTGGTGTATGCTACGGCTAGCAGCGTCCCATCGGGACTGTATCTCAGGTCTGTCACAAGCCCCGGCACCCCGGGGAGGTTCACCACCCGCGCACCGGTGGACACGGTATGTACCGCAAACCCCGATCCTGATTCTATGTTGGACGCTATCGTAGCCCCATCTGGGCTGAACGCAACCGCCCCGTAAGTCGGGTTTGTTGATGTTGCAGCTGTGAAACGAAGGCTGTAGTTAGCGGTGTAGTAAACAGATATCGCGGTTTGTGTTCTGATTGCCAGCATAGTCCCGTCGGGGCTGTATGCGATGGCTCCGGGGCTGTTTGTAATACCTATACTGTTTGTCACCAGCGCCCAGTTGGAGGTATTGACCACAAACACATTGTCGGCGCCAGCGCCGGGGTATGCTATCGTCAGTCTAGTCCCATCAGGGCTGAACGCAACACTAGTCATGTTCGCGTTTAACACTATCCCGGTAGTCACGGCACTCCAGTTAGCGGTGTTGAGCACCGTAAGGCCCGGATTTGTGTTGTGCGCAATCGCCAGTTTAGTTCCGTCGGGGCTGAACGCAACGCTGTTGGCAGCCCCAACCAGCGTCGGCGTTCCCGAAACCAGTGTCCCCCCGGCGCTGAAGTTAATTGTGTTCGCAGCGCTAGCAAGTCCTGCTGCAACCAGAATATCGTACAGCGCTGGGTAGGTAGTTCCGTCTATCGTGTTGCCGTTACACGCAAGCCACTTGGCGTTGGCCCAACTGATCTGGTTGGAGACCGTACCCACCGGGGAGTTATCAGCGACAATCCCGCCCGCAGCCGCCGAACTAAGTGCTTTGAAGAAGTCCGTTGTTTTGGTTGTCATTATCCAAACACCCTATAGTTTGTACCGTCGTCGACAAAGAATAGCTTGGCGTTGTTCAAATCGTGGTTGAACGTGGCGTATGTCGTACCTTGGAACACCAAGTTCTTCGCCGCAAAGTTAATCACGATGTTGTTCAAATCTGCATTACTGCCGATATCAGCAACCGCAAAGTTGCCCGCCGCCGGGGCGATGAGCGTTACCGCCCCACCTGTTGTGTTGACCGCCAGCTGTTGCCCCACCGAAACTGTGTAGGGGCTGTTGGCGCTGGTGAGGAGCGTGACAGTGGTAAAACTGGTGCCTGCTACTCCTGTCGGACCTGTCGGACCAGCGGCACCTGTCGGACCTACTGCTCCTGTACTGCCTGTCGGACCGGTTGGGCCAAGATTACCTACATCTCCGGGCACTCCCTGCGAACCCGTTGGTCCAGTCGGGCCAGCGACACCTGTACCGCCTGTCGGGCCAGCGGCACCTGTTGTGCCATTGGCACCTGTCGGGCCTGTCGGGCCAGCGACACCTGCATCACCTGTTATGCCGGTGATACCTTGCGGACCTGTCGGACCTGCCGGACCTGCAACTGTAGATGCGGAGCCTTGGGGCCCTGTCGGACCTAGCGCTCCTGTTGTGCCGGTAGTACCTGTTGGACCTGTTGGACCAGTCGGACCTACTACTCCTGTTGTACCATTAGTACCTTGCGCGCCTGTCGGGCCTGTCGGGCCTGTCGGGCCTACGGCACCGGTGATACCTTGCGGACCTGTTGGTCCTGTTGGTCCAGTACTACCTACACCGTTGGTGCCTTGGGGCCCTGTTGGTCCAGTACTGCCTATGCCTGTCGGGCCTGTTGGCCCTCCGCTTGGACCTGTTGGGCCTGATGGACCTGTGACACCCACCGGCCCAGTAGCGCCGTTTGTACCGTTTGTACCGTTTGTGCCCGTGGGGCCTGTTGCTCCCGTCGGTCCCAGTAATGGTCCAAGATTTACCCACGCAGTACCAGTCCAGCCGTAGAGATTTCCATCGGCTAGGACCCGGTACGCGTCGTTAACAGTATTTCCACTGGCCGGGAGATTGCCGACTGTAGCGACTTGCCCCTTTACATTGATCGAGGTAGCCTGCGGACCTGTAGGTCCTAGCAATCCGCCGTAGGGTAGTGCGGTATATGTAGAAGTACCGTTCCCTATTTTAAACTGACCAGTGTCTGTTTCCAGCACGAACTCGCGATTCGCCAACACTGGGTTGAACGATGCCCACCGCGCCGCAGTATCTCCGCGAAGCGACAACTGGAATATAGAACCACTGATCGTATTACTCATGTCTGGGCGCTCCCAAGGTCAATCTTCGCACCACCTACGTAATTGGTTTGAGCGTTACCGGCGTCGATCAATGTCGATAGTACCGGTGCTAAACCTATCCAGCGCTGCCCGTTTGAATAGTGCATAAGATTATCTTCCCCCATGACTACACCCCCATTAAATGCTTGTGGGTCCAGTTGCACGGGGGTTTCGTACCGCAGGGATTGCCCTACAGTTCTTTCCCGCCCAGAGGCAAAACGAACACTACTCATGATAGCACCGTGAACTCTTCGCGCTGGTTAAGTACGTACGACAGCATTGCTACCGCCCCTTGGAACGCTTCTGTCTTAATCTGCAGTCTATCTGCGCTGGGCAGATTCTGCTTACCGAGTTCGATCACCGCAAAATCGTTTGGGGGAATGCTCATCTTATTCAAAACCAGCCACGCGGTATTAGTGCTGTCGAGAATCTGCATTGATACCTGAATCGTTCCGGTACCGTTGTTACTGATCGTCAGTGACGTAAGCAGCGCAACCGCAGAAACGGTGCGGGATGGATTCGGCCCGTTAGCGGGAATCGAGTAGTTTGGGGTATCCAGTATTGTAGTCCAGAAAGACTGCACTGCAAGCCGCGATACATTGAATAGATTCAACGGGGGGCGTGGGGTAATTATCGTAGCCATGTTTATGCTCCAAGCGCTTGGATAAGCGGTAGTGTAATGTTCTGAACGCCGCGTGAGAAGGCTTGTCCTTCGACAGTACCCCGCTCAAAATCTACCCGCAGATCATCTCCGAGGTATGTATCACCACGCTCTGTTGAGAACGTAGCGTAGATACGTCCGCCGTCCAGCTTCAAATTGACCAACGCGGGGTCGCCCGCCAGCCCTGTGCCACGCTGCGAATAGGGTAGTGAGTTGTAGTTCACCCCCGCTCCGACGTAACTAAACTGCTGCCCTGTGGCTTCTACTACTGAGGGGAACCCGATTCGCGGCGGGGTCGCAAGATTTGTTTTGATCAGCGAGACCAAAGAATCCAGCATCGCCTCAGCCGGTGATGTCAGTGAGCACCGAGCAAGAATGCGCGCCTTGATAATGTCAAAGCTGCGTAGGTAAATAGACAGCAGTGAGGGGTCAAAGAAGTACTGCGCATTCCAGTTAAAATGCCCCTTGGTAAAGAACTGCGATCCACGATCTTGCCCGGACCGTAGGTCATCTGCCAACTCGCGCAGCAGTGTGCCTGCATCACGACGGGTTAACGCCTCGTTGGTTGCGCTAAAGTTTTGTACGACAACAAACTCAGACGCAAGCTGCGCGTAAAACTCTTCGATGATAGTATTCTTCTGCTCCACGATCGCATCTGCCGCGGTGACGTATACTCCACGGGGCTGTCCTACCGGGTCTGGAATCTGCACTGCGTACCGGAATCCAGTGGCTATCAGCGCGTAATCTCCGAACGTGTTGTTGGAGTTGGCGACTGTAACTTGGCCGCCATCGTGGCTCCACAGCCCGTATCTGGCCCAGTTCGTGAACACCGAGACCAACTGCACAAATGCGTTCTTGGTTATCAGGTACCCGTAGCCGTTCGGGTTAATCGCCGTAAACGAGTCAACCACCACAGAGCGCAGTGGTGAGGAGGGCGCCAGTACCGAGCCATCAGCCAGCAAGTTACCGCCGCCTCGGGGCATCAGTGGGTTGCCGGTAACGCGGTCGATCGGCAGCGTCATCTGATCTTGCGTAAAATCGTGCTGCTGCGAACAATCCGATATGTATGGGGACCGCGTGATAAGCGCCCCGGGGTTGAACACAAACGCCCATCCTTTCTTGGGTGGGTAATCATACTGAACCGCCACTGCGGCTGAGGATACCTTGCGGTACAGGACGCCTGACACGGTGAAGTAATCGTACTCTACTACGGCTGCCAGTCCTAAGCCGGTATTTGCGTAGCTGGGCGCCGAGTCGTGCTGCAGTCCAGAGAAAGTAAACCCCCGCACCTTACAGCCGCTGTTAAGCCTGAACATGTTGTTCTGTGCTTGGCCGTTGGGAAGTTTAATTTTTGTTGCTCGTAAGTCGTACCCGTACAACGTGCAGTTTACAGGTATGACTGTATCGGGCTGCACTGTGTACTCACCCGGGTGGACGATAACAGCGCAAGGCAGCCCAATGGCTGTGGCTGCAGTCAGCGCTGATCCAATCGTGGCTTTGGGGGCCGACAAACTGGTGCCCGTGTTGGCATCGCTACCGGCCATAGTGACGTAGAACGTGCGCGCCACAGTATATGGATCAGATACCCCAGCACCTGCAGGGATTGTACCCGCTGGCCATTTGAAGTTTGCAGGGATAACCAGATCGTCCGCTGATACAACCAGCGGTGTAGGTAACGCCGTGCGGTACAGCCCGAACGCATCCAGATCGGTCTCATGCCCTACGCCAAAGGTCTTAAACTGAACTATCGCGTAACGCGCTGACGATGGGATGTACACATCGTACGCTTCGCCTCCACCGTATCCGAGGGAGTAGGAGAACGTACGGCGCAGTGAGCTGACAAGGAGGGTATTGTCACTGTGTACAACCACCTCGCCTATCTTGTTGTTAAACCCGTTGTACCACAGGATAGTCGCAGTGATGCCGTCGTTGGCTGGATCACCGCTGTCCTTAAACCGCTGGTATCCCATGGTCAGTGTGTATGACTGCCCGGGCTCTAACGGTACTGAAGTTTTTGGTTGCGAGCTACCTAACCCGGTAAAGCGATACACCTTACCGTTTAGCCCTGTCGCCAACGCGCCACCGGTGGAGGTGAAGTAATCTGGAGCATCGCCCGGGCGAAACTCTCGGAACAGCTCGGATGTCTTTTGTACGTCCGCTGCCGCGCTCGTTAGGTTGCCGACTGTAACGCGCAACTCCACAAGGCTACCGGGGGTAAACGATCGAGCTGTTGTACCCTCTGCGGCCCGCGCTACGGTCAATACATCTGCAGCTCGCGCCGTTACATTAACAATCTCAAACGTATTGTCAGACGATACCAACGTAACAAAGAAGGTCTCCCCCGCGCTGAGTACTGGGAAAGTGGCACCAGTACCGCTGGTTAATTGCAGCTGCGTATCGCTGGGCGAAATCGCACTGGCGAGGAATCCTCGCGCATTGTTCTTGAGCTTAATCATCTACGCCCCCACATCATCCGAAAGGCTGCATTTTCGCAGTCATGGTCCCACGTGCATTTCCTAAATTGGCCCGCGCCCTTCGTTCCGCAACGTGATATGTATATTGCTTCGCATGGTATGAAGCTAATTCTCGATCGCTCCACGCCATGTTCGGTATAACCAGAAGTTCTTGAAGCGCCCCGTGCATAATAACATCTTCCAGCTCATCGAATATAACTGCCGATATACCCGTCGCGGAGCGCGTAGGCTTCAACGCATAGATCATTCGCAGCATGTACGTACGCGACGCATCAGGTGGCGGTATTACAATAAACTGATCTGGGGAAATCTGGGTGATAATGCGTGGGTCGGAGGCTTTCGCTAAAGCCTCATCGGACAATACAAACTGCGCCCCTGCATTAAAGCCTTGTTCATTAAATGCGGCTTCATTAAACGCCCCGTCCCCCACCCACAGCTCGGCAAATGGGACTCCACTATACAGGTCGGCCCACTCTGGATACCGCGCTACCGCCTGATCCAGCGTAAGAACTTCCAGTGCCCGCCCATTCACAGTAGCAAGAAACACGGCGTGTACGTCTGTATTAGCCGGTTTCTGGTACGCGTATGTCGGTACCCCGGGATTCAGCGCATATGGGGTATGTGTAGTGCGCCATGCCAGCGTCCGCTCACATGTTCGGATCGCGCTGGTGCGCACATATTGTGCAATGGTAGCGTGGGGGCATCCCGGCACGGAGGGCTGCAATCTCGGGATAAGTGACTCAAAAGTACGCTCCATCAAATCACCTGCTTCGGGTCAGTTCGGTATAGCCGGGAATCTATTCCCCCCGACTCCGTATCGGTGACTACGCGCGCCTGCAAGGATACCCCAAGAGCTTGCATGAACGAATCTTGGAACAACTTGGCCCTGTTACTGTTGACGTGTTCGTTGTCCACAGACTCCGCCAAGAACACTACGCCGTCGACGACTGCTGGGAAATACGCGTCGATCGGATATTCTACTTCTTGATTGAGGGTGTAGTTGGCAGGTGTCTGTGAGTACTCCCCAACAAGAACAACCCCATACGCAGGGCGGGGGTATAGGAAAAACCGGTTAGCGTTGCGGACATGCCGCATAAAATTAACCGGTTGCCCCGGGGTGTGCGACTGCCAATTTGGTACTGTGCGATCAAGTGTCTCGCGGTTTACTTCTGTGACCGACCCCCCGTCCTGCACCTGAAAGATTTCGATCAATCGCATCGAATCGGCAGGGCAATTCTGCAGAACATTATCGGGGGTGGTTTGGAAATTTGTGATAACCGCAAACAGATCAGGGCGTAACATTGCCATGCGCTTGAGCGTTTGATTGACGTAGCCGAGTAGCACCGTATCGCTGTAACGCGTCGGGGTCTTCGTGTCTTGTATAAGACCTCGTACTTCGGTGATTACTTCGGCAGGCGTCATTATGGCATTCCATGAGCGGCTTCAGCGGCTAACTCAGGAGAAGTATACACAGGAGGTTCTGGAATGTCAGCAGTCTCCAAATTTAACGCTCCCTTTCGCTTGGCCCTACCTTTGGATGCTTCCGGCATAAAGCGTTCTGGGAATGCAATCTCTTCCGAGATTACTTCGCATTCAGGGTTCTTCGCCAGAATTTCATTGAAGTCGTATATGGTTCCGTCTTTCATAACACGTATAAACATATTGCTCATTATTTTTTCCTCTTAGCACTTCCACGCACGAAGTGATTTATTGATCCTGCTGTTTGGATCGTTTGCTGTCTTAGCACTCGTATTCTTGGCCTTCATCCCTTTCATCCGGGCGCAAAACGAATCTTTTCTCGGGCCCCCTTCCGGTTGTGGAGCTTTAAGCCCGGGCTTATCTGGGTTCGCCTTGTTGTATGACGCCCGCCCTTTGGCGTTCAGCCCGCCATCGGGGTCTTTACCTTCTTTCCGGGTCCATGCTGGTGTTTTCGCCATTATGCAATCCTCTGAACAACGACAATAGCTGGGGGTATGGCGGGGATAGCTGGTGTGACCCCCGCACTTTCTGCGACCGGTGCGATGTAATGCAGTTTGGCAGAGACGTTGGCGGGGTGCCAGTACATCTCAAGGTAGTCGCCAGCCGCTACCGTCTCAAAAATTTCATATGCCGCAAGGTATGTGCCACCTTCTGAGGACTTGGGTATAGTGAGTCGTGCTGCAGAATTTGCAATATTCGTTCCGTTCTTGGCAAACCACACATCAACGGTGCGTACTGCGTTGTCACTATTGATGAACTGCAAACTGGCGTTAATCCGGTAAGTGCCCGCTGCGGCCAGTGTGATCCGGCTGTTGCTGGCAACTGTTATGCCCGCTCCGGCTACAGCTGCAGTCGCCCACTTGACGGCTGTTCGCGCTGTTGTACTACCTGTCTGATCTGTAGTACCGGCATCGTAGAATGACGCGTATGCCAGATTCGTGATGTTGTTAAACGGCATCGACCCAGTATACGTAACCCCGGTTATACTACCCCCGGTGATCGCGACAGCGTTCGCCGCCTGTATAGCCAGTGCCCCCAGCCCCATGGCCGTACGCGCCGCTCCTGCGTCCACAAAACCAATCGCCGCTCCAAGTGTTAGTACACCTGACGTAGCCGCAATGACATTACCGCTAAAGCGTATGTTACCCACTGATGCCGAAGTTGTACCGATCTTCAACGCCGTCACTACACCTGTACCGCTGTAGACAATCTTTTCGGTAGCTGTGGGGCCGCCATCTACATGCAGCAACTGACTGAACGTACTGGCAATTGTACTATCGGTAAGATTGGTTGGCATCACTTCCTCCTGACAATCAGGGGGCTGAACGCCCCCCTCTTGCACATACTATATTTACGCCGTGACATCCACAAGTTCTACAAACACACGTACCACAGCCAGCGCGGGGACCGCGGTGCCAATGGTGATGTCGATCGTATCAGCACTTGCGTAGACTTTACCCCCACTCAACGTCGGCGCAAACGCACCTGATGCTAGTACGGGTACGCCGCCGGAGTAGCCGGTCGATGATACAGCCGTTGCTGCCAGATAGCCCGCTGCTGCAGAACCATCACCGATAGCGATAGTGCCGCTTGCCGCAACGGTCTGTACCTGCATACCCACTGCGCGCACGACCGCGCCTGCGGGGACTGGCAGTACTTCCAGTACGTCACTGGCGGCCAACGCTGTTGCGCCAGCAGCAAGGCGCGCTGCGATGATTTTCGGGAAGTCCAGAACTATGGACACCACGCTCGAACGATTGTTACCCTTGGCAGGTACTGCCGCGGAACCTTTATTAAAACCCAACGAATCGGTATATGTAGCCATGATAGATATCCTTACAAATTAGAGGTGCTAATGATAGTGATAGGGAAAGGGGGCCGAAGCCCCCAATCATCAAGCCAGTGTTACCACAGCTGTGGTCAGTGCCTCACCTTTGACAACTTTGTAACCGTAGACCTGAAGGCCGCGGATAATGTTGCCGAAAGTAGAGGTGCTTCGCAAAGTTTCCATGTTCGTCATCTGTGACGCGAACGTGAAGCCCATCTTGGTACCCGCGATGAGGTTGTACTTGGTGGAACTGCCGGTGCCAGAGCGCGACAGGTTGTGGCTGACGAAGACCGTGGTGCGGTCGATCATGCCCAGACGGCCATTACGCAGCGGAGACACGCTATCACCGCTCAGTGACGCATCTTTCAGCTCAGACTTCTTGATCATACCAGCCAGCTTGGCAGGGATAACGATGAAGCGGCCTTGCTCAGGCGCGTTGGCTTCGTCCAGTACTGTGTTCATATCGACGATCAAGTCAATAACAGACACAGTTGAGGATGCACCGTCCTTAGTTACAGCAATCGGGGAGCCAGTGGTACCGAGGTTAAATGCACCAGAGATACGACCTGCGGTGGCGCCTTTGTTGAACGCGTCAACACCCGGCAGAATGTCAGTCAGTACGCGCTGGTCGATCTTGATCTTCATACGCTCGGAAGCGTCCTTGGACCATGTATCCATCATCACGATATCAGACTGCACTTTATCCACGTCGTCTTCTACGCAGGAGAAGTACTCACCCTTGTCGATCAACAGCTGAATTTTCGGTTTGTCCGGGTTTTCTACGACCAAGGTTTGACCCTTCACGTAGTCACGGATTGTGATTTCCGGCGTAGTGCGGATGTTTACAGTATCACCGTACTGACGGATTTCGCCTTCGTAGTCGGTGTTTGAGATTTGCGCCAGTACAGTAGCGTCATAGAAATTTTCGATCAGTTTACCTGACCAAATTTCTGGGATGAAGTTACCGCTGTAGTTGGGATTACCGGGGGAGACTGGGTATGCCATGATAAAATTCCTTTATTCAACTGTTTGCTACAATGCGATTCTCGCGTTGTGCAGCGAAAATATCGCGTTCGGTTCGATCTCGGTCCGCTTCTCGCCCTTTGTATTTACCTGACCGGACATCATCAAAGAACTTTTGAATGTCCTGTGGGCTATATACCTTTGCTTTGTTTGAAGCCGCAGGGGTTCCCGATCCGCGTGATCGTCCGGGGGCAACCTGCTTCTCCAACTCAGGGTTCGTAGCGCGACCTGTTGGTTGAGCATCAACGGCTTGTCCAGTAGTCTCAAGCCAAGTTCGGAAGAAGTTAGACACCCGGCGAGCGTCAAGCGCGCGCTGTGCATCGTCAAGGTACGTCTGGCGTGTAATACCCGTCAGCGGGTCAGCTTCAAGAAGCCACGTCTGGAAATCCCCATTTGCGTTAGTCTCGCGGAAATTAGGAATCAATCCAGTGAGGTCTGTCCAGAACTGTTGTTCTGCGTTGAGCTGCTGGCGCTGGGCTACTGCCTGAACCTGTGGGACAACATTAGTCTGCATCTGGGATAGCAGCTGTTCCATCTTCGTGAGGCGCTGCATCAGTGGATGTACTTCTTCCAACGACACCCTACGCATCACATCAATAGACTCTCCGTACTCTGCAACGTCGTGCTCTGTGACGAGCTTATCGACTACTTGCGGGGCAGCGGCTGCCGACTCTCTCTGTGTAGATACCGAAGCAAGTAACTGCTCCATCTGTTGTACACGCTGGTTAAGTTCCCTATTTTGCTGGTGCAACCTTGGGACTTCGGCGTTATACATGCCTTGTAACGTCTTGTACTTCTGTACAACTGTGTCATCCGAAACATTGTCACCGCCTGCTTTTTGCTCATCGGCAGGAGGTGTAGTTGCTTCATTCGTACCAGTGTTGCCGTCGGCGGGCGCAAGATTGGTTGCACTTGGTCCTGCTGTAACGCCATCGGCTGGAGGTGTTACTCCGCCTGCGCTGTCATCAGCATTAAGTTGTGCGTACAACTGCTGTACTGCCTCGGTCTGTTTACGAATCTGCTCTGGAATTGCCATGCTTAACGCTCCTACCGGTATGCGTAATTGTGCGGCGAGTTGTTATAACTTTGCCGCGAGATTAGGGGATTCTTTGGCGAACTCAACGAGTTCTGTAACAATCTGGCAACGCCCCTGAACAATTGCCGAATGATCTAAGACCCAAGGTAAGCGTTTCAGCTCATGTGCCAATACGCCGTCCAGCCACTCCAGTATTTCGGGGTATTGCCGCACGGCCATGGCCAAACCTTTGATGACTTGTGGCGTAGGTTTTATCATAACCTCGCACCCCCCATCACGTTTGCTTCCTGCCCACCTTTAGGACTTCCATCTGGTAACGTAGGGGTACCCTGCGGCGCCTGCGCTTGTTGCTGCGCGGTTGCTGCGGCTTGGATACGGCCCTGATATTCTGATTTCTCTCGCGACGGTACGACGTCATCGGAGGGCATCTGCAGTCCCTTGGCAATCTCGCGCAGGATTGCAGCGCGACCTTCCTTACCAATGATCTCCAGATCGACCGGGTTGGCTGTGGCGTTGAGGAACTCGATCCGGCGCATGTTCACGGTCTCTTTAACCGCAAGGTTAATCGCGCCTTTGGCTACGATCTCCACATCACCCTTGATCGACTCGTCCTCGTCATAGCGCATGTTGTACACGAACTGACGCTCCACGATCGGCTTAACGACGTCGGTATCAATGTGCATCACGACCTGCCGAATACCTTTGCCCGCAGCGCCCATCAGCATCGACAGCCCCGAGGAGGTACGCCCTGCGCCCTGCACGTTCATGTCGCCGTACACGTAGGCCGGTATGCCGGAGTGGTCATCAGCCAGACGGCTGAACTTCTCATAGACAGCTACCAACTCGGTGGCACGTGAATCAGGCTGGGTAAACCGCATGGCTGGCGCACTGGACCCAGTGGGATCGTTGATCGTCTGCCAGATTCTCCATGGAGTGAGGTTGGTAATGTCCTCGTTGGGCGCCAAGCGCTCCACGTTCAGCTCTACCTGCGGGCCAGAGGAGATGCCCATGTTGTTCACCAGTGCCCGCGCCGCTGCGTTGCACACGCTCTGCAGGTCTTCAATGATCTCGGGTATGCCCTTACCCCAGAATGCGCCGGGGCACTTGATGAACGACGTTTTGGCGTATGGCTTCTCTCCAAGCGGGTCGTAGTTAAGCACCGCTTTGATCACGTAGTTGCCCACGGTCCACACGTTGGCATCATACTCGCGCGCCGAATCGGGGACGTCTTCTACAGTCAATCCCCACTCAATGAGCATCGCACCACTGACTTTACCCCAAAACTCAAGGGCGTCGTATTCCGCGGTCGGGCGCATGTACGCGTAGTATTTGCGTTCTTCCTCGTCCTTTTGCAGCTCGACATCTTGGTTAATCCAAGACGTGCCGTTGCCCTCTTCGAGTACTTTGCGTACCGCATCCTCATCGTACCCGGGCACACCGATCAGGTCGGCCAGCTCCATACGGGTCATGCGGTGCAACTCGAACAGGTATCCATCGTTGATGTTGGTAATACCCGGCTCAGGGTATATGCGGAACGGGTCAACGCGCTCGTACTCCGGTGCCAGACGCTCGGTCGGCTCCACGGTGGTACGCCCTTCATCGTTCAACGTCCAACCCAAAGTGCGCTGTCTGCGTACGATCGGCCCTTTGACGAACGCCGTTGGGAACGTCACGATGTCAGTGACGAAGTCGTTGAACGCCTGCTCCCAACCGCCTTGCGCAAACTGATCCTGAATCTTTAGCTTCATCTTATCGGCGCGTAGCTGCGCTTCACGCATAACGGAGAAGCGGTAGTCCTGCCCCACCATCTCTTTAATCTGGCGCATCTGCTCCATGTCGGGTGCCTGCCCAAGCTCTTGTACTTGGCGCAGCACACGTTCCGCGAACATGTTCTGAATTTCTTGCGTCTGTTGGGAGGTCAAATCTGGGATGGGGGTTGTGCGCAGGTCCCACGGCGGGGAGCCATCGTCCAGCAGGATGTCCCGAAGCCACGACTCAGCGGCACGGCACTTAACCTCGGTAATCATCATGAAGATTTCCGAGCCGCCCTGCTTTATGATCTGTGCAAGTTTACTCGGGTCGTACTCACCGTTGCGCTGGCGCATCGCGGCAAGCATCTTGGTCTCGATGGGGCGCTTGGCGAGCCGTGCTACATCCCAACACTGACGCAGATATCCCGACAGCCCGAGGATCACGGCCTGATTCTGGCGTTCTTGTAATGCGCGATCGGTAATTTCCTTCTCCTGTTTGATCATCTCGGAGTTAGACACGACGCGCAAAAATGTTAGTCCAGCCATTTTATCACTTCTTCGGTTGAGGTTACTAACCTACGGGAAGGTTCTACCAATAAGTATACAGGCAGTCAACCAAAAAGAAACCCCCCACGAAAGTAACTTCTGGGGGGTAAACCCTCTGGTGAGGAGGGAAAGGACGGACAAGTACATTAACAGGAGTTAACGAGCTTTATAGTATCACGTCCATCCCGAGGCGGAAACTGTCTTTACCTCCCGCCGTTGGTTCAGTGTGTGCCCCTCAGACGCATTGCCAATGTGCAGCATCAGGTACTGCAGTGCTTCAGCGACGTGCGAGTGTTTGTTCTTGTCGATGTCCCCATCGCCCTTGGGCCTGTAGCGGTACCCGCCCATCATGGCTGCTTTGAGCTGAGTGCATCGCGGGTCTACGAGAAACCCTGAGTCCCCGTCTATCTGGCGCATGAGGTACTCATCGACCGCGTTGATCCGTGCCGAGACGCTGTTGGTCTTGGCCGGTATGACCTTAAACCCTTCCGCTTTGATAATATCCACGGCACTGCGCTCATCAGTCTGCGCCCGCTGGGTACCCGCCGGGTCCACTACGATAAGTATGGGAGCCCCGGGAAAGCGTTCGTACAGCAGCGGTTTGAGCACGGTGCGCATAAAGCGTTGCACCCCCATGTCGAACGACACTGCCTCGTCCAATATCAGCGCGCGTCCTCTTGGGTCCTGCTGTCCGATAATCGCTGCGGGCGTCAGCCCCAAGTCCATCCCTATCACAAGGGGTCGTACGCCGTTGAGGAACGGACGCAGTGACATCTTGGCCATGTGGTAGTCGGTGCGGAAGTATTTGTATATGGGCATCCCGGCGCTGGACAGCCCGTACTCCCCGTCGATGTACACCCGGATGTATTCTTCCGATCGCCCTTGGGTGTCGTAGTATCCCTCGGGTAGGTTCTCGACGTTCTCCGCGTACGGGCTTCGGCCCGAGGGCTGCTTGAACACATCCCAGCCGTTGTTGTTGGATGAGACGCCATCTTTCGGGTCAAGCCCCTCCATCTGGTAGTACCACCAGCTGTCCATAGTCGGCGGGTTTGTGTCTCCCCACATCCCATGCCAGCTCGGACCGCCGTCTTTCTTGGAGGGGTATCGTCCAATACGTTTGGACATGGCGTCCATGATGTCGGGGTGGATATCCCGGCACTCGTTGAACCACGCGAAGGTTAACTCCAGTGAGTTCAAGTTGGCCACGTCGTCGGCATCATCAAGCGCGCGGAACATAATCTCGCACTCAACATCCCCCACCTTGAAGAAATACGTCTTGGTGGTGCGCATGAACTGCCCGCACTGCCCGGGCGGGAACCAGTCCAGAAACGTCTTGATCGTTGTGTCCTGCAGTTGTCGGGCCGTCTCTCGCACCACAGCCGCCCGGGTTTTGCGTATGCCCTGCGCGTTGGGCTCCTGCATGGAGGCGCGGCGGATAACCTCGAAGCTGCAGGTAACACTCTTGCCCGAGCCGACCGGCCCCATGAGCGCGCGCATCTTGGCGTCGCTGTTCATGAACTTCTTGCCCGTGTGCGGGGGCGTGTAGTCGATATCAAGCGCCACGGGTCGGCTCCATCAGTAAGACCATGAACTGTCGTCCGTGTTTCTTTGTGCGAGTGATTTTGGTTTGGTAGGACAGGTGTGCGCGCATAAGGGCATTTTCGACCATGATGGTCTCCGAAGCACTGCCCAGTTTTACCGATCGCATCCCTTCGAAAGTCTGCGTAAATAAATCTTCAATGTTCGTAGGTAATTGCATCAGCGTCCTCTATCTCCTCGGGGATAATCGTCGCCTCGATTATGCGGGCATCGTCAGGGCTGGAGCCAAGGTTGATTGTGATCTTCACGCCGCCAGTGCCATTGTCTGCAGCTGTCTCAGTTTTTGGCTCTAAGCCTGCCCACTTCACTGTCGACTTGATCAGGTCAGCCTTTACGGTCGGGGAAACTGCGGGGTCGTGGATCAATAGCCATGATGTTGTCAGGAGTTCTTCGGCTTGGGCGCGCGCTTTGAGTTTGAACGTAATGCCCTTACTGCGGATTTCATCACGGTAGTGCTCGACTTTTTTGAGGAACACGGGGTCTTGGTTGAACTGCAACACGTCATTGGTTGTGATGGCGTGGCGTACCACAACTTCTTGCAGTGATTCCCCGCTGCCTTCCAATGTCAGGGCAACATCGAACGCGAGGCGGTCATTCCATTTAGTCATTTGATGTAGGGGTAGATAGCTCATTGCGTCAGTGTGCCTCGACGTGACTGGGGTGTCAAGTCTCCTTCCGGGAGGCTAGTAGGTACTTCGCTGCATCTACTAGTATCCGAGGACTATCCTTAAATTGCCCTAGCGAAACATTGCAGGGACCGCAAAGTAACCCACGTACTACGCCTGTTTTGTGGCAGTGATCTACAGCTAATCGCCGTGAATTATTTGGTGGGGTTTTGCAAATTGCGCACTTACCATCTTGGTTCGTCAGCATCTGCGCGTAATCTTCTTCTGTTAAACCATACTTCTGGACTATGTACTTGTGCGCGTATCCTTTGTTTTGGCGCGCGTGTTCCCGCTTCACTTCGTTCGTACATGGCTTACATAGTCCATAGCACCTGTAGCCACCTTTCTTCGCCTTGACCTGCATAAAATTATCCTGCCCTAGTATCTGCTTGCATTTAGAACAAAAATGCTCACCTTCCTTGAGGCGATACAAATTTTCCCACCGTAAATCATAGGGACCACCGCTCCAACTGCGTACGATATGCGGTCCTGTACTGGGCCATTCCCCCGTCATGTATGCCCAGATAACCCTACGGGCTGCATATAGCCGCCCCCCAATCTCTAGGGTCGCCCGATTTCTTTGTCCGCCCTTAGCGTTGAGATTAACCGGTTTATTCCCGGGTAGCCGCAAAAGGGTGCCCGTAATTGGGTCGTAGTTAAAAATTTTTCGCAGGTGTTCTGGCGTTAGATTTGAGTACATAGGCCCCCCTAAGTTTATGTGTCTGGGTATTATAATTAGGGGGAGTTGGTTTTTCAAGGTCTTATTTTGCGCGGTTTGGATATATGGGGCGGGGGGTGTCGCCTCCGTGTCCATGTACCCCCCCGTGCACCCGCCCGCGCGCATCATGCGCATCACGCATCATGCGCGTCGCACATCGCCCGCTCCTCTTCCGGCAATTCGAATCACCTCAAACTTGACAATGATGTCAGGTTATGAGAGTCTGGATTTGTCGGCAGCAGGTGCTTCCGACAGAGCGGTAACCCGCTCACTGCGGTACCGCTCTCTTAACGTAGTATGTTCTGGAGCAAATGTTATGAAAGACGCAACTTCGTTGGTTTGGGTAAATGTTGATGTTGACTCCTTACCTAAAGGTTTGACCGCTAAATACGCTGCACTCAAGGTGGCGCAGGAAGCGGCAAAGAAAGCAAAAGAAGCGTTTGAGAGCGATTTTATCGCTCTTGCTCGAAAGGGCGAACGTCTGGACGCTAGTGCAAGTTTAGCGTTCGGTTACCGGTTCGGTAAGCTGTCAGTCGCCAAGACTGATCTCGAGCCAACCAAGAAAGCAGACACGAAACCAGTGTTCCGCTTCTAAGTAAACCGGGATGCCATGGATGGCGTCCCTTACTTTAAAATCTTTGATGGCCATGTGCCGGAGAATGAAGATGAAAGATGATTTAACTGGTTTGGATGATAGCGAAGGTTGGAAGGAGCATGCCGAATGGCACTACGCTCAGGAAGACCGTATGACCAAGCTCGACTGGGCAAAAGCAATTCTAGGCGGCATCCTTGTCGCTGCGTTCTTCTGGGCCTTCACGGCCTTCATGTTTGTACTGTAATCAACCCGGCACATGGATGTGCCATCACTTAGGAGTTAGGCATGAAAGAGATTAAAGACATAGCGGTAGCACTGGCACTTGCCACTCTGTTGACCGTACTCCTGTATGGCGCAGGAGTACTGCACTCCATACTATAACCAACCAGCCCCCGAAAGGGGGCAACACTAGGAGAATAGATATGCAAGATTTAAGCACGAACGAGCTGATCGCAATCATGACCAACTTCGGTAGCTGCGCGATTAGCGCGCCAACCGATGACGAGGTGCGCGCAGCGCGCGAGGAGTTCTGGCGCAGAGAGGCTCAGTGCCTTGGGAAACCAAGGTAGCCTGATCAAGGCCCCCGAAAGGGGGCTTTTTCACGTCTGCGATTTGTAGATTCTTAAGTATGTTGTGCGGGGGATCGTAGGTTCTTAAGTACGTCGTTTGTTATTATTACTTAAGTACCTATATGTCGGGGGGTCGTGGCTCGCGCGATATCCCCAGTACCTAGTCTGCCTAATGGTCGTAGTTCGCGCGATAACCTTACACTTTACATGTAAAGTTATAGTGTCAAGTGGTGACTAATTGCAACAATCTACGCGATCTAAGTCAAAGCTGTCATTATTTTAGGGACTTTACACTGGACAACTTTACAACTTGACACTGTAAGGTTACGCGAGAAGGCCATATGAATCAGTCACTTGCGAGAGTAAGCCATATTGATATGTATAGTAAAATAATCTATATAATATAGATAATATACGTTTTTCTCATATAAGGTTCTCTAGAAAAATTGCTTTTTTAGGTAACTAAGGACTAAGACCCAATATATTTAGTGGCGACATTACTTCCAAAATCACACTTATTTAGATCAAGATTTACTTTCTCGTTAAATATCAACCACTTGCACGATCTATTCGCGATCTAAATCCCCTAATAACTGTAGATTATTTCGGTGTCAAGTTAGATTATTTTAGATTGCCTATGGTAACTTGACGTATAGTTCCCTATAAACTTTACGCTATACAGCTAGACGCGCGTTAGGAAACCTGCAAACTTGACATTCGCTGGCCGTTGTGCGAGTCTGAAAACCAGCCGGAAAACCATCCGGCGACGTAGTACCCCCTTAACGATACAACATGTGGAGATATGAAGCATGGCAGAACAACGCTCAGTAACTATACACCTGAACAGCGTACAGCAGACCCAGATCATCGAGAGGATGAACAACATCCTCACTGAGGAGCTGGCCGCACTACTTGACGCGGTCAGGGCAGACCCCGAAGATTACAATCTTAAGCGTCAATACAAAACCGCCAACCGTGTAATACCACGTCATGAGTTCTACGCTGCGATAGGTTACCTGTCCAGCTGGAACATGACATTCCCCACCGTGGACATCTATCCACATGGCCACGGTGACAGCAACACCGACATACTCGCTGTATACAAACAGGAAGACGGCACAGTGGGCTATACACTCGCTGCCATCTGGCAAGAAACCCACTACAGCTTTCACTCCTGAGGAGACCAACATGACTGTAGTACCTGCGTATGGCCGTGATTACAAGAGTAAGGCCGCTGTATTGGCCGACTGGAAAGATGGGAAGGACTTCAAGCTGGCCATGACTGGTCAGTACTGTTCAGTCAGGGATAACATCCCAGACGTCTGGATACGTTACGACCGCTTAGGCAAGATCACCAAAGCATAACACCAACCACTCGATGATATGCCCACTACGGTGGGCAAGGAGACAACATGGAATACCTACAAACAAAAATCAACGAATACTTACAAACAAAAATCCAAGAGTATCTTGAAACCCTCGACGACGAGGAAAAAGACGAATGGTACGCCACAGAACGGAGATTTGCTGCTGTCTCGCTGAATGAGTTCCTCGAGTACATCAACAAACCGGAGAAGCCGGAGGATATGTACGGCACCGAGGAGCCAGTGCCTGACAACCCTTGGGGAATTGATTGACGAAACGCCGTGAGGCGTCTGCTGCAGATGGCTACTGCATCACTGATGAGTCAAGCCACAACCGATTGGAGATTACTCTATGAAAATCGCAAACCGTAATGCTAGACCGTACGTCATGCTTCGCACACCCTTCGAAGGGTCCAACCTGTATGCTAAACAGCGCACTGCGGTGACCAGTGACGACACAGTGACATGGTACGTCGTGTACAGCTACGGCGAACACTACCCCATGTTTGTGTACATCAACGGTCATTGGTTCGAGAACGAGGACAAGTACAGTCCGACAACATCCAAGCACAAATCACAGTCCCACCCCCATACCAGCACGTTCCCACTGTCAACCCGTTGGATGCAAGTACTGGCCGAACAGGGCTACGTGGCACTTGCCAAGATGCGTGTTACCGAAGGGGTGACATGGCTATGAACCAGAAACTGATCGAGAAGCATTGGGACATCAACGTCCACGACGATTGGCGTGAATGCACCATCGACGACTTCAAGGAACAGATGCACAGTGTTGGTATCTACGTCGAGAAAGTGTACTTCAGCGGGTTCTGGTCACAAGGTGACGGTGCCTGCTTCGACGGAGAGGTGAACGACTGGCGGTTGTTCCTCAAGTCACATGGCTATGACGTCGATGTGCTGTCTGCCCATGCAGCGGCTAGTTGGAGTTTCGAGGTCGAGCATATGGGGCACTACTACCATGAGAACTCGACCAGCTTTGACTACGATCTACCGCACCCCGACGATAGGTACATCTCCGATGAATCCTTTGTCCAGATGTACTATCCGGGTAATGGCCCCGACACCATTGCAGCAACGGCATGGCTGGCAATACTACGCAACGCCATAGCCAGTAGTGTCGAGGAGGAGTTCAGAGAGGTATTCAAGGATTACATGAGGCAGGTATACAGCGACCTTGAACGTGAGTATGACTACCTGATCAGTGATGAAGCAGTATGGGAGGCCATTGTGGCCAATGAGTTAGACACCGAGGAGGAAGAGGAATGAGCGTTGTAAACACAGTAGAACTGACAAAGCTGGTGGAGCTCACCAGAGCCAGACAAATAACCGAGCTGACTGGGTTGCTTGATGCAATCCAGAACAAGCTGATACTTCTTGCTGCTGCACAGTCTGCTGCCAAGGCAGGTGCTTCACTGGAATTATTAAACCAAATACTGGACGAGGGTAATTGACGAAACACCCCGGGGGTAACACTTCGGGGTGTCTGTAGTGGCTGGCTACCACTGCACTGATGAGTCAAGCCACAACAACGGAGTTGTACCATGAAGTTATTTATCCTCAGAACGACAAAACACGGCAAGCCAGTACTGGGTGCCGACGACAAACCCATGTACTTCGGCAACAAGATGGATGCCAAAGATGCACGGGACAAGATTGGTGGCACCACTGTGGTGTCATACGGCCCAGACCATAAACTTTACCAAGGAGCGTAAACTATGCGAGCTACACTGCTAACCCAGACCATTAAAGACCTGTTCCCCATCCGGCGCACAGTGTGCATCGAGGGGCCACCCGGTGGGGGCAAGACGTCCATCGTCCACCAAGCTGCCGAGCTGCTGGAAGTACCGCTGATCGAACGGCATATGCCCACCATGCTGGTCGAGGACTTCGGTATCATGTTCCCCAACGATGACACCGGTACACTGCACTACCGCATCCCTGACTGGTTCCCGGTCAAGGGCAAGGCACCAGAGCGTGGCATCCTGCTGTTCGATGACCGCAACCAAGCCAGTAGCGACCTGCAAAAGGTATTGGCCAACATCTGCCAAGCCCGCAACCTGCATGGTGTTCAGATGCCAGATGGCTGGATGGTGGTGTCCACTGGTAACCGTCAGTCAGACCGTGCTGGTTCCAACCGAGTACTTACCCACCTCAGGGGCCGGGAGACAGTGGTCGAGCTGGAGACGCATCTGGATGACTTCACCAGTCATGCGATCGACATCAACGTCAAGCCAGAGGTTATATCGTTCCTACGCTTTCGTCCCGGTTTGCTGCATGACTTCGACCCACAGCGTGATCAGAACCCAACACCCAGAGCTTGGGTCGAGGGTGTCAGTGATGTGCTTGGTGTAGTCAGTGCCGAAGCTGAGTTCGATTGCTTCAAGGGTGCCGTTGGTGAAGGCGCTGCTGCCGAGTTTGTTGGGTTCATGCGGATATTCCGTAAGCTGCCCAACCCTGACGCTGTCCTGATGAACCCAACCACCTCCGATGTACCGACCGACCCAGCAACACTGTACGCCCTGTCTGGTGCCCTGTCCCACCGTGCCAGTACTGCAAACTTCGAACGGCTAACCCAGTACGTTGAGCGTATGGCACCTGAGTTCAGTGTGCTGACCGTATCATCGGCCTGTCGCCGTGACCCCACTTTGGCCAACACACAAGCGTTTGTGAAGTGGTCACTCAAACACCAACATGTTCTGTTTTAACATCCACCAGAGGAGCTATTGCTATGAATCTCAACGACCGAGCGTTACTTGTACAGCTGTCCATATCACAGTGGTCAGCACGTAAGTTTGACAAGAAAGCCACCAAGGAGGTGGCCGACAACCACGGCACTTCCACTGCTGCGGGGCGCTACAACAAGGCACTGCTGCCCATGAACGACTCACTGGATAACGTCCACAAGAAGTCCACAGTGATCCGTCAGGAGTTCTACGACAACACACTGCCGTGGGGTATGGATGGCACCATGATGCTGCCCACCAGCAACTACCTCAGCTTCATGACGGACTTCCGCAAGTCCAAGGCCGACTGGAAGTGGTTGGTTGACATGTTCCTGACTAACTACGACTCGTTGCGACTTGATGCACAGTACCAGCTGGGTAGCCTGTATGACCCAGCGGATTACCCCAGCACTGAGGAGCTGCGCGGTAAGTTCAAGATGGACATCGCTGTGTACCCCGTACCATCCGGTGACTTCAGGGTAGCACTGGCCTCTGAGGAATTGTCCCGCATCCAGCAAGATGTTGAGGCAAGAGTCCGTGATGCAGGCCAGACGGCGATGCGTGAGGTATGGCAGCGTCTGTACGACAAGGTCAAGCACAGCAGTGACAAGCTGGCCGACCCCAAGGCGATATTCAGGGACTCGCTCATTGAGAACATCCGGGATATCTGCGCCATCCTGCCACGCCTTAACTTCAGTGACGATCCCAACCTTGAGGCCATGCGCCAACAGGTCGAGGCAACACTGATCAAACACCCTGACTCGCTGCGTAACGACCCGACTCTGCGCCGTGACACAGCAGCACAGGCCAAAGATATCATGGACAAAATGTCCGTATTCATGGGAGCCATACAATGACAACACCTGCTCTGAACACCAAGCTGTCCAAAGCCAAAACGTCCCTGATCTTAGAGCATCCGTTCGTGGGGAGCATAGCCCTGAACCTGCCCTTCATCTGGGACGACACGCTCAACCCACCCACTGCCTCAGTTAACGGGAAGTGCATACGCTTCCACCCTGCGTTTATCGAGGAGCTTAACGACGACGAGGTCAAGTTCCTCGTGGCCCATGAGTGTATGCACCCCATGATGGAGCACAACTTCCGCCGTGGGGGACGTTCCCCAAAACGCTGGAACCAAGCTGCCGACTACGTAATCAACCAGCTACTCGTTGACGAGAAGATCGGTCGGATGCCAGCACAGGGACTGCACAACCCAAGCATATACCAAGCTGGTGGTGGCACCAGCGAGGGCATCTACGACATCCTGCCAGATACTGGCGAGGACAACAGCGATGGTCTGGACAACTGCGAGGACGGCGAGGGTTCCCCTGCCGAACAGGCACAGCAGCAAGCCGAGTGGAAGGTCACTGTGGCCCAAGCTGCGCAAGCTGCCAAGATGATGGGCAAGATGTCTGCGGGACTTGCCCGACTGGTCGATCAGGTACTACGCCCCAAGGTTGATTGGCGTGAGGTGATGCAGCACTTCATGGTCAAGGCCCGTACTGACCAGCGATCGTTTGCACGGTTCAACCGCAGGTTCATATCTCAAGGCATGTACCTGCCCAGTGTCAGCGGTGAGGTGATGGGCGAGGTGTGCTTCGCAGTGGACTGTTCAGGTTCCATAGACGATCACATCCTTGCCCAGTTCGCTGCTGAGATTGCCAAGGTCAAGGACGATCTTATGCCAACACGTATCCATGTGTTGTACTTTGACTCGAAGGTCAGTCACGCCGAGTCATACGAGCCAGACGATGCACTGGATATCCACGCTCATGGTGGTGGTGGTACTGACTTTGCACCTGTGTTCGAGAAGATCACCGAGCTTGGCATTGAGCCAGTGGCAGTCGTGTTCCTGACTGACCTGTGCTGTAGCAGTTTCGGCACACCCCCTGATTGCCCTGTCCTGTGGGTTACCACAGTGAAAGGCACCGCACCCTTTGGCGAAATAGTTAACATCAATTAAGGAGTAACAGCATGGCTACAGTAAGATTCAACCAAGAACTACGTGGAAAGATCATGACAAACGCAGATCGTCAGATGCAACCTGCGATTCGTAGAGCAGACGAGCTGATACCCGGCCCCGAGTGGGGGCCCAAGGTGTACGCCATTATGTTCCAGCGTGAGTTGCCGCTGATCCAGCAGGCACCTGATAACTGGTTCAAGTATAAGTCGGAGATAGATATCAGGGGCTTCAAAGCTGGAGACTCCACCAGCGTCACATTTAAACTACCGGCCCCGGTGCGGTGGCCAGAAACCGTAGTGGAGAATGAGTTTATTAGGCCCGGACGATGGTCAACTACGGCGGAGCTAAAGCCGCACCCTGTATGGGACGAGTTGGTTGCAGCATACACGGTCTACAAAGACGCAGTAGAGGCCGCCAAAGCAAGGGCGCTTGTGTACCGTGAATCTGTGGCGAAGATCATAGAGACCTACAGCACAGTGGCACCCGCACTCAAGGCATGGCCGCCACTGTGGGACTTGCTCCCAACGGATACTCAAGATGCACACAATAGGGCCACAGAATCCCAGAAGCGCGCGGAGAAAGACCCCGGCGTTGACCTCGACGTTCTTACGGCCATCAGTACAGCGGTCAAGTTTGGTATATGACCGACGTTCTCAGATTGCAATGGATAAAATCCCTGCGCCAGTTTCGTACTGGCGTGAGGGTACTACACAGACTTGGTGCATTGGATCAGGTCTGTGATGAGGTGGGGCATCTACGCACTGGCCTTTGGACATGGCGTATGGTGACTGCCCCTGATTGGGGTGATCCGTACTGGCTTACACTTCTGTCAACATGTATATACGAGGGGAGGTACACGCAGGAGTTACTGCGTGGCTTCGCCCTATCTGCATCAGTCACCGTAGACTCAGGACTCAGACGTCCTACTCCTGCGGCGGTCGTGTATGCCATGAACGCGGTGCTGAAAAACAACCGCAGACTACTTAAAGAATCGTTTTACAACATACATTACAGTGAGGTAAAGTCGGATGATAAAAGGAGCAGCAACTATGAAAATACAAACAACGAACAAAAAGAGAAAGCCCGTGTTCTGCCAGTACGCAGGGCAATGCTTTCCGCAGAAGGCATACCTAGAGTTTGACCCGATGACATCTGCACCGGAAGAAATTGTGCTTCTCGCGGACTACTCCGGTGCAATCGGCAACGGCGTACCGTCTAACGTGTGGCATAACTTGATCCTGCGTATCGGTATCCCGTGTGAGGTAACGCGCAAGGCGCTCAACGCCTTAAAGAAGGACAAGAGGCTGATCGGCATGCTGGAGGAACTCCGTGAGGGCTACGACCAAGTGTGGGACGGCAACAACTACGTCGGGAAGTTCGACACCGACCTGTACTACACCATCTGTTTTTACACAGTAGAGCGGCTTTATTCGCTGATGGAGGACCACCGATGAAAACAAGAATCCATGTTAACCAGCACAACATAAAGGCGAACGCCAAGGGCGCGGACCTGCCAGTGCTCACGGTAAAGACGTACAAAGACAACACCCTGTGCAACGAGGTGGCGATCCACGGCCCCAGCCGGGTGGTGTACGGCCCAGACAAGCCGCTGTCCTGCGGGGCTAAAGTCTGGATAGAAACTGAAAGTTTAGTGGAGGTGGTGAGATGAACAAAATGGATTACGTGCAAAACTGCCTTTTGATTGTGGTTGCGGGCCTCTTGATGTGGCAGGTGAGTCCGTGGTGCGTTTTGATGCTGGGGTTTACAAGGGGGAACTGGCAATGATCCTCTACGAAGTGATGTGCATCGCAATGGCGGTGTACTGGGAGGCCCGAGGCGAGCCGTTGGCTGGCCGCTTCGCGGTGGCAGAGGTGGTGATTAACAGGATGCACGACCCACGCTACCCGGACGACGCATGCGGTGTGGTGTACGACGGCGGGGAGACCCCCGACGAGTGTGCGTTCAGCTTTTACTGCGACGGCAAGAGTGACCAGCCCGATATAACGAGTGTGTCTTGGTACTCTGCGCAGCGTGTGGCGCAGGCCGTGTACGAGGGGCGCAGTGCCCCTGTAGTTGGTGAGGCGACTCACTACCATGCCCGGTGGGTGCATCCAGATTGGGCCAGCAGTGGCCACGTTGTAGCTACAATTGATAATCATATTTTTTATCGAGGTGTGAGATGAGTGCTGACGAGGAGTATACGATGCACAGCAAAGACTATTTTAGAAAACTGTCGGAGACGACAACACAGCCGAAGAAAGCAGACCCGGCCATCCTTGCAGAGAAGGTGCGCAGGTATCTCGCTGCGGGTAAAACAATCACTGAAGTCCCACGAGGTGCCTCGGGGATGACACTTTCACCCATGGGTATATGCCGGTCCGGCATAAAAGGAGCAGAGAAATGAACCAACAATGTAAAGCTAAAAGCTGTACGGCAGAGGCTCTACCGTACAGTGGTCGGTGTTGCAAGCACACGGCGAAGCCTGCGGCACCCCAACTGAAGGAGAGCTGCCCGCCCAAGGCGCACGAAATACTCCAAGCCTCTGCCAAGCACATGGAAGAACGAGCAGCGACGTACGACCAGCAAGGGGGCGAAAGAAGCATCGGCAAGACGGTGACGATGTTCAACACGTTGACGGGTGCGGGGCTTACCGACGAGCAGGGTTGGCTGTTTATGGCCTGTCTAAAGATGGTACGGGCACAGCAGGGCCGCTACCGTGCGGACTCGTATGAAGATGGGGCAGCGTACTTCGCGCTGGCAGGCGAGAGCGCAGCTCAGGAGCGTAAGGAATGAAATCACCCTTGCGCGTAGCAGAGCTTCTTGCTGGGATTGTAATTGGGTTTAACCTTGGGCTGATACTTTTGTGGCTGGCAGGTGTGAAATGACTACACCAATACTACTTCTACTGGGCCTAGTGCTCACGATGCTCACCGGCCTTGCGCTGGCTGACGCAGCGGTCCGAGAGTCTAAACGCCGGATAACCGACGACGTGCCTGACATACAGGCAGAGCTGGAGCTCAACGCCAAGGTCAGGGACCTGCAAGGGACCAGCCGGGTGGGCGACGAGCTGACAGAAAAGTATAAGACCGTCGAGCACGTGGGTCGCGTGCGGGAGAGTGGGAAATGATCGCAGTTGGAATAGTAATCCTGTTTATATCGTGGGTGATGGACTGTATGTGGAACGCAAACACTTTCCCCCAAAACTACCGCACGGCCTTTGGCGGGGCTGTTCTACTCGGCGCGGTGCTGGTCGCAGCAGGTGTGGCTGTTCTGGCTTGGAGGTACTTACCATGACCCTGCGCGATGAGTTTGAAGACTTATGGCCTATCCCGAATAACGTAATATTTGATGAGCCATCACAAGAATACCGCTGGCGCGATTACCCCAACACCACGTCGCCAGTGAATGACATGTGGGAATCCTTCTGCGATGGGGCGAGAGTCCAGCAGAGGCGGGTGGGGGAGTCTCCAGCGTTGGACATTGAAGAGTTTATTGCCGCGAAGAAATACTACACCACGATAGCGAATCCAGAGGAAATGGATGGCACGGAAAGCGTCTCAGTTGCGGAACTGCGCGAATTTATGCACAGGCGGGTGGCAACAGCCAGCCCACAGGCGGCAGTGCCTGAAGACCTGAGAGCTTCACTATTCTCCGGCTGGCAAGGTTGCTCAAACCACGGATGTATAGTCAGAGGGGCACAAAAAGGCATGGGCACGAACGGGCAATGCAAATGCCTTGTCGATGCAAGCCGGACGCAATTGCAGATGCTACAGGGTAGATTGCAATCAATCCTCGCCCACAAGGAGCGCACAGAATGCCTAAAAGAACAGTAATCCACCTTAAGCGGATACAAATCAAAAGTTTTGAGGCCGCAAAAAGATTATCTGCTGCCGTTGAGGAAATCGAAGCGGTTTGCGGGATACGGGTGTGCAAGATCAAAATCTCAGACCCGTTCATTTGCCCGGACTTAAGAGTTGACCTGCTGGAAGATTGCGGAATCGAAGGTTGCATCAAAGACATACTGACGGAAATAAGGAGCGCACAGAATGAGCGAGATTAAGCCAATTGCCGTTATAGGTGTTGACTACTACCACGAAAAAGCATAAGGAGACAACATGAAATTCAAAAAGTTAACAACCACTGCTATCACCCCATCACGCGGCACTCCCAACTCAGCGGGGCTTGACCTGTACGCCGACCAAGACGTGCTTGTAACATCTGGTGCGTCAAGAATGCTCGGGACTGGTATCGCAATTGAGATACCGCAGGGCCACGTGGGTCTTGTCTGCATACGCTCAAGTGTCGGCAAAGCTGGTGTGGCACTGGCTAACGGCGTAGGGGTGATAGACTCTGACTACCGGGGCGAGATAAAGCTGTGCCTGACCTACACGGCTGGCAACGGGGGGCAGTACATACCCAAAGGGCAGGCTGTCGCGCAGCTGGTTGTCATGCCGTATCTACACACCGAGCTTGTGGAAGTTGACGCACTGAGCAGCACCGAGCGCGGCGCTGGCGGCTTTGGGAGTACGGGGCAATGAGCACGACAACGGCAGACAGGTGCCACAAATGCTTTGTTCCGTACAAGCCGCAGGAAAATACACTTGCAAAGATTCAAGCGTGCGACTGCCTTGATCCCCACATTGCACGCAAGCTAAAGTTGTCTCCGGGCATGTTTGATTTTATTTTCGGGGTAAGGACAACCAAGACACAATGAGCACGAAACCCTCCGGCCCACCACAATCGTAAGTGGGTGCGCAGTCACGGGGCCGGGGGCCTTATAACAAATAACAAAGGACGACTATGGATATTGTAACAATAGATTTCGAAACGTATTACGACAAGGATTTTTCCCTATCCCGCATGACCACAGAGGCGTACATCAGAGACCCGCGCTTCGAAGTGATCGGTGTAGGTGTCAAGGTTAACGACCACCCAACTGACTGGTACACCGGAGACAACCCGGGTAGGTTCCTCAAGTCACTGGACTACTCGGACAAAGCAATCCTGTGCCACCACACTGCGTTCGATGGGGCTATCTTGTCATGGCATTTTGGTATCCGCCCCCGGCTATGGATCGACACGCTTAGTATGGCGCGCCCATTGCACAACATCTTTGTGGGTGGGTCACTGGCTAAACTCGCAACCTACTACGGGCTGGGCACCAAGGGGGACGCGGTACTGAGCGCACTGGGTAAGCGGCGGGCAGACTTTACACCCACTGAGATCAACCATTATGGTGAGTACTGCGTTAACGACGTAGACCTGACATGGGCGCTGTTCAACAAGCTCAAGGTCGGCTTCCCATCTAAGGAGTTGTTGGTGATTGATCAGACCCTGCGCATGTTTACTGAGCCGGTCATCGAGCTGGACGTGGGGCTGCTGGAGCAACATCTACAGGACGTCCGGTTGCGCAAGAAGACGCTTCGTGAATCCCTTGAGTTGGGTGTTAGCGCCGAAGCTGTGACCAAGATGCTCATGTCCAACGAGATATTTGCCAAGTACCTTCAGAAGCTGGGGGTTGAGCCGCCCACCAAGACCAGTGTCAAGACTGGTAAAATTGCGTACGCATTTGCCAAGACTGACGCAGGGATGACAGACTTGCTGGACCATCCTAACGAGCACGTGCAAGCAGTGGCTGCGGCGCGGCTGGGGGTAAAGTCTACCCTTGAGGAGACCCGCACTGCGGCACTGATCGGGGTAGCGCAGCGGGGCAGACTGCCCATCATGCTTAACTACTTCGGCGCACACACAGGGCGCTTCTCTGGTGGGGACAAACTTAACCTGCAGAACCTACCCAGTCGGGGTAACACAACGATACGGCGCGCGCTCAAGGCACCACCGGGGCATGTGATTATCGCCTCAGACTCCTCGCAAATTGAAGCGCGGATGGTGGCGTACATAGCAGGACAGGACGATCTGCTTGAGGCGTTCCGCAATAAACGGGATGTGTACTCTGAGTTTGCCACTGAAGTGTATGGTCGTACTATCACCAAGGCTGACAAGGTGGAACGCTTTGTGGGTAAGACCTGCATTCTCGGACTTGGGTACGGCATGGGCGCAGAGAAACTCCAGCGCACATTGGAGCTGGGGCAAGGCGGCATCAGCGTACAGATAGAGCTGCATGAAGCACAACGCATCGTACGAATCTACCGAGCGAAGAACTTCAAGATCGCACAGTTCTGGCAGAAGTGTGGCCATGCTCTGACTGCCATGACCAAAGGTGGCAGCGGTCACTTGCACGACATCCTCTCGTACGACAGCTCAGGTATAGCATTACCCAACAAGTTTAAGGTTCAGTACCCACTGCTTCGCCAGACACCCAACGGGTTCGAGTACATCAATGACGCTCGGACGTATCAGAAAATTAAGAACCGTGTGGTTAACGGCGCCGACGCTGGGGATATAACTTGGACAAAGATATACGGGGGCAAGGTGACGGAGAATCTGGTGCAGGCACTGGCAGCACTCGTCATCCGAGAACAGATGGCAGCAGTGGGGCAGCACTACCATGTGGCGTTCCAAGTCCATGACGAACTGATCATCACAGCGCCAGAAGAGTTGGCCGAACAAGCCCGCACAATACTGGATAACATCATGGCTACCCCACCCAAATGGGCGCCGACGTTACCGGTCGCATGTGAATCAGGCGTGGCTACTAATTACGGGGATACCTGATACACTCAGGTCTCCAGCTTTACACACAACACGCTCTGACGTGGGATAACCTATTATGAAATTGAGCCATTCGTACTCTGCTATTGTACAGTTTGAGAACTGCCCGCTGCGGTACTACCGACAGCGCATCGTCAAAGATGTGAAGGATGAGGGCGGTGAGGCGTCGATCTACGGGGAGAGGATACATAAACTTCTTGAGGATAGATTGCGAGGCGCCGCACTCGATAGCGAAATTGCGCAGTACGAACCACTGTGTCAGTCGGTCGAGAAGCTGGCCAGTAGCGGTGAGCTGTTTATCGAACATGAGATGGTGCTAACCGAGAACCTTACGACAACATCTTGGTGGGCGGGTGACGCATGGCTGCGCAGTAAACTGGACATACTTGTCATCATTGGTGCCGATGCTGTAGTCATGGACTGGAAAACAGGGAAGCGCAAACCGGACTTCTTTCAGATGGAGTTGTTCGCCGCGCAGGTCTTCAAACACTTCCCGCAGGTGCAGCGTGTGATCGCCAGTCTGGTGTGGCTCAAGACCATGGAGATGGACAGCGCAACCTATAACCGTATGAATATTAACCCGATATGGGCTGGTATTATGCAGCGCATCCAGCGCATTCACGATGCCAATGAGTATGATAACTGGCCAGCCCGACCTTCGGGGCTGTGCAGATACTGCCCCTGTCGGCATGATTGTACGTATGCAAAACTATAAGTACTTGACACGTGTGTAAGGTAGGGTATTATGTCGGCTATGACCCCCGAGGGGAAAGTAAAACACAAAGTTACCAAGATGCTAAAGCAGTACAAGCTGTGGTTCTTTTACCCCGCAGCAAATGGTATGGGCCGAGCAGGTATACCCGACATCATCGCCATAGTGGCTGGTGAGTTTGTCGGTATAGAAGTCAAAGCAGATAGAACAAAGAAGCCCACGATGCTGCAAGCGCAGTGCGGCAGACAGATCATAGACGCAGGTGCCCAGTGGTTCCTTGTGTACGACGATCAGAGTCTGTCAGTGGTAGAACAATACGTAAAGGCAAAGGTGGCGCAAGATGTTGGTAGTGGAGCAAGCTAAGGCTCTTATCTTAAAACTGAATAACCCGAATCGTGTGTTGGCTGCAATGCCTACTGCAAAGATGTTCTCGGTAGATGGGGTGCAGTTGATCTCATCACCACACAAACTTGATGAAGTGCGGGTTCTCAACAATCTCGGTATCAAGGCGCCGTCCCCGATCTTGCACTACTACGATTGGCCGGGGAGATACACGCCGTACGAACATCAGCGGCAGACGGCTGCGTTTCTGACAGTGACCCACCGGGGGCTGGTACTCAACGAGATCGGCACTGGTAAAACACAGTCAGCACTATGGGCGGCGGACTACCTGATCAGGACCAAGCATGTTCGCAAGGTACTCATCGTGTCCCCACTCAGTACATTGGAGCGCGTGTGGGCTGACGCTATCTTCACCGGCTTTGTGAACCGCAGGTTTGTTGTACTGCATGGCACAGCGCAGCGGCGTCTGAAATTACTGGCCACTGAAGCAGACTTCTACATCGTCAACCATGATGGCTTCTCGATAATTGGGGACGCAGCAGTGGGGATGTTCGACCTTGTGATCGTGGACGAAGCGGCAGTGCTACGCAACCCATCCACCCGCAGGTTCAAGATATTTCGTAAGTGGATGTCGCAGAACATACAGGCAAGGCTGTGGCTGATGACCGGTACACCAACACCGAACGACCCGACTGATGCGTGGGCATTGGCGAAGCTCGTCAACAGTCCCATGCTAACCGGTACGTTCACTGCGTTCCGTGAGCAGGTGATGATGAAGCTGGGGCAGTGGAAGTTCATACCGCGCCCTGAAGCCATGGACATCGTGAAACATGTATTGCAACCAGCTGTGCGGTACACCCGTGATGAGTGCTTTGACCTGCCAGATACTATCATTCAGACCCGCAAGGTAGAGCTGACGGTTGAGCAGAAGAAACACTACCAGCAGATGCTCAAGCATTTTGTTACCGAGGCATCCAGCGAAGGTACGATCACGGCAGTGAACGAGGCAGTCAAACTACAGAAGCTGATACAGATCGCATGTGGTGTAGCGTATGGCGACGATGGCCAGAACATTGAACTGGACTGTGCGCCACGGGTAAACCTCGTCAAGGAGATCATCGAGGAAGCAGGGGAGAAAGTAATCGTGTTCGTACCACTCACAGGTACGCTACACATGTTGGAGAAAGAACTGAGTAAGCATTGGAGTGTTGGTGTCGTGAACGGGGACGTATCCGCAAACGCACGTAACCAGATATTCCAAGGGTTTCAGCACAGCCGAGACCCACATGTGTTGATCGCCCACCCGGGAACCATGGCGCATGGTCTGACACTAACCAGCGCGTCCACGATTATCTGGTATGGGCCAATCAACAGTAACGAAACCTATGTGCAGGCGTGTGGAAGGATCGAGCGCATAGGCAAACGGCAGGTGTCCAACGTCGTTCACATTGAGAGTACCGAGCTGGAACACAAGATGTACGAGCGGCTACAGAACAAGCAGAAGTTGCAGGGCTTACTGCTTGAGTTAATACAACAAGAAACTAGAAGGTGACGGTATGAACATAGCGGATGTTATCAGAGCTTACACCAAGTTGCGTGATCAGCGCACTGCGGCGGAAGCTGAAGTAAAGGAACGGGTAGACACCATCAAGGCCAAGATGACCAAGCTGGAGGCTTACCTGAAGGAGCAGATGGATGCGCAGGGACTGACGCAGTTTAAGTCAGACCACGGCACTGCGTTCCTGACCACCACGGACTTTGCAAACGTGGCGAACTGGGATGAGGTACTGCAGTTTATCAAAGACAATGAAGCCTTCGATATGCTGGAGAAACGGGTCAGTAAGACCGCAGTGCGAGGCTACATGGACAAACACAAACGAGTACCGCCGGGTGTTACCTACGGTACAAAACTGGATGTCAACATCCGCAAACCCGGCGCGAAAGCTGAGTAAGGAGGTAGTATGAATTTTATAAAACGCATGATCGATCGGGCTATAACAAACTATATGGATCGTAGGCACCGTGACGAAGAAGTTATTCGAAGCATTGAAACATTCGAAGGTAAGACAATTGTGCAGCGTATCGCCAACGGATATGTGGTGTGTGGCAGCAACTCCGTCACGTACTGTGCTGACCACGTTGCCATTGCAGACTTCATCGTTGCACAGGCCACACGAAACAAGATGGGTGTTGGCACCCAGATGGATATGTTTGCGGACATAAAGGCCCAAAAACATGCCATGTTTACCACCGCGCACAACGGCACCCCAAACCCATGCACAAATCCTATACACCAGAAGTAGTAACCAAGGAGCTTTAAATGAACAACATGATTCCCGCAAATATCACAATCCCCGCGCACCTCGCAGCCCGCGTAGGTCTCCCATCAGTACTGGCGCAGTCCATGACTGGCGGCTTGTCATCTGGCAGCTCGTTCCCACGTATCAGTATCAAGGGTGCGCGGTTCCGTATTGTCGAGGGTGATACCGAAACAGTACTGGATTCAACCACGTTGCATTTGGTTATCGTCGGTGCCAATCCAAGGCTGTCAAAGATTTGGTACGCTGAAGCGTGGACACCAGACGCTGATAAAGCATCTGCACCAGACTGCTTCTCACTTGATGGTATCGGTCCTGACCCAGAGTCAACCATGCCACAGAACGACATGTGTGCAAGTTGCCCGCAGAACGCATGGGGCTCCAAAGTAACCCCGCAAGGCCAGCAGATTAAGGCATGTGCTGATCAGAAGCGCCTCGCTGTAGTGGCCGCTGACGACCCCACCGGTCCTGTATACTTGTTGCAGGTTACACCCGCTGCACTCAAGGGACTCAACCAGTACCAAAAAGAACTGGCTGTGCGTGGCATCCCCCCGGAGATCGTTAAGACCGCAGTGTCGTTCGACACCGATGCTTCCTTCCCGAAACTCAAATTTACGTTTGGCGGTTTCCTTGATGCTGACACACAGGGAGTTGTTGATGGATTGTTTGGTACTGGCGCAGTCAAGGAAGTAACCGGCGAGGTGATCCGCCAGCCCATCACGATCGTACCGCTGGCCCCACCAGCCCCGGCTAAAGTTAAGCCCGCAGTACAAGCAGCACCAGCACCAGCACCAGCACCAGCGGCACCAAAGCGCGGGTTTGGCGCAGCGGCACCAGCGGCAGCGGCACCAGCCGAAGTGGCACCAGCACCAGCGGCACCAAAGCGTGGACTGGGGGCAACTAAACCAGCAGCGGCAGTATCTACGGCCACACAGGCTTCAACACTGGCTGATGAGATTGCTGCGTTGGTTGGTGAGGTGGATGCTGATGACGCCTAAGCCACTCGACTTCAAAAAAGTTGAGGCACTGCGTAGGCATATGCTCCTGACAACTTCGGATATGGCTGGGTTGTTGGGAGTGTCCCGTATGACGTATTATAGTTGGGTAAAGGGTACACCCCCACGTAAGACCAACGATGATATTGTACGGGTAATGCTGAAGAAGTTGCTGGGTGTCATGACTGATCATAACTGGCCCATGCCGGAAATAATTGCGTCAGAACAACCAGAACGTGTGGCCCGACTGCGTGAAATAATCAACAAATAACAAGTACTAGGGGCGGGTAACACCGCCCCAAATTAGCAGGGGCATAATGGATACGTTGAATTTTCTTCAGCGGGTTTTGCCGTCCGCAGGTTTCTATGTTACCACCGTGATTAACCCAGACGGTCGGAAGCAGGGATTCTTCGCGACAGTGGAAGACCTCACAAAAGCGATAATCGAACTCGATACGCGTGGGAACAACACCTACTACGCGGTGTCGGCGTTTGCCGAGAAGGGTAATCGTAAACAGGAGAATGTTCGGGCGACCAAGTTGTTGGCGCTCGACGTCGACTGTGGCCAAGACAAACCCTATCCATCATGGCGCGAAGGGCTGGCAGCACTGGGGCAGTTCGTCTCCGAGATGGCGCTGCCAAAGCCCATGGTTGTTCACTCAGGTAACGGACTGCATGTGTACTGGGTACTGACGCAGGAGTTGCAGCCCTCCCAGTGGAAGCCTTTGGGTGAGGCGCTCAAGGCCGCAGCACGTGACAAGTCGTTTGAGATGGACCCAACAGTACCAGCAGACAGCGCGCGAATACTGCGCCCGGTGGGTACTACCAATCCTAAGAGCAAGACCAAAGTAAAACTACTGATCGACGCACCACCTGTGAGTTTGGAGCAGATGGTCGCAGCATTGAGCGGGTACATGGCGGCAGTACCCATACGGCAGATCAACACTGCCCCCATCAGCGCACTGGCCAGCGCACTGCAAGTACAGCAAGACTTCCCCCCGACCAACGCAACTGTGGTGGCGACCAAGTGCCAGCAGATTGAGTGGGGGACCAAGAACCAACAGGAAGTGCAGGAGCCTTTGTGGTACGGCCTGATGGGTATCGCCGCGTACTGTATTGACCCGGAAGCAACAGCAATCAGCTGGTCAGACCAGTCCACTAAGTACGACGCGGCCAACACCCTACGCAAATTAGCTCAGTGGCGACAAGCCACTACGGGGCCAACAACGTGCATTAAGTTTGAGGAGCTTCGCCCGGGTGGATGTCGTGGGTGCAAGTTCAAGGATAAGGTCGGTAGCCCAGCCCGTCTGGGTGTGCAGTATCTTGAGGTGGCCCCACCAACTACAGTCCCAGCGACTGTCGCTACGAACGTCTCCCTACCACGCCCGTACAAGCGCACCGCCAACGGGATCAAACTGACTATTGATGAGACTGATATCGACGTGTGCAGCTTCGACATATACCCAGTGGCCTACGGTAAAGATGAAGGGCTGGGGTATGAGACAGTACGGTTCTGCTGGGACCGACCACACGTAGGCTGGCAAGAGCTGGTGATGCGCCAAGCATTGCTCACTGAGGGCCACCGTGACTTCGCTACTGTCATCGCTGACCAAGGTATAGTCCTACACAACCGAAATCAGACGGGGTATTTCCAGCACATGCTGCGATCATATATGGACGAACTGCGCCAGAAGCGCGCGATGACTAACCTGTATTCCACAATGGGGTGGAAGGAAAACTTTTCCCAGTTTGTTATCGGGGACACGATCTTACGGCGTAACGTCGACGGCTCTGTCACTGAGGAGACGGTCACACTATCGGCAGGTTCCTCCCGCATGGGCCATGAGTTGTGGCATAGAGCCGGTTCGCTTGATGCGTGGGTGCAGTTCACCTCGCTACTGGGGAAAGCAGACCTACGCGCTAACATGTTCGCACTGGCAGTAGGTTTATCTGGCCCGCTGTACGCGTTCACTGGACTCAAGGGGCTGACCGTATCGCTGTACGGACCTACCGGCGGCGGCAAATCACTGGCACAGATGTGGGTGCAGTCGATCTATGGCGACCCAGAGAAGCTGCATTTTGCTGCCAAGTTCACCCAGAACTCCCTGTTCGGACGCATGGGTTTGTACTGCCACATGCCGATGACGATCGACGAAGTGACCATGATGGACGACAAAGAGGTAGGAGACTTCGCCTACTGGGTCAGTCAAGGCCGCGACAAAGCAAGACTTAACCGCAACTCCGAAGAGCGTGACTCGAAGACGTGGGCGATGCCTGTCATTGTATCCACCAACAAGTCTATGAACTCCAAGCTGATCGCTTCAGGGCTGGACACAGACGCCCAACTGGCACGGATACTGGAGGTCAGCGTACCACCGAGCAAGTTGTTTACCCGTGACAGTACAGCAGGGCGCAAGATATACGAGTTCATCACCACCAACTACGGCACCGTGGGCCCTGCGTTTATCACGCGTTTGCTGGAGATGGGTGAGACCGGTGTCCGCGCAGCCATCGCTCAGGCCACGGATAATTTCCACCGGCAGTACAAAGCAGACTTCTCTGGTGAGGAGCGGTACTGGGAACAGGCGATCATACTGGCAGACCTTGCCGCCAAACTCGCACTGGAGTGGGGACTGATTGCGTTCGAACGCAAGGATGCTATCGAGTGGGTACTGGCACAGGTCGGCGCCATCAGGCGCAGTGTCTCAGAATTCAAGACTGATTCGTTTGATATGCTGTCCGAGTATCTCAACGAGAACGCCGATGCGCAGGTACAGATATTCCATACTGGTGCCCAGAAACCAACGATGGATTACAACCGTGTACCACGCGGCGAGGTGCGAGTGCGGTTCGACTTCTACCGCAGGACGTCTGGCGAACCAGTGGCCAGTGGTGTTCTGCTGCTTGACCGTACCCACTTGCGACGTTGGTTGTCGCAGCACGGCGTGGACTACAAAACATTCATCAATGAGTTTACCGATGAGGGTATTATCTCCACACCCAAATCCAGCAAGGCGTATCTGGCCAAGGACACACCCATAAAGCTGGGTCAATCCTATGTCATTGGCCTGAACCTGAACCACCCACGACTGCAGGGTATGCTCACTGACGCGGATGAGGCCATCGAGAACCTCACCCTTGGTCAGATCAAAGCAGTTTAATCCAGTTCTTCGTTGAGCCCGAAGATGTCGGCCATTTGCTCGATGTTATCCCGGCCCGCCCTTGAGGAAGACTTCAGGTAGCGGGCGACGGTAGAGCGCTCTGCTTCTTTGGCTGATCTGTTGGCAGCGCGCACAAAGTTGTTACCTATTTCCAACCCACTACCCTTGGCACTTCGGTCCCATTCGCGTACGTACGCTATCTGCTGCTGCATCCCGGCACTATCATTTGCCAACTTGGCTTTGATATACGCACCAACATATTCTCCCTTAATTGCAGCCGCGTAGTCCGAAGCCTGTTTACCCAACCGCACGATATCGTTTTGCTCAGTGGCTGCCGCTGGGTAGAACCCAAGTAGCCGTCCTATAGATACGTTCAGCGGGGCATCCTGCGAGACTACCTGCCCACGGTTATTGGTGATTGTCCCACTGCTCATATACAGCAACCCGTCAGTGATCGCACGTACCCCAGCGACTGGGGAATTACGCAGCACATCGCTGAGTAGAGTGGTGTCATCGCGTAGCCCGATAGTTTCTGCACCGTACTTGGTGATGTTGGCAGCGGTACCCAGAAGCCCTGTCACACCAGAGAACATTGGTCCGGCGAAGTCAGAGAACTCGCGCCAAGGATCAGCACCGGCACGAAGCGCGCCAGTCAGCGGCAGCAAGTTACCCATGGACAGCCTTGGGGATATTGTCAGTCCAGTGGCGCTGTCAATTCCTCCGCGTAGCACAGTCTGCGACCAGCCGGGGGCAACACCCTCGATCCACAACATGATCTCTGTTTCTAAGCTGGCAACTGGAAGTCCTAATGCCTGAGCGATCGTATCCAGTAGGTCGAGAATGTCTTCCCCAAACGGGAGTCCTTTCATACCGGCCAGTAGGAACAGCGTACCAAGCATGGCGATCTGCCCGCCTCGGGGTAAATTACGCATCAGCTCCACGGTGATAATCGGGTACATCTTGTACATCATCAAGTATTGGCCGATAGGTCCGCGCGCCAGAGGTGGCCTATTAAACATGCCGTACTCCCCTTGTGAGGAGATAACCGCCTGCCGTGCGGCTACAGTACTGCTATCGAACAGCGTCTCTGCGTCTGTCATACCCTGAGAAACCAAACGGTCTCGCTCTAAACGGTACGCTGCCAGTGCCGACGTGCGTCTGTTCACCTGCTCAGTGTAATTAAACGCGTACATCCACGCTTGTAATCCAGCTTTACCGGTAGCAGTTGTTACCCTACCACGAGCAGTGCCGAGCAATGCGTTGAACAGCGCCGCTTGCAGCAGACCTGACTCAGTTTGCTCCAACAAGAACTGTGCTTCGTCGCGCGTGAGTCCGTAATTGGCATACGTGTTGTCCTTGATAAGCTGTTCAATGAACGCACTATCTGAGAACTTGTTGTTCTTTATATCCGAGAGCGCTTTGAATACTGCCGACGCTGATTTTGCGTACCCGTACCCACCACCGAATGCCCGCTCAGGGTTATACCAAGCCAAGTAGTTCATCAGGTTTATGGGTATAGAACTTAAGTTCACTGCGGCAGAAGCAAGCGCACCGCCCAACTGCATGGCGACTACGCCAGTCTTTAGTTGTGACCCCACTTCTCCCCCAAGTAAATCCTCGGTGGCATCTTGCAGCCCGTTAGCGCCTGCGTAGTACTCAAGTAGTTTGTTGGCTTCAAGGCGGTAGTCTTCGCCGCGCCCCAGCGTTTTTACTTTCTTACCGTTAACGGTAACAGTTCCCGCTGCGCCTGAAGATGATGCCGCCATGTACCGGTACATGTATGCGTACGTATCGTATGCTTTTTTCGCTTGTGCCCGCGCACCATCAGTAGTGGCATCTTTAACAGCCCGCTCCAGCTGCGCCAATTTTCCGGCGTCGCCCTTCCAGTTCGAGTCGTTGTCCATGACATCACGGATTTGATCCCGGTACATGGTCTTGGCGGAGACGTGTGCCATCGTCTGCAGGTGTTCACTGACAGAACGCACAACATCTTTATCCCAGCCCGGAGTACCAGATCGCTGCAGACTTGTGCGTCTGATACGGGCGTTCTGGTTTGTCAGCGTAGTGATGATCCGCTCACGCGCCTTGGGGTTAATACCAATGTTAAGTCGTGTCAACGTGTTGATGAATGCGTTGAAGTCGATCCCTTCGTTGGTGCCCGGGTTCTGCCGTACAGTGGACACATCCACACGGAACTTCACTTTGACAGTGTTGCCCTCGGCGTCCAGCAATGTGTACTCCTCTTTGGCAAAATCATTCTCCAAGTCCTGTGCAATTTGGTAGGCCCCGTCAGGTCCTTCGCGGGAGTCCGTATGGAAGTAGGGAAGTGTGTCGCGTACTCCCGGGTCCAGCTTGACTATTTTCCCCTTGTCATTCACTGCGACCAGTCGGACTTCCTCATTACCTCTGCGGGTAAACGGGATATACGAATTCAGAATTGTACGTTTGGCCGACAGGTCCGCGTTTATCGCTTGGTTGTCCAGCATAAACATATCGCGAATAACTTTCTGTACGTCGTAAGACTTGTTATCGGTCTTCACTTTATCGCGCAGGCTACTCAGTTGGGCACGGATATCATCGTACTCTGCCTTCTGGAACTCAGCTAAATCCTTCGCAATATCAGGATTGGTGTTGGCTTCCTTCATCCATACGGCGTACACATCTGGGTTAAATAGTGCTCGCCCAAACGCTATCAGGAACGCTTCTGCTTTGCCCTTGGCGTCAGCATCGACCTCAACCCCTGCAGCAGTTTTGCTACTGCCCTTATACGCTTGTGTCTTATATGATTCTGCTATGCGCGCCAGCACCGCGAGGTCCGCAGCATCGAACTTCGCAATATTCTCCAGCCCACTACGCGAGCGCGCGATGTTTAATTGTACCGCGCCATACTCAGCTAGCATCTTATCAATGGCAGCTTGGTTCACTGCAGAGCGCAGTTCGCTGTAGATACGCCACACTGGGTCGTTATAGACCTTGGCGCCCGTCGCTGGGTCCATCGTGAAGCTGTCGTCCACATCAGATTGGAAACGGATTGTGCTCTTATCCCCCATCGTAAGATCGAACCCCTTACGGAACTCGTCTGCAGTGACCACACCCACGCGCTCAAGCTCTACGCGAAGTAGCTCATTAACCACGATGTTGCCAGCGGCATCGGTACTTACCAGTGGACCAAACGAGCGAATCTTCGCATCATCGAATTGTTGTGAGCGCAGCAGCGCAGCCCGGGCCAACAACTCCCCGGCTTTTAACTTCTGTGCTTCAGTCGCAGACTTACCGCCAAACAACGAAGCCGCCGCGTTGGTGAACGCAGTCATGTGGTTGTACACATTCGAGAACTTACTGGCTTGCTTCTGCTCACTGTCGAACAACTTGTACACCAGTGACAGTCCATAACTACGCTGTGCTTTATTGTTCAGTGACTGAAGATGTTCCACGGCTCTGGCAATACGCGGCCACTCTGATTTGTTCAGCTCTCCCCAAGACCGGAATGTCTCAACTATCCCACGATTGACCGGCGTATTCAGCGCGCCAGCTATACTTGCTGCAGCCCCAAAGTCCACGGTGCCTGCCCGCGAGTACCGCCCAGTTTCCCCGTCTATCATTATCTGGTTCATGCCATCCGCAAGCGCCTGCGCAGTGAAGAAGTTACCTGTGTCGCCACGGCGTACGTATTTGCGCGCAAGGTTCACGAAGTACCGAGCGTGGTCATCATGGAACTTAACCCCAAACTTGTTGAGGAATGTCTTGATCAGGTTCCACACACGGTTGAGCAGTGACGCATCGAGGTCGGCTGCGTTGTCCGCGAGGTATTCTTCGATCGCTTCCGCCTTGGGTATATTGTCTGCAGACATGCGCGCTTGCACGTCCGCTTGTATGTCAGTGCTGCTGTCGTAGATGCGGTTCAGTACAGCAGAGAGCTGTGCTTGTGGTATCACACCACGCAGACCGAAGTGACCCAGCGTTTCGTGCGCCAGTACAAACTTGAGCTGCCGCTCAGTGCGCACAAAGTCTGTAAAGATAATCACATCAGGGCCAAACGAGTAGCCCACGGCGTTGGTGGTGTCGAAGTCTCCACCACTACGTGCTGCTGCCGCACGGCGGTACAGTGCTGGGTTACTCTTCTTCAGGTCTGCAACATTGGCATACACGCTGACAGTTGGCTTGACGCGCAGCTGCGACAGGAAGTTCTTAATCAACAGGCGCACTTTGCCCGGAGCCACAGTGGTGGTCAGCGGGGTGCCGTCGTCACGGTAGAACATACCACCTTCGAGCTTATCGAAGTCAGTAAGTACGACGTCAGGATCAGTAGTGACGTTACTTGGCTTGTTTCCCCGGGCCTTTTCCATAGCTGCTTGCTGCGAAGCAGCTCTAGCTTCCGCGGTCAGCACTTTATCTTGAGCGCGCTGTTCTTGTTCGGAAGCTGTGCGCTGTGCGTCAGTCAACTCAGTAACCGTCAGGATATGGCGATTACCAATCGTGTTGATCTTGGGCGTACCATCAGCGCGGAAGTAATTTTCTGCCCGGTTGCCCCGGATAATAAACCCTTTACCCGTATCGGTGAGTTGGTTGTATAGCGCAGACGCCCGCGCCACAAGTTCTGCGCGGCCTTTAATACCGGTGAAATTCTGCAGCTTCGACAGAATGTCATTAACCAAGTTCATCAGCCTGACTTCAGGTGTGGAACCAGTCTTCTTGTTTGATGTGTCCGGCGTAGATGCAGGAGGCGGCGACGTAGGCGTATCGGTACTGGTCTGCTGCTTGTAGGCATCGGGCACGTTAGTGATCTTCACACCACTGGCATACATAGCGGGCAGCAGCCCACGTGATACGGCGAAGTTAAACCATGGCTTCAGTTCGCCCTTAGCGTGACTCTTCGTTTCGCTAGGGTACGCGGCTTGTAATTTTTCCTGCCCACGCAGTTGCTCAAGGAAGGTATCCTCTTCAGCCAGCATAAAGCTGGCATCTACTCCGGGCTTTAGGGGAGTGCGGTTGGCGAGGAACTCACGTGCGACATCTACCAACTTCTTTATGTTGGTATCTTCGCCAGCGAAGTATGCGTACTGGAACACCTGCGCAATGGCGTCTTTGTAGGACAGCACGTCTCCACTATTGTAGGACTCTTCCGCCGCAGCGATGTCCTCACGCAATCCCTGCATATCTTCAGACTCTGGCTTTCGAGTTTCCTGCCGCGCAGTAGCAGCGGCCTTGTCAGCAGCGGCCTTGTCAGCAGCGGCCTTGTCAGCAGCGGCCTTGGCAGCAGCAGCTTTTTGCCTAACAGCGTCTACACCTGCGCTCCCTCCAAATGCACCAGCGTCCATCCTAGCCCGCAACTTTCTTGCTAGTTCGCCCATTCGCTTCAGCTCCACGCGGGGCGGCGCAACCTCGTCGTCAGCTTTCTTCTCAGCAGCAGCTTTCTCAGCAGCAGCTTTCTCAGCAGCAGCTTTTTGCCCTGCGGTTTCTACTTTTGGTTTTTTGAGTCCTTCACCTTTTGGGGCAGCTTTTTGCTGGGTGGGTACTTTTCCTCCCACTTCTTGGCCAGTTGTGGTTCCTTTGCGTGGAGGTACTTTCGCTGTGCTTTGCTTTTGAACGGCATTAGTTTTTCTCCCTTTCTTTAATTTATCCTCAGCAGCTTTTTTCTTAGCAGCAGCCTTGGCGGCGTCAGCATCAGCTTCTGCCTGTGCGGCAACAGCTTGTCGGTCGACCACTTTGGTTTTGGTGCCAGCGCTCTTCATTGCAGCAACAGTCGGCTCCCCTTTCTGGGTAAACAGATTCCCCTGTCTAGGTGCCGGACCAAAGTCTGGACCCACATAGCTGGTATTAGCGGGCAAGGCACCGGCAGCACCACGGCGTATCGCTTCCCCCCGACTTACGGGTGCACCATTTAAATCGAGTCTTCCTTGCTGGGGCTGGGTAGGGCGGTACTGGCGAGTTGATGGGACAGCTCTACCTTGTGCTTCCTCCGCTGCTACTTCAGCCTGCGTTGTTTGCAGGACGGCATCTGCGTTTTGCGCTTGCTGCTGGCGCAGGGCAGCGTCGTAATCTTGCTCACGTTGAGCCTGCTCTTGGTCAATCTGCGCTTGGCGCTGCGCTTGCGCTTGCTCGAACTCCCGCCCACGAACCATCTGGTTCTGTATATCCTGCAGCCGGTTACGCATCAACGGGTTAGCTATTGCAGGTGTGTCGGTATACCCGATACCAGACGGCGCTTCTGGTGCGAACTGCAATGCCCCTTGGCGTGGGTCGCTAACAGGGGTAGACATATCCTCTAACCCAAGCGGTGTTGGCGTTGGCTGCATACGCGCAGTAAGTTCACCAACGGTAACGCCTTGCCCCCCAAGAATATTTAGTACGCCCTGTTGCCCCTGCCGTTGTCCGGGCACATTGGCCGTCATACCAACCACAACATCTTCAGGCATGGCTGCGCGTACTGTACCAGTAGAGTCCACAACAAAATTAGGACGCCCCTGAACCTGAAGTACTTGTCCGGGTGGCGGGAGCGTCAGTGGAGCTCCCAACTGCGCGACTGACGCAGTTGGCCCCGATAGTAGATCAGGCGGTACAAGTGTGCCTTCCAGCGGTGCAGGTGGTGGTAATGCTGGAAGTTGTGCAGGTGCAGGTGGTGGAGTCAGCAAGCTGGTCTCATCATTAGGGCGGCTACGTAGATTAGCCACGCCCCCGATTGGGCCCCCGATCGCAGCACCTGCAGCAAACGAGTTGATAAACCGATTCAATGCTTCGTCGCTTGTCAGGTCCTGCCCAGACAAGCCCATTGATATGGCTTCTTGGCCAACTTCCGTCGTGCCTTCGAGTGCGCCACCGACACCAGCGCCAATTGCCCCACGCCGTAAAAGTTCCCCGCCCCTACGCAGCGCCGATGGCGTACCAGCCAGTGCTCGGGGAGACATGACATTACCAAGCACCCGTCCAGCCAGTACATACTCTCCGAGGGACTCCAGTGCTGCGTAAGGGACGGCTCCCGCCAGTGCCTGCATACGGGCATCGAAATCTTCCGGGACTGTACCTTGCGCCCGCATCTCACCATAGATATCACCGGCGCCCATGGCGTAGCTACTGGCATACGTAGCCGCAGCAGCACCTGCCATAGCAGAGGCGTTTACTAAATCTTGGTACCCTTCGTCGCCTTTCTTCAAGGTACCGGCGCGATACTTCGTAGCCGCCGCGGCTATTTTATCTTTGAATGCTTTCTTCCCAAAGATTCCCGCGATAAACCCACCGGCTGTACCTATGCCCGGACCGGCGGCAGTACCTGCGGCGGCGCCAATCAACCCTGCGGCAATGGACTCCAGAATGTTTGGCCCCTGCGTTGCTATGTTGGCCACAAGCCAATCCATCACACCCCGCTCAGGGGAACTGCCGATGTCCGTGAACTGACGCTCAAACGGAGAAGTCTTACGCAGTTGTTCTTCTTGTGCAGCTACGACTTGCCCGCCCAATTCTTCTGCACCGGCAAGCTGCATTACCGAACCACCCAGCATCTGCAACTGGTCAACGCCGCGGCCAAAGCTCTTACTGGCAAGGCGCCCCATACTTGGGTTTTTGATAGAAGACAGGTACTGCTGGTATGCGCCGACATCCATCGGCTCCCAGTTCCCAGTAGTGGGCAGGCCAGTGCCCGGGCCGCCAAGTAACGCCTCCGCCTGTAAAGCAGAGTCAGCGTCATCGGCGTCAAACACAGTGCCTTGTACAAACAACTTGTTCTGTGTTCTGTCAAACGCAATGTCTGGGCCGCGGGGCGCAGTAGGGCGCACCGGTATCCGTGGAGCCGGGGCCAACGCCTGACCCAATGCAGTCATGTTTGCCAGCCCTGCTCGTACGCTACCGCTCCCAGCGCCTATGGGTGCCGAGGGTAAGTAGGGGTTCGATGGCTCCCCAATTGGCAAACTACTGGAAGTCTGACCCGCTGAAGAAAATCCTGACACCGCCATACGTTACTCCTACTGTTGCCCGGGTATGTTATTCAGCCCCAGCCTATTATAATTCGGAAATATCGGTACCGGAGCCATTGACGTAACATTCTCCCCGTCTATGTTCTGTATTACGGTACCGTTTACAGACCAGTAGACCGGACTTCCGCCGTCTTTAGGAGTTATGATCGCCCCACCATCGGCTAACTGCTGTACGGTATACCCTCTCTGCCTAAGCATTTCGACGTCAAGTTGGTTCTGCCCCTCAATATTTTTTATAGTGGCGTCCCGGATCATTCCTAATTGTTGCTCAGTAATTGTCTCTTCCTGCTTTATCTGCGACTTAAATCGCAGCATATTAGTTTCGGCCTGTGCAGTTGCTGCCTGCTGGCGGTATGTTGCATCAAAGGCAAGGCGCGCTCCATCGGTTATCTGTCTTGTATCTACCCCTTCCTGCGCCAACTCACCGTTCACAAAAATATCATAGGCACCATCAGAGCGCGGGCGGATACCGACGGGCACATTCGCATACTGAGACCACACTGCCGCAAGTCGGCGCGGGTCATTGGATAAACTAAAATCCTGCATACCCTGCATACCCTCCAAGTAATCCATCCCTTGGTCTAACTGCATTATCTGCATGGTCAGTTGCTGTGCTTGCTCAACTTTCCCAACATCGGCATAGAGTCTTGCGAAGTTAACTAACTGCTCGCGCTGTTGTAGCGCAATCTGCATGTCGCGCCCTATGGTTTCTGTGTTCGCTAAGTATCTTGCCGAGTCAGGAGTGATGCGTTCTGCGGGAGTTTCAACACCTGCGCGTGGGCGCACATTAAGCGTAGCTACTTCTTTCAACACATCTTCTATAGGTCTATCAGCTGCTTTCTGAAGCTGCCCTAAAACTTTGGGGATGTATGCGCGAGTTTCCGCAGGTAGCGCAGCAGGATTTGCTCCGGCGGCTACCCAACGGTCTACAAAAGTAGGCCCCGCGTTATATGCAGCCAGTGCGTGTTCTATGTTTCCGTTGTACCGCTGACGCATTGCGTCCATGTACTGCTGTCCGTAGGCAGCGCCGACTTGCGGGTTCTTCAACAGCTCTGCAGCTGCCGCCTCAGTACGTGCAGTTACGGGTACACCCATCTGTTCGGCAAAACTAAACACATCAGGCAGCCCGTATCCGGGTGCCATAGCTGTAGAGGGTAGCACCTGCATCAGCCCTGTTGCGCCTTTGCCACTAACTGCGCGCGGCCTGCCGGAGCTTTCTACGCGAATCATCGCTTGGGTCAGAGAATCCGGTGCCGGTGCTGCCGCTGCTGCCGCTGTTGTTGGAGCCGGTGCTGCCGGAACACCTTGAACTCCAGCCGACGCCGGAGCTGCGCTCCCGCCCTGCGATGCAGTAAAAGCCGCCTGTCTTGCGGCCAAATTCTCTGCGGATCGCCGCCGCGCATTAACTACAAAACCTTTCGCCTTATCTAGAAAACCTTCGTCAAGTGGCTGTGGTCGTTGCCCCAATCCATATCCGGCCATATACGATTGGTTTAGCGCATCAAAATTTCCCGGTGCTGCCGGTGCTGCCGGTGCTGCCGGTGCTGCCGCTGTTGTTGGAGCCGGTGCTGCCGCTGCCCCTTGAACTCCAGCGGCAGCCCCTCGCCCCGCGGTTGTTACCCTAAACTCAGGCTCAGGAGGACGCTCCATCGGAGGTACTATCTGCCGGGTGCTGTACTGCTGCTGCGGTACGTTCTGTTGTTCTGGAGGAATAGCAATTTTCGACACCAGCTCTTGCGTTCGTCGCTGTTCTAAGTCCCGCATAGCAGCCAAACGCGCTTGGTCCGCAGCCAAACGCTGTTGTTCTGCGGTCTGCAACACAAGTTGTTGCGACTTTTGGCGCGCATCTTGTTCTTCGCGATAACCACGCGCTACGTTTCCGGCACCACTGAGCACCTGTCCAAGTGATAATGCCATGATGAACTCCTTACGCGAAAGGGTTAGCTTGCTTGTCTTTAGGTTCTTCACCGAGTGGTGCGAACAACGCGCCGATGTCTTTTGCCTGCTGGCCACGGCGAACGTCAGCATCACCATAGGCACTGCGCAAACTGGTGTACCCAGCATCAGATGTGGGGAACATTGTGGGCATCGCACTTAACCCAGCCTGTTGGGACTGTATCCGCGATGATAGCCCAGTATTAAAACCTGTATCGTATGCAGTGCCCGTACTACGCGCAGTGCCCAGATCATACCGACGCGCTTCCGATGTGCGCTGTGCGCTGTTCAGCCCGCGCAATCCGGCCTGCTTGGCTTGTGCCCCGGCCACTTGCTGCTTCCTCGCACTCTGTAGCCCGAAGTATTCGGGGTCGAAGTACTTGGATTCCCCGAGGAACTGCGAAGCCTGCTGTAGCTTCTGGTTAAACAAATTCACGTTCTCGGTCTGAGCACGGCGCAGTTCTTCGGTTTGTGCGGTAAGTAACTTCTCTTCTTCCGGCGAAAGCCCGCTGCCCGCTGCCAATGATCCTGCCAACATACCACCGGCGCGCAGGGTTAGATCGGCTAAGACTGCTGGGTCTGAGAACTTTGCGGCTACTGATGCAGGAACTTGTCTAAGTGCGTCCGCGAAAGTTGCTGCGGGTTTTGTTGCTGCTGTACCAGCTGCGTTTGTTGCTGCTGTACCAGCTGCGTTTGTTGCTGCCTGCTGGGTAGCCAAATAATTGACTGCCGGTGAAGGTGGACCCATAGCCAATCCGGCGTTTGCTGCTGCCTGCTGGGTAGCCAGATAATTGACTGCCGGTGAAGGTGGACCCATAGCCAATCCGGCCTGTCCTGCCTGTGCTGCTTGCGTCGCCTGTGCTGCGCGGGCAGCTTGGAACCCGCCAACACCACCGCCGATACCGCCGTATATGGCTTGCCGCCCAACGTCCTCCCCAAGTGCGGCACCTTTAGCAGCCCCAAGCCCCGCGCCGACAAGCGCCGACGTAGCAGTGGTACCTATAGTGCCTGCTACTCCGGCAAGGAATGCAGAGCCCGCAATAAACGGAGCGGCAAATGGGATCGCAATAGCAGCAGCGACGCTGACAACTTTCTTCAGACCTTTACTCATGACCTACTCCTAAATTCATTCGGACATACGCACACGATTCAGTAAACCCAAACTTCTTCAAGTAAATTTCAACGCGTTCGGTGGGGGTATAAGCATCGAGAAATTCTACACCGTTGGCTTTAAGCCAGCTTAGGATGGGCTCCCAAAACGCTGCTTTAAACCGCAAGACTCGTTGTCCCGCCAGTGCCATAACATCAGCACCCTTGTGCCCATTCACTTCAAAAAACTGTATGGCCAGTACGCATGCAGGACGCTCATCAATATACCCGACAAACACGACAGCCTTGTCTAATTGTACGGCCATCAATACATGAGTGGCGTTCATCTCACCGGCAGCAATTTTGTTACCTCGACAAGCTGCAGTAACCAGAGGTTCTATCGTCGGCCATATTTGTATAGCGCGCTCTTTGGTTAGCAGCTCGATTGATAACTCACTCATTACTGGTCTCGGTATTTCTCGACAAGGTTGTCAAAGAATTCTTTACCTTTCATCTTTACGACGTTGGAAGGGATTACGTATTCTCCCTCATGTCCGTTAATCAGTACAGCCCCATCTGCCTTTTTAGATTGAGGCACTATCCCGCCTACGGCCATGGATGGTATGCCCTGTGGACCGGCACCCGCCATTGCAGGACTGCCGCCCTGCATCATGCTCTGCCCACCAGCGTCATTCTGTATCGACTTGGCTGCCAGCAGCAACACCATGATCAGACCTTGATCGTACTGGGGCGGTAGGTCTTGCTCAGTGGCAATACCCTGCTGAATAGCGAAGGTGCGTACCTGCGGGTACATGTCTGGGTTCTGTGAAGCGACAGTGGCCAACTGGATTACCATGTTCAGTTCTTGCTGTGTTAGCTCGCCGCTCTGCATCGCCTCCATGATGGCCATACGGATTTGCTCAACCTGCTGCGGGTTCTGTGTGGCAATCTGGTTAACCTGCATACTGAGCATCTGCGAATCCATGGGCGCTTGTGGATTTTGCCCACCCATCGCCAACCCGGCACCGCCCGGTGCGCCCATACCAGCAGGTGCTCCGCCTACTCCGATCATACCGCCGTCTTCGTACGAATGAATTGCTCCAGACATACCACCCATACCCATCCCTTGCGGCACACCCATCGAGGTCGGCACACCCATCGAGGTCGGCACACCCATGCCCTGCGGCGCGGCACCCATCGCGGACTGTTGAGTTTGCTTACCCATGTTCAGGATTGCTGCCAGTGCGGGCGGCAGGTCGAGCGATGTAGTTGACTGGTTGTTCATAGCGTTATCCCTTTAGCTGGGTAATCAATGTATTGATTGTACTGCGCAGTGCAGCGACATCATTTGCAAGTTGTTGCACGTTACTAACAAGGCGCCCGTAATCATCAAGGCTTGGTACTGTTACACCGCTGACAGTATACCCCGAACCTTGGGCAGTAACCCGTTGTAGTCCTGCCGCTACAGGCGCAACACCGATCGTTCCGCGGGTAATCGCGGTACTGGTAACAACGCCCCGGGCGCCCGTGAGCAGGTCAATGTTTTCCTTCATGGCAGTGAGTGCCTGAAACTCCAAGGTACCTATGCCTTCGGCTTGCGCGATGTTGGGTATTGTCGCAAAGCGAGGAGTGCGGATGGCCATCAGACTTCCCTCAGCCCAAATGCCGTTTCGGCAAGGTGTATGGCGCGAACGCGTACGTTACTCTCAACGCTGACTTCAAAGGTATCAGAGCGGTACCCAGTGGGTAGCCGGAATGTGTAGGAGCCCCCTACCATCGCACTGAACACGATCTGTTTGTCCGCCCACATACTGAACAGTATCTCGCTGGGCGCACTCCATACGCCCGCGGTTGTTCCCCAAGTCTGTGCTGCCTGCCCCCAGCGTTGTGTCGGGTTAGCTGAGAAGTCTGCAATAATCCGAGCTGCGCCCAAGTTAAGCATCGGTCCTGTGGTAATGACTTTGGACTTCCACTCCATCATCTGGGCAGGCTGGGCTAAATTGTCCCACTCATATATATCGCCGTTCGTGCCCGCAACATAGTAGAACTTGTTGGTACGTGCATCAAACCAAGACGCGGTAAAGATAGGCGTTGCGTCAATAAAGAACCCGCCCACCTGTGTGTCTTGCTCGAATACAAACGAGCCTTGTGAGTGCGAGGCAAAGTAATTGCCGCTGTAGTACTGAGCCACCACGGTGCTTGGGTCGACATCCATTGACCACGTGTCACTGTTGTACAAGGCTTTAGTTACGACCGCTACTCCGCTGGAGGCGTACACCGCCAACCCGTCGTTGGTAGACCACACCACCCCGTAGCTCATAGAGACCACACTCTGAGCACTCAGGCATGGATACAGCGCGTCTATCCGCGAGAGGGATATACCTGCGGCGGGGTCAGTCAGCGTAGCAATATACGGGTACCCTTTGGTTAATATCAACAACGCCCCGGAAACCGCTGCCAGCGCTACGATAGTATTTTCCGCGATCGGTGTGGCGTACCGTGCAGGCCACGCGTGTGGTAATCCCGGCTCCGAGAAATACAGCGTGTTGCCCACAAACCCGGCAAGGATATTGTTCTGAATACTGACCAGCCCTTGTAGATTCTGCGGGGGTGCGTCGTAGTCGTCGCTAGTTAAAATATCCAGCAGGGTGCGCGAGTCGAAGTCATCCACAAAATCGTAGTCGCCGTCCCCCCAGTACTGCGCGGGTGTTGTCGGCGGATTCTGTGATACGTCGTGGTAGAGTACACCGGCAGATGTCGCTGTTGCAGCCACGTTGCCTGCGGTCTGTGCGTACTCGAAGGTATAGTCGTCAATGATTTCAGTAACGACCCCGCCCGTAATATTGAATGTGGCAACACTCGACGCGCTGATCTTGAACCGATCGTCTATACCAAAGTTGTGTGGCTGCGCCAGTGTGACCCGCGAGACGTTGGCTGTGCGCTGTACGCTTGTCACGTTGGCTGGGAACCACAGGGTCGTCAGGCGGAAGTACTCCGTCCCATTGATTGACGCTAAAGTGCGGTACAAGCGTACACCGCGAATGAAATTATCCCCGGACGGCGCAGTAGTCGGTATAGCGGTAACATCGACAATACTGCCATCTTTGATGTACAAGTTCTCAGAAGGCTTGGATGCGATCGACTCTTCGCCCCACGGAGTTATCCACGTGAACACGTAGGAGCGCGCCTGTGTCAGCCCGCCTAGATCAACACGGCCTTCGCTGTACGTCGAAGTGGCCAACTGCGCGCCGGGGCTGAAGTACGTGAAGGTAGTGCTGTTCACCACCGTACACTCGACACTGGTGCCGTTGAACTCGCGGATATCCCAACGCACTGCACCACTGGTTGTTGCTGCGGCTACCGCGGTTACTTCGAACGTATTGGGAGTGACATTGGATATGGTGAACGTACCATCAACGGCGTTGCCGGAGGTGAAGTCCAGTGTGACCGATGCACCCGAGGCCAACCCGTGGCCAACAATGGTGACCGCGACGATTGTCCCCGACTGCGTATAGGTACCCGCTATGTACCCGAACCCCGAGACCGTGATGCTGTTGCCGCTTCTAAGACCGTGTGCCGCCGAGGTAACAATCGTCGCAATATTACCGGCGTCTCTGGCAAACGTACTGACTGTCTTGGTTGTAAACGTCTGCGCTGTTGTAGTCAGCAGCTGGCTGTCCAACGGGATGGGCAGGCCCAGATCGTAGTATCCGATGGGGAACGCACCGCTACCCGAGGTAGCCAGTTTGTAGTTACTGACCTTCGGCGCGCCGTCCCCCGAGTAATAAAATCGTTGCTCGTCCTCAAGAATAGAAGACGCAATAGCGATGTTAACTTCGGTTGGCCATGACAGCGGCTGAACGGAGTCTGGTGCCTGTGGATTGCGCAATCCGTACAGTGTCTTAATCGCACCGGTGCGCCCGGTATTGGCAATGATCACCGGCTGGGTATATGGGATGAGATCACCGGAGTAGAGTTTGCAATTCCGTGCAACTTGCGCCGCACTGGCCGGTAGTAATTCAGGACTGATCTTCGGTGCTTTCCCAAGAAAAGTCGATATCTTTACACTAGCCATAATTACACCATCTCAAAATGCGGAGCGTCAATGAAGAGGCGACGACCTTCCTTGCGTCGTGCGTCTACATAATAGTTCATCGCCTCCTCCATAGTCCCTTCCCATTTGCATATGTCGGGTATATTCCATGCGGCACCCCAGCGTATTGCTACGCCCTGCTCGATAGCTGCTTGGCGCATGGCCGCAGCAAGATCATCGTACAGATTTAGTTCCCATGAAATACGACTCCCAAGGTACGCTACTAAGTCGACTGCAGCACCCGTGATATGTTTGGAGTCCATCGTCTGGCTAGCACCATCGGCAACCAATTCACGCTGTCGCTCTACGCTACGAACGCCCTCGGTTACTGCGAAGTCGATCTTGGTAATTGCAATAGCACGGCGCACCACAGCATCAAGTTTAGGGTTCACCCCAATCAAGTTGTCTGTGCTGCGCTTGGATAGTGCAAATGTCATTTGCGTAGTGCCTGTGCAATACTCGGAGCGATCTTCTCAACAGAGCGGCCCACAACGTACCCGCCCATGCCGAACTCAACAATCGACCAGAGCTTTAGGTACTCTGCTTCAGACAATCCCGGCGCTGCCCACCCGAACCATCGCGCCACTATCAGGGAGACGAATACTAACATCGTCAGTGGGCGCCAGTTTGCTGCTAACCAATGCTCACTAGCCGCTTCAGTTTTGATAATGTCCGCAGCGGCGGTGTTAAGATGGTGAGCATTGGCCCAGAGTTGCGCAGTTATTTCCATCTCGGCTTTGGCTGCTTCCACTGGGTCGGGGAACTTGGACTTAACAATCGACGTCAGTATTGGTACCAGCGCCGGGATCAATGCCTGAATCATTTTACACTGCTCGTTTAGCCCACAGCGACCAACTGAAGCCTGTCAGTGTGGCGATCGCACCGGCTACAGCTTCCCATGTACCACCGTCGATACCCCATGACATCATCAGGGCGCCGCCCAGTACTGTCAGTACGTGGCGTACAACACCGGCTACTACTTCTGCGTTAACTACTGGCATGACCGTATCCTCATTTTTTAGCTTTGAGTGCGCACTTACCCGCAGCCTTGCACTTGGCAGGACTTGGGCACTTAGCACAGGGTTTAAACACCATACCACCTTTCTTGTACGGCATGGGCTTTTCGGTTTTCTCCATCTTGTCTGGCATGGTCTACTCCTTATCTTCTTTGGTATCGACGCGTTTAAAAACAAAAGTTAGGGTGTTGTCTATCTTGTTAAAACCTTCCTTCATATCTTGCCGCAATTCTCGCATGTCGCTTTTAAGCTCAGACACGGCGTCGCGGAAAGCATCCTTGCGCACGTATACCTCTGGTAGATCACGTTCGATCTGGCGCATATCCCGCTTCAGGTCTTTAATAGCCTCCCAAAGCCCTTTCAGCAACCAGCCTAAGACTGTGCTAAATCCGGCGAATACCCAGTTTACAACTACCTGATCCATCGTTTTTGCCCCTATGATTACTAACAGCCGATCATCTCATCCATCACTGCTAGTAGCGCCGCGAAACAGTCTCTCGCAGATTGGGCAATGTCGGGGCGTTGTCTAAGGGGTTTAAGCTCGTTTAGCGCTTCTTGCCTGTCGGCCCATTCCAAGTGTGTTGTCGGATAGCCAGTAAGCCGTCGACGCATTATCTCGCCGCCCATCAAGTGCGCCCCAGTCAAAACATACGCGGCTCCAGCCAGTTCTACCTCGGTCACCAGCGACTGCGCATACGCCTTGGCGGCAGCACTTTGCGGGATATCAATGGCCATTGACTCAAGGTCCTGCGCCAATCGTTCAACTCTGTGTAGGCAAGGCGGTAGCGTAGGATCAACTACGCTATGGATAGTGTGCAGTGCTTGTAACCACTGGGCATACCATTCCACTGGTGGCGCACCACCTGCCATTGCGGCACCCACTGGGTGAGCTTCGCAGGCGTGGTGAAGGTCTCTAGTTGCTTCCCATAGCGGTCCCATGATTTATATTATCCCCAGTCGAACTGCAATAGTATTGCCCGTTTTGACCTGCCCCGCCCCGGCAGTACGGACACGTACTGCAAGCGTATAGGTCCCCGCGGATAGCGTAGCCCCCCGGAAATCTGACCCCGATACGGCTAGCGAGGAAACTCCCAAGTCGAGGGTCACCGCTAACGACCCATCAACAAAGATACCGAACTGCGCGGTAACCTCAGTGTTGTTCGTTGGGGATATGGTCGCGGAGTACATTCCGATTGTAGCGCGTGGGTCGCCAGTGGGTACCGTAAATGTAAGCGTCGCCAAATCAGCAGACCATGTGTTGCTTATGGTCAGATTCGACACGTCAGTTGATACGTAGTAGTTTGCTGGACGGCCATCTCGCGGACCTGTTGGGCCCAGCGAACCAGTCGGGCCAGTCGGGCCACCGCCTGTTGCACCTTGCGGACCTTGCGGACCAGTGGGGCCAGCTGTGCCAGCAACACTGACGCCTTGCGCACCTGTCGGGCCTGTAGGACCTGTACCCCCAGTGGCAGATACTCCCTGCGCACCTGTTGGACCTGTTGGACCACCGCCTGAAATACCTTGTGGGCCTGTCGCCCCTGTCGGACCTGCTGACCCTGTCGGACCGCCGCCTTGCGGACCTACTGCCCCTGTCGGACCAGTTGCGCCCGTTGCGCCTACACCTGTCGGACCTGTTGGGCCGCCGCCTTGCGGACCTGTTGCACCTGTTGGGCCTGCAACTGTAGACGCAGAACCTTGTGGGCCTGTAGGACCTTGTGGGCCTACGATCTGCCCGACGTTATTCCACGTACTACCATTCCAGACATAAAGATCGCCATCAGCGGTAACAATATAAGCGTCGTTAACTGCTGCGCCGCCGGGGAGATTACCCGTGGTAGCAACTTCCCCACGCATGGTAATCGACGTTCCTTGCGGACCTTGCGGACCGGTTGGACCTGCAACTGTAGAGGCGGTACCGGTTGGACCTACAACTGTAGAGGCAGGACCGGTTGGACCGGTTGGACCAGCTGATCCAGATACGTACGGCAGTGCGGTATATGCAGAAGTACCGTTACCAATCTTGAACTTGTTGGTATCTGTTTCAAGTACCAACTCCCGATCAGCAAGAACTGGGTTGAACGATGCCCATCGAGCTGCTGTGTCGCCCCGAAGCGCCATACCGATAACTGTTGCGGGAGTAGGACTTGCCATGATGTTTATGCTGCCTGTCGTTGTGTATAGAACGCTAAGTTTTGGTTGAGCCGTGCATCATCGGGAGCCAGTTCGCATGCAGTCGTACCGTGCATAGTTGCCTCGGTAAACTTGCCTAAATGATACGCAGCTAACGCCAGTATGTCATGCGGTTTCGCGCCCCAGACTGTGGGGTCCATAGTGTATACCAGTGCCTTATCTTTGATTGCCAGCGCAGTACTCGCACAGTCATAACTGAGTTGCCAGTTCCCTGTGCGCCGCGCCAGATCAGCACGTTCAACCCATGGCTCGCGGGTATTGGCAGACTCTGCTGCTGCGCGGGAAAGCCAGCTGTCTGCTCCAGCGTTATCATTAAGTTCTTCGTAGCACTGCCCAAGTAGACGCATCGCATAGCAACGCTCGTTAGGCCAAGTGGCATTGGGATTGTTGAGATAATTATTAAGCGCCACAACTGCGTCAACCCAGCGGCGGTAGAACGTCAGCTCGCGCGCGTAGTAGAACGCGTTGCGCGGACACTCCGGGTCTTCCTTGATCGACAACTCAAGCAGGTCCAGATACTGACCACGGCTCTTAGTTGGATCGGGGTGATGCGAGACCAGCAGCATGTCAGTGTGTGCGTAGACCTCTGTGATGCGGCCATCGGGGCGGGGATATTCGTGGCACGGGTGGTGCCAGTGGTAGCCGTGACGATGGTGGATTTTCTCATAGAAGAAACTGATGCCGCAGCCCCAGTCGAACTTATAGCGAAGGCGCGTGGTGTTCTCTTGCCACACACGCTCGATCTCTTCGCGCCAACCCGGCTCCATAATTTCGTCAAGGTCAAGGCTGATACATACATCAATATCTTTGGGGATAAGTGAGAGAGCTGCATCGCGAGCTTTATCGAAGCGCCATGGGGTAATACAGATATCCACGACCGTAGCGCCATGCTCTCGGGCTTTGGCTACCGTGTTGTCCGTACTACCTGTGTCAGCGATCAGTATCATATCTGCGCCCTTGGCTGAGGCGCAGAACCGCTCGACAAAATCTTCTTCGTTTTTACTTATCGCGTATACAGCAATCTTCATTTGATCTCCGGTGTTGGTTTTGTTATTTCAGATAGTCCGCTGGGCGTTGGTGTAAATTTCATCTCTACGCGCTTCGCTCAGTAGCCCCTGCTGTACAAGATAGTCCAGTAGCTGCTTCGTGTCACTATCATACAGGTCAATATTCTGAGCTGCCTGCAACAAAAACAACGCATCTTCGAGCACCGGGTCAGTCAGGGCAGAAGTGCGCATCGCGCCGCGCTCCTCAAGAGTGAGCAGGCGCAGGAACTGCGGCGGTGTCATTACCGCGCTGGGTGGGGGCGGTGCGGGGTAGGGGTATGCCGCGCGGCTGAACCATTTGTAGCCATCCCAGATATGGAACCCATCTTCAGCAGGTGGGGCGCTCATGATCCAGTTCAACTGGATTGGAGCTGACAGTTCAAGTTCCTTAACCTCGCCGGTAAATACCCGCAGGTCATCCACTACATAGACAGTTCTCATGGCAGGGCCTTTATTCGTACTTTGGATTGTGGAATTAGTTCTTTATCTGCGTTACTGGTCGGCAGTGCGACAAACCCTGCGGCAGGGCTGTACCCGGGTACAGTGATGACGGCGGTCAGCGAACGTGTGCTGCTTACCTCCCCCGATATTGTCGCCAGATACCGTTGGTTGGGGCTGAACGCTACGCCTGCAGTTGCAGTACCTACTATAGCCGGGGTATTCGGTATTAACGTCCAGTCGGCGGTGTTATATACCTGTAGATAGTTCGGACCTGCGTTTGACACTGCCGCCAGTTTAGTTCCATCTGGACTGTATGAGAACCCAGCTGCTGTCCCTACCGCTGTTGTCGGGGCGCCCACTACCACTGCCCACGTAGTAGTGTTTAGAATTCGCGCACTACCTGTTACTGCGGTAGCCAGCTGGGTCCCCGCTGGATTCCATGCGAGTCTTATCACTGCCGCGGGTTGCGCTGCGACCGTTACTAAGCTCCAGTCGGAAGTGTTTATTACGTATAGGTAAGGCGAGGGGGCGACTCCGACCGCCAGTTTAGTCCCGTCCGGGCTAAACGCCAGTGTGTTGGGCTGACCGACTACCGCAGGGGTACCCGATACCGTCGTCCAGTCGGCGGTGTTGTACACCCGTAGATACGGTACGGTCTGTGACGATACCGCCAGTTTAGTTCCATCTGGACTGTACGCAACACAACTCAGGTTCACAGTTATAACCGGAGTGCCCGTTATCAATGCCCACGTAGTAGTGTTGTACACTCGCAGCGTATCACCAGCTACTAACGCCAACCGCGTTCCGTCGGGACTGAACGCAGCCGCTAGCGCTTTGTACGTTGGGGCCGTCGATACTATACTCCAGTTGGAAGTGCGCAGAACCACCGACGTCCCAATAACGTCAGTTCCAAAAAACAGCAGGGAGTTGTCGGGGCTGAACGCCACGCATTTTCCGACGTCTGTTGAGTTAGGCACCCCAGCTATCACGTTCCATCCAGTCGGACTCGTAACCAGCGCCGCGAGGATCGGGGCCAGCTCTGGGTACAGACTGCTTTGGATCAGACTACCGTTGCACTCAAGCCACTTGTTGCCTGAAGACTCAATTTTTTGGTTAGACACTGTGCCGACCGGAGCGTCCTGTGAGATCGCCCCGCCGCCGGTTCCGCGTAGTAATACCGTTGCTCTGCTCATGGGAGGGCCTTTATCTTAACGGGGGTTTCTAGGACCAGCCGCTGCCCCGTGCCGTGCGTGGGTAACCGCACACTGCCCGCGGACACGGTGTTAGGGGAAATTATACTCAAAAAGGGTGTAAGCGCCCGCCCGACGGCAAGGTAATTTCCACTTGGGCTGAAAGCTACCCCACGACCGTTACCGGTGAACTGAGGGATACTACCTACTACTGTCCAGTTGTTAGTGTTATACAACGTCACGCGCGGCGCATCTACCGTAAGCGCGTTATCGTGGGTAACTGCGAGTATCTGCCCGTTGGGGCTGAAGGCTACTCCACGCCCGATGCCCACGGGTGCTGTGAGCGTCTGCACTGCGGTCCAGCTGCCGGTGTTAAACACAGTCAGGTACGGAGCTTTGGTGTATGCTACGGCTAGCAGCGTCCCATCGGGACTGTATCTCAGGTCTGTCACAAGCCCCGGCACCCCGGGGAGGTTCACCACCCGCGCACCGGTGGACACGGTATGTACCGCAAACCCCGATCCTGATTCTATGTTGGACGCTATCGTAGCCCCATCTGGGCTGAACGCAACCGCCCCGTAAGTCGGGTTTGTTGATGTTGCAGCTGTGAAACGAAGGCTGTAGTTAGCGGTGTAGTAAACAGATATCGCGGTTTGTGTTCTGATTGCCAGCATAGTCCCGTCGGGGCTGTATGCGATGGCTCCGGGGCTGTTTGTAATACCTATACTGTTTGTCACCAGCGCCCAGTTGGAGGTATTGACCACAAACACATTGTCGGCGCCAGCGCCGGGGTATGCTATCGTCAGTCTAGTCCCATCAGGGCTGAACGCAACACTAGTCATGTTCGCGTTTAACACTATCCCGGTAGTCACGGCACTCCAGTTAGCGGTGTTGAGCACCGTAAGGCCCGGATTTGTGTTGTGCGCAATCGCCAGTTTAGTTCCGTCGGGGCTGAACGCAACGCTGTTGGCAGCCCCAACCAGCGTCGGCGTTCCCGAAACCAGTGTCCCCCCGGCGCTGAAGTTAATTGTGTTCGCAGCGCTAGCAAGTCCTGCTGCAACCAGAATATCGTACAGCGCTGGGTAGGTAGTTCCGTCTATCGTGTTGCCGTTACACGCAAGCCACTTGGCGTTGGCCCAACTGATCTGGTTGGAGACCGTACCCACCGGGGAGTTATCAGCGACAATCCCGCCCGCAGCCGCCGAACTAAGTGCTTTGAAGAAGTCCGTTGTTTTGGTTGTCATTATCCAAACACCCTATAGTTTGTACCGTCGTCGACAAAGAATAGCTTGGCGTTGTTCAAATCGTGGTTGAACGTGGCGTATGTCGTACCTTGGAACACCAAGTTCTTCGCCGCAAAGTTAATCACGATGTTGTTCAAATCTGCATTACTGCCGATATCAGCAACCGCAAAGTTGCCCGCCGCCGGGGCGATGAGCGTTACCGCCCCACCTGTTGTGTTGACCGCCAGCTGTTGCCCCACCGAAACTGTGTAGGGGCTGTTGGCGCTGGTGAGGAGCGTGACAGTGGTAAAACTGGTGCCTGCTACTCCTGTCGGACCTGTCGGACCAGCGGCACCTGTCGGACCTACTGCTCCTGTACTGCCTGTCGGACCGGTTGGGCCAAGATTACCTACATCTCCGGGCACTCCCTGCGAACCCGTTGGTCCAGTCGGGCCAGCGACACCTGTACCGCCTGTCGGGCCAGCGGCACCTGTTGTGCCATTGGCACCTGTCGGGCCTGTCGGGCCAGCGACACCTGCATCACCTGTTATGCCGGTGATACCTTGCGGACCTGTCGGACCTGCCGGACCTGCAACTGTAGATGCGGAGCCTTGGGGCCCTGTCGGACCTAGCGCTCCTGTTGTGCCGGTAGTACCTGTTGGACCTGTTGGACCAGTCGGACCTACTACTCCTGTTGTACCATTAGTACCTTGCGCGCCTGTCGGGCCTGTCGGGCCTGTCGGGCCTACGGCACCGGTGATACCTTGCGGACCTGTTGGTCCTGTTGGTCCAGTACTACCTACACCGTTGGTGCCTTGGGGCCCTGTTGGTCCAGTACTGCCTATGCCTGTCGGGCCTGTTGGCCCTCCGCTTGGACCTGTTGGGCCTGATGGACCTGTGACACCCACCGGCCCAGTAGCGCCGTTTGTACCGTTTGTACCGTTTGTGCCCGTGGGGCCTGTTGCTCCCGTCGGTCCCAGTAATGGTCCAAGATTTACCCACGCAGTACCAGTCCAGCCGTAGAGATTTCCATCGGCTAGGACCCGGTACGCGTCGTTAACAGTATTTCCACTGGCCGGGAGATTGCCGACTGTAGCGACTTGCCCCTTTACATTGATCGAGGTAGCCTGCGGACCTGTAGGTCCTAGCAATCCGCCGTAGGGTAGTGCGGTATATGTAGAAGTACCGTTCCCTATTTTAAACTGACCAGTGTCTGTTTCCAGCACGAACTCGCGATTCGCCAACACTGGGTTGAACGATGCCCACCGCGCCGCAGTATCTCCGCGAAGCGACAACTGGAATATAGAACCACTGATCGTATTACTCATGTCTGGGCGCTCCCAAGGTCAATCTTCGCACCACCTACGTAATTGGTTTGAGCGTTACCGGCGTCGATCAATGTCGATAGTACCGGTGCTAAACCTATCCAGCGCTGCCCGTTTGAATAGTGCATAAGATTATCTTCCCCCATGACTACACCCCCATTAAATGCTTGTGGGTCCAGTTGCACGGGGGTTTCGTACCGCAGGGATTGCCCTACAGTTCTTTCCCGCCCAGAGGCAAAACGAACACTACTCATGATAGCACCGTGAACTCTTCGCGCTGGTTAAGTACGTACGACAGCATTGCTACCGCCCCTTGGAACGCTTCTGTCTTAATCTGCAGTCTATCTGCGCTGGGCAGATTCTGCTTACCGAGTTCGATCACCGCAAAATCGTTTGGGGGAATGCTCATCTTATTCAAAACCAGCCACGCGGTATTAGTGCTGTCGAGAATCTGCATTGATACCTGAATCGTTCCGGTACCGTTGTTACTGATCGTCAGTGACGTAAGCAGCGCAACCGCAGAAACGGTGCGGGATGGATTCGGCCCGTTAGCGGGAATCGAGTAGTTTGGGGTATCCAGTATTGTAGTCCAGAAAGACTGCACTGCAAGCCGCGATACATTGAATAGATTCAACGGGGGGCGTGGGGTAATTATCGTAGCCATGTTTATGCTCCAAGCGCTTGGATAAGCGGTAGTGTAATGTTCTGAACGCCGCGTGAGAAGGCTTGTCCTTCGACAGTACCCCGCTCAAAATCTACCCGCAGATCATCTCCGAGGTATGTATCACCACGCTCTGTTGAGAACGTAGCGTAGATACGTCCGCCGTCCAGCTTCAAATTGACCAACGCGGGGTCGCCCGCCAGCCCTGTGCCACGCTGCGAATAGGGTAGTGAGTTGTAGTTCACCCCCGCTCCGACGTAACTAAACTGCTGCCCTGTGGCTTCTACTACTGAGGGGAACCCGATTCGCGGCGGGGTCGCAAGATTTGTTTTGATCAGCGAGACCAAAGAATCCAGCATCGCCTCAGCCGGTGATGTCAGTGAGCACCGAGCAAGAATGCGCGCCTTGATAATGTCAAAGCTGCGTAGGTAAATAGACAGCAGTGAGGGGTCAAAGAAGTACTGCGCATTCCAGTTAAAATGCCCCTTGGTAAAGAACTGCGATCCACGATCTTGCCCGGACCGTAGGTCATCTGCCAACTCGCGCAGCAGTGTGCCTGCATCACGACGGGTTAACGCCTCGTTGGTTGCGCTAAAGTTTTGTACGACAACAAACTCAGACGCAAGCTGCGCGTAAAACTCTTCGATGATAGTATTCTTCTGCTCCACGATCGCATCTGCCGCGGTGACGTATACTCCACGGGGCTGTCCTACCGGGTCTGGAATCTGCACTGCGTACCGGAATCCAGTGGCTATCAGCGCGTAATCTCCGAACGTGTTGTTGGAGTTGGCGACTGTAACTTGGCCGCCATCGTGGCTCCACAGCCCGTATCTGGCCCAGTTCGTGAACACCGAGACCAACTGCACAAATGCGTTCTTGGTTATCAGGTACCCGTAGCCGTTCGGGTTAATCGCCGTAAACGAGTCAACCACCACAGAGCGCAGTGGTGAGGAGGGCGCCAGTACCGAGCCATCAGCCAGCAAGTTACCGCCGCCTCGGGGCATCAGTGGGTTGCCGGTAACGCGGTCGATCGGCAGCGTCATCTGATCTTGCGTAAAATCGTGCTGCTGCGAACAATCCGATATGTATGGGGACCGCGTGATAAGCGCCCCGGGGTTGAACACAAACGCCCATCCTTTCTTGGGTGGGTAATCATACTGAACCGCCACTGCGGCTGAGGATACCTTGCGGTACAGGACGCCTGACACGGTGAAGTAATCGTACTCTACTACGGCTGCCAGTCCTAAGCCGGTATTTGCGTAGCTGGGCGCCGAGTCGTGCTGCAGTCCAGAGAAAGTAAACCCCCGCACCTTACAGCCGCTGTTAAGCCTGAACATGTTGTTCTGTGCTTGGCCGTTGGGAAGTTTAATTTTTGTTGCTCGTAAGTCGTACCCGTACAACGTGCAGTTTACAGGTATGACTGTATCGGGCTGCACTGTGTACTCACCCGGGTGGACGATAACAGCGCAAGGCAGCCCAATGGCTGTGGCTGCAGTCAGCGCTGATCCAATCGTGGCTTTGGGGGCCGACAAACTGGTGCCCGTGTTGGCATCGCTACCGGCCATAGTGACGTAGAACGTGCGCGCCACAGTATATGGATCAGATACCCCAGCACCTGCAGGGATTGTACCCGCTGGCCATTTGAAGTTTGCAGGGATAACCAGATCGTCCGCTGATACAACCAGCGGTGTAGGTAACGCCGTGCGGTACAGCCCGAACGCATCCAGATCGGTCTCATGCCCTACGCCAAAGGTCTTAAACTGAACTATCGCGTAACGCGCTGACGATGGGATGTACACATCGTACGCTTCGCCTCCACCGTATCCGAGGGAGTAGGAGAACGTACGGCGCAGTGAGCTGACAAGGAGGGTATTGTCACTGTGTACAACCACCTCGCCTATCTTGTTGTTAAACCCGTTGTACCACAGGATAGTCGCAGTGATGCCGTCGTTGGCTGGATCACCGCTGTCCTTAAACCGCTGGTATCCCATGGTCAGTGTGTATGACTGCCCGGGCTCTAACGGTACTGAAGTTTTTGGTTGCGAGCTACCTAACCCGGTAAAGCGATACACCTTACCGTTTAGCCCTGTCGCCAACGCGCCACCGGTGGAGGTGAAGTAATCTGGAGCATCGCCCGGGCGAAACTCTCGGAACAGCTCGGATGTCTTTTGTACGTCCGCTGCCGCGCTCGTTAGGTTGCCGACTGTAACGCGCAACTCCACAAGGCTACCGGGGGTAAACGATCGAGCTGTTGTACCCTCTGCGGCCCGCGCTACGGTCAATACATCTGCAGCTCGCGCCGTTACATTAACAATCTCAAACGTATTGTCAGACGATACCAACGTAACAAAGAAGGTCTCCCCCGCGCTGAGTACTGGGAAAGTGGCACCAGTACCGCTGGTTAATTGCAGCTGCGTATCGCTGGGCGAAATCGCACTGGCGAGGAATCCTCGCGCATTGTTCTTGAGCTTAATCATCTACGCCCCCACATCATCCGAAAGGCTGCATTTTCGCAGTCATGGTCCCACGTGCATTTCCTAAATTGGCCCGCGCCCTTCGTTCCGCAACGTGATATGTATATTGCTTCGCATGGTATGAAGCTAATTCTCGATCGCTCCACGCCATGTTCGGTATAACCAGAAGTTCTTGAAGCGCCCCGTGCATAATAACATCTTCCAGCTCATCGAATATAACTGCCGATATACCCGTCGCGGAGCGCGTAGGCTTCAACGCATAGATCATTCGCAGCATGTACGTACGCGACGCATCAGGTGGCGGTATTACAATAAACTGATCTGGGGAAATCTGGGTGATAATGCGTGGGTCGGAGGCTTTCGCTAAAGCCTCATCGGACAATACAAACTGCGCCCCTGCATTAAAGCCTTGTTCATTAAATGCGGCTTCATTAAACGCCCCGTCCCCCACCCACAGCTCGGCAAATGGGACTCCACTATACAGGTCGGCCCACTCTGGATACCGCGCTACCGCCTGATCCAGCGTAAGAACTTCCAGTGCCCGCCCATTCACAGTAGCAAGAAACACGGCGTGTACGTCTGTATTAGCCGGTTTCTGGTACGCGTATGTCGGTACCCCGGGATTCAGCGCATATGGGGTATGTGTAGTGCGCCATGCCAGCGTCCGCTCACATGTTCGGATCGCGCTGGTGCGCACATATTGTGCAATGGTAGCGTGGGGGCATCCCGGCACGGAGGGCTGCAATCTCGGGATAAGTGACTCAAAAGTACGCTCCATCAAATCACCTGCTTCGGGTCAGTTCGGTATAGCCGGGAATCTATTCCCCCCGACTCCGTATCGGTGACTACGCGCGCCTGCAAGGATACCCCAAGAGCTTGCATGAACGAATCTTGGAACAACTTGGCCCTGTTACTGTTGACGTGTTCGTTGTCCACAGACTCCGCCAAGAACACTACGCCGTCGACGACTGCTGGGAAATACGCGTCGATCGGATATTCTACTTCTTGATTGAGGGTGTAGTTGGCAGGTGTCTGTGAGTACTCCCCAACAAGAACAACCCCATACGCAGGGCGGGGGTATAGGAAAAACCGGTTAGCGTTGCGGACATGCCGCATAAAATTAACCGGTTGCCCCGGGGTGTGCGACTGCCAATTTGGTACTGTGCGATCAAGTGTCTCGCGGTTTACTTCTGTGACCGACCCCCCGTCCTGCACCTGAAAGATTTCGATCAATCGCATCGAATCGGCAGGGCAATTCTGCAGAACATTATCGGGGGTGGTTTGGAAATTTGTGATAACCGCAAACAGATCAGGGCGTAACATTGCCATGCGCTTGAGCGTTTGATTGACGTAGCCGAGTAGCACCGTATCGCTGTAACGCGTCGGGGTCTTCGTGTCTTGTATAAGACCTCGTACTTCGGTGATTACTTCGGCAGGCGTCATTATGGCATTCCATGAGCGGCTTCAGCGGCTAACTCAGGAGAAGTATACACAGGAGGTTCTGGAATGTCAGCAGTCTCCAAATTTAACGCTCCCTTTCGCTTGGCCCTACCTTTGGATGCTTCCGGCATAAAGCGTTCTGGGAATGCAATCTCTTCCGAGATTACTTCGCATTCAGGGTTCTTCGCCAGAATTTCATTGAAGTCGTATATGGTTCCGTCTTTCATAACACGTATAAACATATTGCTCATTATTTTTTCCTCTTAGCACTTCCACGCACGAAGTGATTTATTGATCCTGCTGTTTGGATCGTTTGCTGTCTTAGCACTCGTATTCTTGGCCTTCATCCCTTTCATCCGGGCGCAAAACGAATCTTTTCTCGGGCCCCCTTCCGGTTGTGGAGCTTTAAGCCCGGGCTTATCTGGGTTCGCCTTGTTGTATGACGCCCGCCCTTTGGCGTTCAGCCCGCCATCGGGGTCTTTACCTTCTTTCCGGGTCCATGCTGGTGTTTTCGCCATTATGCAATCCTCTGAACAACGACAATAGCTGGGGGTATGGCGGGGATAGCTGGTGTGACCCCCGCACTTTCTGCGACCGGTGCGATGTAATGCAGTTTGGCAGAGACGTTGGCGGGGTGCCAGTACATCTCAAGGTAGTCGCCAGCCGCTACCGTCTCAAAAATTTCATATGCCGCAAGGTATGTGCCACCTTCTGAGGACTTGGGTATAGTGAGTCGTGCTGCAGAATTTGCAATATTCGTTCCGTTCTTGGCAAACCACACATCAACGGTGCGTACTGCGTTGTCACTATTGATGAACTGCAAACTGGCGTTAATCCGGTAAGTGCCCGCTGCGGCCAGTGTGATCCGGCTGTTGCTGGCAACTGTTATGCCCGCTCCGGCTACAGCTGCAGTCGCCCACTTGACGGCTGTTCGCGCTGTTGTACTACCTGTCTGATCTGTAGTACCGGCATCGTAGAATGACGCGTATGCCAGATTCGTGATGTTGTTAAACGGCATCGACCCAGTATACGTAACCCCGGTTATACTACCCCCGGTGATCGCGACAGCGTTCGCCGCCTGTATAGCCAGTGCCCCCAGCCCCATGGCCGTACGCGCCGCTCCTGCGTCCACAAAACCAATCGCCGCTCCAAGTGTTAGTACACCTGACGTAGCCGCAATGACATTACCGCTAAAGCGTATGTTACCCACTGATGCCGAAGTTGTACCGATCTTCAACGCCGTCACTACACCTGTACCGCTGTAGACAATCTTTTCGGTAGCTGTGGGGCCGCCATCTACATGCAGCAACTGACTGAACGTACTGGCAATTGTACTATCGGTAAGATTGGTTGGCATCACTTCCTCCTGACAATCAGGGGGCTGAACGCCCCCCTCTTGCACATACTATATTTACGCCGTGACATCCACAAGTTCTACAAACACACGTACCACAGCCAGCGCGGGGACCGCGGTGCCAATGGTGATGTCGATCGTATCAGCACTTGCGTAGACTTTACCCCCACTCAACGTCGGCGCAAACGCACCTGATGCTAGTACGGGTACGCCGCCGGAGTAGCCGGTCGATGATACAGCCGTTGCTGCCAGATAGCCCGCTGCTGCAGAACCATCACCGATAGCGATAGTGCCGCTTGCCGCAACGGTCTGTACCTGCATACCCACTGCGCGCACGACCGCGCCTGCGGGGACTGGCAGTACTTCCAGTACGTCACTGGCGGCCAACGCTGTTGCGCCAGCAGCAAGGCGCGCTGCGATGATTTTCGGGAAGTCCAGAACTATGGACACCACGCTCGAACGATTGTTACCCTTGGCAGGTACTGCCGCGGAACCTTTATTAAAACCCAACGAATCGGTATATGTAGCCATGATAGATATCCTTACAAATTAGAGGTGCTAATGATAGTGATAGGGAAAGGGGGCCGAAGCCCCCAATCATCAAGCCAGTGTTACCACAGCTGTGGTCAGTGCCTCACCTTTGACAACTTTGTAACCGTAGACCTGAAGGCCGCGGATAATGTTGCCGAAAGTAGAGGTGCTTCGCAAAGTTTCCATGTTCGTCATCTGTGACGCGAACGTGAAGCCCATCTTGGTACCCGCGATGAGGTTGTACTTGGTGGAACTGCCGGTGCCAGAGCGCGACAGGTTGTGGCTGACGAAGACCGTGGTGCGGTCGATCATGCCCAGACGGCCATTACGCAGCGGAGACACGCTATCACCGCTCAGTGACGCATCTTTCAGCTCAGACTTCTTGATCATACCAGCCAGCTTGGCAGGGATAACGATGAAGCGGCCTTGCTCAGGCGCGTTGGCTTCGTCCAGTACTGTGTTCATATCGACGATCAAGTCAATAACAGACACAGTTGAGGATGCACCGTCCTTAGTTACAGCAATCGGGGAGCCAGTGGTACCGAGGTTAAATGCACCAGAGATACGACCTGCGGTGGCGCCTTTGTTGAACGCGTCAACACCCGGCAGAATGTCAGTCAGTACGCGCTGGTCGATCTTGATCTTCATACGCTCGGAAGCGTCCTTGGACCATGTATCCATCATCACGATATCAGACTGCACTTTATCCACGTCGTCTTCTACGCAGGAGAAGTACTCACCCTTGTCGATCAACAGCTGGATTTTCGGTTTGTCCGGGTTTTCTACGACCAAGGTTTGACCCTTCACGTAGTCACGGATTGTGATTTCCGGCGTAGTGCGGATGTTCACAGTGTCACCGTACTGACGGATTTCGCCTTCGTAGTCGGTGTTTGAGATTTGCGCCAGTACAGTAGCGTCATAGAAATTCTCGATCAGTTTACCTGACCAAATTTCTGGGATGAAGTTACCGCTGTAGTTGGGATTACCGGGGGAGACTGGGTATGCCATGATAAAATTCCTTTATTCAATTGTTTGCTACAATGCGATTCTCGCGTTGTGCAGCGAAAATATCGCGTTCGGTTCGATCTCGATCCGCTTCTCGCCCTTTGTATTTACCTGACCGGACATCATCAAAGAACTTTTGAATGTCCTGTGGGCTATATACCTTTGCTTTGTTTGTAGCCGCAGGGGTTCCCGATCCGCGTGATCGTCCGGGGGCAACCTGCTTCTCCAACTCAGGGTTCGT
>Ga0209134_10000010_pt1 | contig 106562 bp, 122 predicted proteins | sample LauGreSp1BDMLBSN_2_FD_187566 | JGI IMG/M metagenome (GOLD analysis project Ga0209134, IMG submission 187566) | Freshwater lake microbial communities from Lake Michigan, USA - Sp13.BD.MLB.SN (SPAdes) (version 2) | ecosystem: Environmental > Aquatic > Freshwater > Lake | place: Lake Michigan... | reverse complement strand
CGCATAGGGAATGGTCTTGTTGATGAACTCGGTCTTGTTGCCACACGTTCCGCACGAGTAGATCGATTCCTCCTCATTCATCACCGCTAGAGTTCCACACGTCTTACAGATACCCGTTGGGAACGGGTCCGACACATCCATCAAACGCTCCTTCGTGAATGCCGCGGCTCCGTGGCTCAGTAAGCAGTCCCTCTCCATCTCACCCACACGCAACCCTCCATCGCGAGACCTGCCCTCACAAGGCTGACGAGTCAGTGATACAATCGGCCCACGACCACGGCTGTGCTTCTTGTCAATCACCATGTGCTTCAACCTCTGATAGAAGGTCGGACCCATGAAGATCTCAGCCTGCATCATCTCACCCGTCTGACCATTGTACAGAATCTCATTTCCATACGGATGGTATCCCAACTCCATCATGTGAGCCTTCAACTGCTCAACCTTCAGATGACTGTACGGCGTTCCATCACCCAACGTTCCCTTCTGCACACCAATCTTGCCGAAGATGTTCTCCATCAGCTGTGCAATCGTCATTCGGGATGGCACTGCGTGAGGATTCATGATCAAGTCGGGTCGAAGTCCTGACCCCGTGAAGGGCATGTCTTCCTCATTCAACAACATTCCAACAGTTCCCTTTTGCCCGTGGCGAGAACTGAACTTGTCTCCCACCTGCGGAACTCGTTCACTCACAACTCGGACCTTGACGAACGGATATCCATCCGAGTTCTTGTCCTGCCAAACTCCGTCGATTCGGCACGCCTCTGTGTTCTTGTGGGTGGTCGATGCATCTCGGTACGCATACCCTGCGGCATCGTTGCGGAGATTCACGACCTTTCCAATGATGACGTCATTCTCCTGAAGGGTTGCATTCAGAATCGGGATACCATTGTCGGCAACGGACGCATAGCTGGTATTCTTGAACTTGCGCGTATTGTGCTTCATCGGCTTCATGAACTTCTCCTCTCGGCCCGAGGTGACATTTCGATGCTCCTCATCCTTGTACATCGTATAGTACAGTCCACGAAACAGACCACGATTCACCGCAGATCGGTTCATGATGATCGAATCCTCCTGGTTGTATCCGCCATAACAGGCAATCGCAACAATCGCATTCATGCCATATGGCATCTCGTGCATCTTCAGAATGTTCATCGAACGAGTCTCTACAATCGGGCGGGTCAGAGAGCACAGGATGTAACCGTTCTTGTCAAGTCGCTTCGCATAGTTCCCCGCATAGATGCACATTGCCTGCTTGCCCATCGCCGACTGATAGGTGTTACGAGGAGACTGGTTGTGGTCGCTCAACGGAATACTACTCGCCATGTGACCCACAATCAGACTCGGATGAATCTCGTGGTGAGTGTGCTGAGGAGTCATATCCTCCTTTCGAAGTGCAATCCGCAATGTCTCGGTCTCGGATGCATCAATGTACTCAATGCATGACTTCATCCAGCCAGTCCAATCAGAACCCTTCTCAGCCCATGGGAGTCCTGCTCGGAAGACAGGTCGGACCAATCGTCCACTGTCCGTCTCAACGATGATCGTATTCGTCAGCGTATACCATGCAATCGAGATGTGCGGGTGAAGACGGAAGCTGTGCTTGGCTGCACGAAGCTTGTCTGTGAGACCCTTGGGATCGCTCGTGTATCCGATAATCACACCGTTGAGTGTCACTGCAGTTCCCTGGTAGACACGAGGAGTGTCAATCCACTCTAGATTTCCACCGTCCTGAAGGAAGTGGAGCACCGTGTTGGACGGCACGTGCTGGGTCACAGAGGTGAGCAAACTCATGTTCTTCACGATACCCACCGAATGACCCTCGGGAGTCTCAACGGGACACACGAATCCCCACGATGTTCCGTGAAGCTTACGAGGAGCCAGCAACTTGCCCGACTTCTCCACAGGAGTCTGGATACGTCGCAGATGGCTGAGGGTGCTTGTGTACGACATTCGAGCCAGAACCTGTGAGACTCCAACCTTGGTCGCATTCGACAGCGACGTCGAACTGGACGTTCCAAGACCCTGAACAGTGAAGTTTCCTGTCGCAAGTGCCTGCTTCAACTTGCCCTCAATCGTGCTGAGCTTGAGAATCTTGTAGAGATTGTTGATGTTGAGAATCTCCATCGGTCGAGGAGCCTCACCCTTCTTCCAGCTGTCATTGTTCACCTCCTGAACAAACTCATTTCGGGTGTCATTGCACACCTTCTGGAACAACTGGCGGAACAGATGCGTGAGCAGAGCACCTGTCGTGACAACTCGCTTGTTGGGATATGCATCACGATCGTCCAGAGGAACCTGCTTCTGAGAGGTGAGCAACACACGGCGAACCATCGAGGCGGTCAACATACACTTCCTCGCGTTGTGGACTGTGGGGAGTACAGTCTCACCTGCAAATCGGACGTGAGGGAGATACTCGCTTCCCAACAGCTGACGAACATAGGCACACTTGTCCTCCTGGTTGGTCCCGTACTGCAGATGATTGGACAAGTAAGAGATGGCCTCCTCCTGCGTAAAGACATTCAGCTCTGCACAGTCGCGGAAGGATGCACCCAGTAGGTCTACATGGCCATCCTCTAGAGATCCCCACACCAGCTTGGCAATGTCGCGATCCTTCGTCACACCCAAGGCTCGGAAGTACACCATCACAGGCATGTCCTCCTTGAACCGAGGCACACAGGCCAACAGAGGGTATCCGAATCCGTTGAACTTGGAAGAGAGGCGGATCTCGAGCTTCTTGGGAGGCATCGTGAAGCTCTCGTGAAGAGACTTCATCTCGCCCGAGTACGTATACTTGCTGGACGTCTTCTTGCTCTGGAAGACCATGATACGATTGTCTGCAACCTTCTCCTGGCACAGAATGGTCCGCTCCGATCCATGGATGATGAAGTATCCGAGAGGATCGTGGGCACACTCACCGTATTGCTCGAGGGACAGTGGGTAATCCTTGAGAAGGCACAGGGAGGAGCCAAGCATGACGGGCAACTTGCCCAAGGAGATTCCCTCGAAGATTCGGAACTCCTCATCGTAGGTATCGAGTGCCTCGCCCTTGTACGTTCGAGCCGTGAACCGAACGTCGGCGAACATCTGTGCAGCATAGGTGAAGTTGCGAACACGTGCCTCCATGGGAAGCATTGGCTTGACACGACCCGTCGCCTCCTGAATGCGAGGCTTCATGTATGTGACCTTCTCGAAACTCAACTTGAACTCATACTTGTACTTCTTGATAATGGGATCCTGCTCGTGCCACACCGTGATGGGGGCTGTCGACTGAATGATGAGAGGTAACTTGTTGCGGACAAAGTCCTCGTACGAGTCAACCTGATGATCAACAAGACGGCGGACGCCATTTGCAAAATGTGCCTTAACTGCTTCCCACTCTGCCATGGTGATACTATGCCACAGTATCGCTGTAAATAACGTTTGTCCGTTTTGAAATAAGAGTATGAGTGAGGTCAAAATCGTAAAGATGGAAGATGGAGTCCCTCGAAAGGAGGTTGCACCGATCAAGGCGGGTCGTAAATCCAAACACGCCAAGGTAGAGAAGAAGCCCAAGTACGGCATTCTCAAGGGCGGTAAGACGGCACGTGCGAAGCCTCGATTTGAAGCTGTCGCAGACCCCGCCAAGGCACCTCCCACTCGGAAGTCGTCGAGCCTACGGATTCTAACAGAAAAGGGAGCGCGGACCCGCCGAGCCAAGATTTCCGACGATGCACGGAAGCTCCCAATCCAGAAGATTCGACAGACTCTCCGAAAGGCTGGAATGCCGATTCGCGATAACAGTCCCGAGAAGCTGGTTCGTAAGATTTACGAGGACGCCCAAGAAGCTGGGATGCTTTCTCAAGGCTAAACAATGACAGCCATATGGGGTCCATTAGGGTGGATGACACTCCACTCCGTTGCAACGTCGTATTCAGAATCACCAACGTCCGCCGAGAAAGAGCTCATGTACACCTGGTTAGATCTCTTTCGTGATACAATCACATGCCCAAACTGCAGGGATCATTTCACAACTATGTTGGCATCCTACCGAGCCCAGTTCCCAAACATGTTAGCCTCTCGACAGGAGTTTTCAATGTTCTCGTTTCGAGCACACAATGCAGTGAACAGACGACTCAACAAACCCCTTCAAATGACTCTTGCTGCATGTATGGAAACATTGAGGAACAATATCAAGACACGAAGTGCATTGAACTATCGAGTCGCCTATATCAACCACATCACTCGTCATTGGAACATTATGCGAGATGTATCAGGGATGGTTGCAATGAAGAAACTCGTTCAGATGCGCAAGATCGAGAATGAATATATAACTGGAAAGGATACCAGCTTTGCGGTCGAACTTGGTGCAGACGTTGTTGTTCTCCCACGCGACGCTCTTGAGAACGAGCCTCAGATAGCACGTCCGATCTTCCCGCGTATCAATCAGGCCACTGCTGGAGGGTTTAGGATTGTTGGGGGACGAATCGGGTTACGGAGGTAAGTGTTCCACGAGGAAGAGAAATCCAAGGATCGCATTCCCATGCAAAGCGTTTCATCCAAGGATGTCTCGTCTCCGTTGCCTCATCGTAGAGTTCATCGGGATAGATCGGCTCCAACCCTGCCTTCTTCAGACTGTGAGCTGGAAGGATGAACCGCAGTTGGTCTTCCACAGTTAGAATGGGTGTAGGATGCTCCCATACAAATGTCTTGGGTCTCTCAAACTCCTCAATCGTTGAAAGGAGTGGAGCTTCTGCATATGGATAATACCATTCCCAATCAAGCACCTCGGATGTTGTAAAATAGTGATACGTCCACTCATATGTCTTCCAGAAGGCATAACAGACAGGCTCCCAGTTAATCACGCCATCCATCAACTGACACCCAAATCGTGATTCTAGTGCACGTCCATCGACTGCCAAGATTCTACGATCATGCTCCTTGGCTCGTTTGAGGAGTGTCTTCAGTTCAGCCGCATGTGCATCGTCTCGTGTTGCATAAAATAGACCACGTGCATATCCATCTTCTCGCAGACTAAACATGGCTAGGTTTGGCATAAAATCATTCCCAAAGGACATGATGCTCATCTGAACGAAGATGTCCTTTTCAATCGGAAGAACAGATGCCAATGCGTTGACGGAAAGAGTACTGAATCCACCGTTTGGCAACTCGCGCAAGAGTTCAATCTTGCCAAGATGATTCTGAGCCAATGAAATCAATACCAAATCGGCATCCAATCCATAGATGCAAATGTTCCGTCGTGCCGAATCGGGTATCGTGCGCAACCATGTGAAGATCTTGTGCTCTCCCTCACCTGGTTCCAGTGTATCGGAAATGACATACTCGGGGTACATGAACCGAAGCGTATCGGCCAGATCCTTCATAAAGGGAGTTCCAGGAGAGATCTGATGCTTGTCAAATCCTTCTACCTCACCCTTTCGCATACGACGATAGCGTTGCTGGACAATCTTTCCATAGGGTACCAATCCATCGAACGCAATATAGACATTGTTCGCATGAACTGTCATCGTCAATAACTCGTGCAATGCAATAACAATACTGCCAATCGGGTTCTCTGCCTTCAAATAGGTATGGATGAAGCAGTTGAAATCAATGCCAAGAACATCAACTTTTAACGGAGCATTTCCACACTTTGTTTGGATATGTTTATGGGTCTTTAGAAGGGATGCAACGTAATATGGAATACCCATTCAGTTACCTATATTATTCGTTTCTATGTAACTGATAACTTGACGGATGATTAAAACGTATTTTTCATGCACTTGTCCTGTTAAAGGAATGGCTACTATAGGATTCACCCACTGTGGGTCATGTCAATCACGTGAAAAGGGAGAATGTTCAACATGCGATAACAATCGCGCCGAGTTTATGGAGCCATGTCCGAGATGTAAAACAGACGACGTCTATCGTCCACATTCCTTTCACGGTCTGGCTATCTGCGTGGGATGTAGCGACAAGTTTTGCACAAACTGTGCGTATGAATCGAGTGGCTCCTGCACGTACTTTCAGTCCATGATGACAGATGGGTTGATGGAGATCAAATGGAAAAAGGCGGAGAAGCGACTCATCACGAATCCAGAGATTGACTCCATGGTGGTCTACGAGGATTCTGTGTACAGGCATCGCATCGTGCGCAACGGTGATGGATTTCTGCGTCTTCACGAGAAGCTCTAAATATTGATAACATACAAATGTGGTTCTGGTTACTTCTCCTTTCGTTAGTTGTGTTTTTCATGTACATGTGGAACTCGCGGTTAAGTCCTACACCGAGTTGCAGTACGTGTCCTCATAAGAAGAATGTTGGAGTAGAATAAAATGGGTGAGGACGGGACAATCTACACTGGTCTTTACAACTACAAACCTGAAGTAAAGAAGGCTGGTCGCAAATCCCGCAAGTCGAAGGCAGGTTCCAAGAAGCGAAAGACTCTCCGTAGAAAGCGACGTGTCCAGAAGAAGTAGTATTGAGCAATGACAAATGCGAATCCCTCGTTGGACGTGGTTTCTTCTAGCCGTTGTCGTTGTTATTGGACTTGTGAACTGGAATGTTGGTGCCATCGGAGGTTGCCCTGGATCTCAGATCTATTGCGCGGGTGTAGGATGTGTATCGGGCCCCGATAAGTGTACCCCAGGTGCCAAGGGTGGTCCGTCTGCAGTGTTTTCCAAGGAGGGGTTTGATGTCAAGGCGCCCAAGCCATGGTCGCCTACGTGGGCAGAATGGTTGCCCCCGTCCTTCCACAGTTGGCCTGGTTCGGGTGCAGCCTCTGTTCCGCCTTCGTATGGTGACGTGAAGGAGAACTTCGTAAGCAAGAACTGCAAGGGTGGTTATCGTTCCGACGGGCCGTGCCTGATGGACTTTCCCGACATGTAACAATGAAGAAGAACGTTGGTTTGAACCACATTCCATCCGTCAAGGGGCAGATGTTAAACCTGACTATCAACTTGGTATGTGTTGCGGTATTCTACGTGTTTCTAGGTGCTGCCGTCTCCTATGGTCTCGCCCACCTCTTCCCCGACTATGACGAGGACTGGAAGAAGCGCCCTATCTGGCAACAGGTAGTAGATGTGTCTGCCGAGACCTCTGCGATTATCGTCATCGCGTTCTGGTTGACATACTTTGTGCATATCTGGATCCCAATCCTTCCTATCTCGGGGCCGCTCGAGGGGTATGTAGAATCGTTTGGGGGTCAGATGATGTTCGTCTATGCCGTGTTTATCTTCATGGATACACTGGACGACAAACTCATCTATGTCTTCAGGCGGATTTTCGGGGATACGAAATAATCTGCGGTTAAAACAAAATGTGGGCATATCTTCTCTCGACCGCGATCCTCTTCTACGTCCTGTCCCCTGGTGTGCTGGTGTCCCTCCCCCCTGGGGCCAGCTCCCAGACCCAGCTGATGACGCACGCCGTGGTGTTCGCGCTGGTGCACAAGTTCGTCCAGCACGGCCTTCTCCGCCAGTAAAAACGGATTCGTATGCTCCAAAGAGCTAACAACTCCCCCCTAGACAAAATGGAAGACATTATTGAACAGATCGCAGAGATTGAGCGTCAGCTGAGTGACGACACACTGCCACATTCGGATCAGCAACTGCTGGGTCAAATGTGGGATGAACTGAATGAACAACTTGAGGCGATGGAAATGAACGAAGATGTAGACACGATCGTAAGTGACGCTGGATCCATCCACACGCTACCGAAGCGTCCTGGGACACCTCTGCCTCTCCATCCTAGCCTTCTGATTGATGTTGGAAATGGATGTTACATTACACCTGACGAGTTTGATGAGCTCAGTCGTCTGATGCTGGTAGACGATGAGTACGGTATGTATGAGCCTGCAGACGAGATCTAAATCACTTACAAGTCATTCGCTTACAATCTTAATGAGCTTTGGTTACGTATATTGCCTTAGCAACCCATCTATGCCTGGAATATTGAAGATCGGATACACTGAACGTGCGATGGAAGAACGACTACAAGAAGCCAACTCCTCTGGAACGTGGGGTCCGCCAACAGACTATGCGATTGAAGTTGCAAAGTTTGTAAGTGAACCGAATCACAAGGAAAAGTTGATTCACAAGATCCTTGAGAAGGATCGTGTCAATCCACGAAAGGAGTTTTTCCGTGTGGGACTTGAGATGGTAAAGATGTTGTTCGAACTGATGGAAGGTAGCAATACTCCCAAACCTGAACCAATCGAGAAGTTGACGGGTGAGGAGGTTCTGAATCTCTTTTTGAATGAGTACATCTATCCTTCGAGTAGTTCAGTTGAACTGAATTGGGATACGATTGCAGATGTTTTTACCAAATGGAAGAAGAACAATGGATTTACGAATGGAGCTGTGATTAATCTGCGGAAGCTATTATGCGATGTATACGGGAAGCCAGAACGAGGTGGTGGTTGGAGCGTGATAGAGCTTAAGCCCGCTTCCGTGACTTTCGAGTAAGTTTCCGCTTCTTGCGCAGTGTTTTCTTGGCACGACGCTTTCTGCCTGCAGCCGCTGCAGGACCTCCAGGCACGAATCCACTTGGCATTACCTTGTAATAGACGCGCGTGAAGCCATCTTCTCCGAGATCTTCATATCCTTCTCCCGTCGATTCAAATATGTTCGACGTAAGACGCTCTTGTGCATCCTCCTTGGGCACTGTGATTGAGAAGACTGACCCATACCAGTTCGCTGAATCGGGGTCACCCTTGAAAAGAGATCGGATGTCAGCATCCGACAATTGGGTTGCAGGTGTTCCTAACAAGTCCGACGCTTCTTCGGGAGTTTGTGGATCCTCAAAGTGCGCAACAAGCGTCTGCATTTATGTATACTGAATATTTGCACTAAACACTCTGAATGAACTCCCAGTTCAAGTAGTCGGTGATCTTCTTCCAGATCTGATCATGTGCAATCAGACGGTCTCGACTTTTGAGTAGCGGGAAGAACACTTTGTACTCGTCAAGTTCGAGGAGCTCGAAGAACTTGTATAGGATGTAGCTGTAGCTGAGGAAATTGGTGCGGTCGTTCGGGCAGTACAGCAGAAAAGGAGCCTGAATGTCTTGGAACATGGCTCGAATCTTTTCCTCAATTTCTGGAGTAATAGTCGGAGGTGGATTGCCATTGAGTCGTGAGAGGATGTGCGCCCGATGTTCATAGTACTTAGATCTGTTGAGCTTCTTTAAAATCTGACGAATATCCTCCTCCGTCAAATCTGCAATGTTCGCAATCCGACGTTTCCTGATTTCAAGAATGACCTCGTTCATGACATCTTCGGGAATAATGGTGCTCTCCTTCGCCTGAAACTGGTTCAGGATCTCATTCAGATGATTGATCTTTTTGTATGCATAGTTATTCCTCTCCTTGGGAGGATCACGGAAGCTGGGGAAATCACTCACGACCAATGCATACTCCTCCGATCCACATTTGGGACATACCAGAATGCCCTCTGAACTAATCTCCTCTCGTGCCACATTGCACGTGAGACAATGCTCCGTCAAGAGTTGAATCGTTTCAGGTCCCGCCGACAGCTTCATACGCTGAACGTACTCGTCAAACATCTGTTTACGACTGGGACCTGACACATCCGATGCACCTGCAGCGAAATACCGCATAAATGTATTGGCATCTTTTGGGGCCATCGACGGTGCAGAGGTTGCATTGTCCTGTTTCTTATAGTACTCGTCGAGCAAGTCCATGTTCTTGAGATAGTACTCCTGAACTGGATGTGCATGTTCCAGTTCCTCCTCAATCTCGCGGACACGTGCCTGAAGCTGATTTGCACGAACAATCTCGGTAATATCATTCTTCGCATACAATCCAGATATTTCGAGGAGTAGACTGTCGGACTCTTCGCGCAGAGATCCTTGCATGGTTTTAGACTCTCGAAGGGTCTGGACCATCTCTTGATGTAGCGAGTCCAATGTCCCTGTCGCTGTCAGTGCCGTTGTAGACTCCCTCAGCTTTCTCACTTTGAACACGTCCATTTATGAACTCTTTCACCTGGTCCATGAAGACTGGATTCTGAAGGATGCAGGGTCGCTGTCTACGAGACGCCTTGGTCAATGCATCTACATCCAGTCCCATGTTCCTACACACGTATGCCAATGCCAAGAATCCTGATCGATTCATCCCAGCATGACAATGAACATAGACAGTTCCAGTTCCCTCGCGCAGATATGTACGAAGTGTCTCTTCGAACTTGGGATACCAACTAAGAATGTTCACGCGCACTGAATCGATCGCATTCAATACAGTATAGTTGTTGGGGTATCGAGCTCGGAACCACGGAGGAGACATATCGTCGTCTGCACAGTTGATGACGTGAGTGATATTGTACTTGGCTTGAAATGAATGGGTGAGTGTTCCCCCAGCACCGACTAGGATACGAGGGTACATCCATGCAGGATCCTGCCGAAGATAATCGGGTAGAACAAGTCGAGAAATAATCGACATCCTTATACTCTCATTCTCCTAGTTTGTAAGTCTATAAAAAACGAAATCGCTGATATCAACAATTACGTTTGGAATGGCTTTCCGAGATACAGATATTACACTGTTTGTCGCAGAGGTTGTCGGGAATGGAGCTCTCGACGCAGAGATCGAAAAGACAAGGCACATGATGGTATGGCTTACGAAAAATCCAATCAATGCCACCAAGAAAGAGAATGAAATCAATATACTACGATATACTCAGATCTTCAAGGGATTGTTAACCGAGAAAGCTAGACAGGAAGCCGTTCAGCAGATGAGCGATAACAACGGCTGAAACACCGAGAACACCAGCTCCCGTCCAGCTGACGACACCTGCCCCCGTATAAGCATTGGGCACGTACTGTAGCAGAAGGTTTCGAGGTGTTGATAACGAAATGATCACTGCCGCCAAAAAGAACGAAATATACAGACTGGCATGACCGACCATCCATCGCATTGCAGGGAGAGACGGCTTGAAGGAGGGTGCCATCGGTGAATGCCCAGGCGATGACATACTCGGCAACGGCATCAATGGGGGCTGAGACTGAGGACCCTGAGGACTGGGCAACAAGGCATCGAGAGAGGTTGCGTCATCCATTGTTTACTCCTAAGACGTGTTTTCACAATTAGAGTCTTCCACGCGATATCGATAACATTTTCCATCTACCTTGACAACCTTGTCTACTGCATCCTTTATCGGAATGGCTAACGTCTGCACGGTAACATAGTTCCGATGGAAGAGGATTGCAGAGATTCCGAGTCCAATAATGAATGAAAAGAAGGGTGCGCCTTTTTGGAAAACCTCCAATAACTTGATCATTACTTAGTCGCTAGAAGATTGAGAGAGTCGGGCTGTTGCACACAGGGGACCTCGGTTGCCTCGAAGCGTACACATCCAGTGTCGGTATGATAGACACTTGAATCGTGTGGCTGGGGAACTGCCTTCTTTTTACGGTTGGGCGGGATCACAATCGTTGAAAGCAACAATCCAGTGATAATACCTGCGACGACCCATCGAAGTTCGAGCATCCTATTATACTACTAACTGACGAATTCCTTAACGAACGACTTCATTCCAAACCAGAAAAGCATGATGACATACCCAGAATACGGAATAATAACTGAGACAACCATTGCACCATATCCAATCATACGGTACGAGTCCTTCCCTGTCGCGAGTGCTTCTCTCATAAAGATTCCATAAACCGCAGCGATCGAAAATACATATACGAAGGCAGCGGCAATCACTCCCACTACAATCCATGATTTCGACTCAATGTCTGACATGGAAGGAAGTTGGAACTCCTTGTTCTTGGGGTCAGTCGTCGTGATTCCTTCGAGCTTGAACTTCTGACCATCGGGAACAATCAGCGTTCGAAGCTTGTTCTTGTCATCTCGCACATTGACAGTAAGACGACGGCCCTTGATTGTCGTTGCAGGGTTCAGTGTTTCCTGCTGCTTCTCCTGAAGTCGTTCCTGCCGAAGTTTGGACATTGTGGCATCTAGACACTTCTGATCCGCTTCACTGCAGAGTTTTACGGCTTGGTCGCGAATGACCTTGTCGTCCTTGTTGCTGAGCTCAGTTTTTTGGGTAACCTCAAAAGCTGGAATGAGTTTTTCATCCGCTGTAACATCCAGAACACCTCCCGACACCTTGCCTCCCAAGAAGGAGGTGATGTCTTGGAAGGACTTTTCGTCTCCGAAATATGCTTTTTCCAGATACACCATTGTTATGAGGCGAATACAAGATTGCCGAGACCCGATACGATGCGGAGAAAGTTCGTTGCCTCCACGTAAACACCTACCGTATAGGTGAAGATGAATGTGATGTTATCGTTTGTCTGAACAACTGTGGTGATGGTTCCAGGAGGATACAGCAACTTGCCAGTCTTGGGGTCGGTTAGTGTCAGACTTCCAGCGGGAACGACGGTTGGATTTGGGCTAAACAGCGTGGATGTCAGGACACACACCTGAGTTGACGTTGAACCACCACCAGGTATAACGGCTATCGGGAGAGGCTGTTGAAGTGTCAGCCGAAGAATGATCTTGTTGAACATACTTCCATTTGCAGAGCCACTCGGCTGATACTGGTCGTGATCGAGTGCAAACGAGTACATGTACACACCTGGAAGTTCGGGCGTCTTGCCAGTACTGTGACGATACATCTGTTGCAACGAGAAGAAGGGCAATGGCTTGGTCTGAAACCGCTCCTTTCCGTCAAAGAGAAGGACGCCATCGACAACTGCATCGCGTGGAGAGACGGACGACACCTGTTGCTGTCCAGACGAATACAATAACGTATCCACATCGGATGTAATGCCAGAAAAGGGAGCTCGGAATGGATCTACCCAGTTGGTATAGTTGTCAAAGTTGTTGGCAAGAATCTGGTCGTTTCGTTGCGATGCAAACACGATACGAGTGACAAGATTGAACATTGGAAGTTCAAGATCTGTATTTCCGCCAAACTGTCCCTCCTTTGAAACATATCGAACGGTCTTGATCAAGTATGTCTGGTCTGCACGAGCGAGTTGATTCATCTCGGCTTCCGTAAGATAGATGAAGTTGCCCTCAATATATGGGTCAGGGAACCAAGAGGTTAGTGCAGGATTGCTGGGGAGTCCAGTGGACAGAGGAGGAGAGAGGAAGAGACTCAGCGGATAGTTGACAGGTCGAACACGCTGACCGTAGGTAGTTGCCACATTTGCTGGATTGACATCGACAACCGTAAAGAGTTCATTCACATTTCGCAACGTAACGTTGATATACACCTCCGAGTTCTGGAGACTCACGAGAGGAAGAGCCATCCCAGGGTTCTCTGAGAACCAAAAATGAAGAGGGATAATGAGCTGACGAGAACGGATCGAAGGTTCGGGCACAGTCGTGTTGGGGCTGGTGCCTGGAAGTGTGGTTACGGCAATGGCATTCGGGTACTGCCCATTCCGATCGTATGCATGAGCGGGATCGTACAGCTGGGGGACATTTCCTACCATTTGATCGACAATCGCTCGCTTGTTGGCATCGTGAGTCATGTACGAGTACATCTTCAGCCACTCTCCTCGCATCACCTGAATCGCCTGACCATTCATGGTGACGTCGACATGATCGATAAGGTTGTAGCCAATGTTCTTAATCCACTGAAACTCATACCCAATCGAGTTGGACCGCTGATCGTACCCTGCAGGAGGTAGACTTCCATTCAGGTATTTCAGAGGCGAGTAGATATCGGGCAGTGTCAGGACAAGATAGGTATCGTGTAGAAGCTGTGCATACCGATCGATACGACACGAGATAGTGCGAGTCCCAGAGGGTGAGAACTCGAGATTTGAAGAACCAAACGTCATACGAATCGACTCCATTGCAAAGTTTGTATGGCGACGGTACACTGCTCTCCAATGGGTCATGGATGGGTTCCCGTTGACCAACTCGTTTTGTGCGCCTGTCGCAACAAGCTGTATTAGACCGCCTGGCATTGTTATTATACGAGGGTGGTTTCTTTAATATTCTCTACGTGGCACGGTAGCTCATTGCCAAGTTCAGGTCCTGCACTTCAAGCCCTCCTTTCGTATTCACAACCTGGAAGGTGCCAGGAGCACCAAGTGCACCATTCGTCAAGCAGCACTGAGATGTAAACGTCGCACCACCGATTCTTCCTCCAACTCCAGGGGCAAGCGTGGGAATGATGAAACGCTGATACAGACTTGAGTTGTTCGCCATGACTGACAGATGAACTTCATTTCTCTTACGCGACTGAGGAGGGGGAGTGGTATTGTATGTTGCTGCAATGATTTGACGCTTCCTCATCGTAAGATAATCCTGTGCAGAGTTTACTTGCATTTGTGGTTTACGCAAGAGAATAGGCAATAAGTCAATGCGTTTTGTTCTCGTGAGCACCCATATCGACCAGACAACTGGCTACTCAAAGGTAAGTCAGAATCTTGTAAAGCAACTTGCAACTCTATCACCCAAGGTTAAGACCTTCCATTTCGGATTTCAGAGGCATCCTGCCCGAGCGAATACACGGAAGTATCCCGAGGGCGTGAGTTCCTACGACGCAGCCGTGAACGAGGATCCGAAGGAGGAGGGATTTGGATTCAATAAGATTCACGAGTATCTCGAGATGGTCAATCCCGATGTCGTAATGATCTATAACGATCCCCTCGTTGTCGTAAAGTTCATCGAGGGTATGAAGCATGAGCGTGGCAAGTCACCCTACAAACTGTGGATTTACCTTGATCAGGTATACGTAGGTATTGCTCCTCAGTTGATTGAGGAGATCAACAAGCACGCAGATCGTGTCTATTGCTTTACGGACATTTGGAAGAAGCAGTTCCTAGAGTACGGTCCTTTCCCAGATGTTCGAGTCTTGGAACATGCGATCGATCCCACTGTCTTCACGAACATGCTACCCGACGCAGCAGTTGCTATTCGAAAGAATCTTTCGATTCCTCTCGATGGAACGGTGTTTCTGAACATGAATCGTAACAGTCAGCGAAAGCGCCTTGATCTCTGTGTCGCTGGGTTTGTTCGTCTACTTGCTCGTCGACCTCAGTCGAAGAACTATCTGCTCATCGCAACCAATCTCGATCCGCAGACGGGAGCGCATTACGATGTGAATCGTATTTATGCAGAGGAGCTCAAACTCGCAGGACTTGACTTGCAGACATACATTCGCAATCTTCTGCTGGTCGACACGTCAGTAAAGAACCTATTGAGCGACGATATGATCAATCAGATCTACAACGTCTGTGATATTGGTATCAATACATCAGACGGTGAGGGATTTGGACTCTGTCAGTTGGAGCACATGTATACGGGTGCACCTCAGATTGTGACAGACGTCGGTAGTTATAGGACGTTCTTGGACAACACCGTTGCAGAGTTCATTCCTTCGGACGGTCGTTCCTATCTCGCAGGAAGTATGCCTCATGGATTCTATGCATTGACCTTTCCTGCCGAGTATGTCACGGACGCAATGGAGAACATTCTTCGGGACCTCGATGCGAAGAAGAAGGCAGTTTCAAACTACACCTTTAAGAGCTGGGCAACTGTGTGCGATGGGTTGCTGGAGGATCTGCTTACGGAAGTCGGAGGTCTGACATCCATCGTATCTGTACCGGTGAAGTCATAAGTCCAATCTTCATCAACCGATTGTCGTCCTCAAATGCAGGTCCATCAAACACCTCCTTGGTGTCGGGATCAATCATAAAGACCATTCCCTTGATGGCAACCTTCTGCAACCTGCGTTTCCTGCGTTGCATGTTTCGCAAGTAGGATTCATCTGTATCATCCGTCTTGATATCTGGCTTGAATGCTAGATCCTCACCTGTCGTGGTGCTATCAAATCGCATACACGAAATCACTGGAGTTTCGCGACTATGGAGTTTCCTATGAACTTCACAGTCGACGGCTGCCTGTTTCAGCAATACGCTAATCCGCTTGTTTGTGATATCCTTCTCGTATATCTTTTCATACAGGTACTCGTCTGTGCTCATAAACACTTCAGAGGGTTCTCCTTCGTACCGTTTGGTTGCCATGTCTGACCGACGAACCAGCACAACGTTGTTTGCACCTTCTGTTGACTTGCTCTGTGCCTCTGTGAAGGTACTAATGTAGAAGGACACTCGAACAGTGCGCTCTTCCATAGGCAGTCTTGCATGAGAGCAAATACGAATCGCACGACCAATCACCTGGTCATGACGAGCAGGATTCCAATGAGGTTCCATCATATGCACATGCCTCACATTGGCAAGCGTAATACCTTCTGCACCTGCCTTGGTAATCATAAAGAGTCGAAGTCGCTTCTTTCCAGATCCCTCAACAGACTGCTTCAAACTAGGAGGGAAGTTATCGCTATACTGTTCATTGAAGATTTGACGCATGTATTCGCGCGCTTGCATGTCCTCATTGCCCGTCCAGAACCCATAGGCAGGCTTATCAGGATCCATTGCAGGATCTTCAACCCACTGATTTGCTTCCTTGGACAGCTTGTACTCCTGCCATCCATTCACATCAAGAACTGCAGAGAAGACGCCCAGACCCTCAAGGTTACGGAACCCCGAGTACAGGAGCTGTGTGCCCATCTCCATTGAGCCCTTGATATTCTTGAGAATCCTCAACATCTTTGGACTATAGTTCTCCAGGCCAGCCTCCGTGAGGTATCGTGAAGGAGTTCCACGCAATGCATTCAGAATCTGAGCCTTTTCAGGAACAGCATCCTCTGTCGCTGCATCCTCATCCTTGGCCCGAAACTCGGGAGGAATCGCATAGTTGCATGCCAATCGCGACATGACTCGGAACGTCTTCATCTCATCATCTCCTGCCTTGGAAGGATTCAACCTCTTTCGGGCATCGCGCTTAATCTCCTCGGATCGAACCGTCAGATAATGGTTGTACATCGTATCGGACATTGGAACTTTCTCCAACATCTTGTCATCGTCCACACGTCGTGGCAACATGCGTTCATCGGCACCCTTGAAATACGAGACAAGTCCCTGAATACGTCGCTGGAAGAGCATGGCGTTCTTGATTTGGAGTCCATCGAGGAAGAGGGTTGCAAACTCGTCGTAATCGGTTGGCAACGTGTCAAACGTCTCGGTCGTAATGCGATCACTGGCAATCTCAGCTCCTCCTACGTCTGTCTGAAACTTGTTCTTCCAAGACTCAACCCAGTCAGCGGCCATTGGAATGTAGGGTAAATCCTTGACATACTGCACGGCTGTTCGGTCACCCTTCTCGCTGTAGATACTGCGGAAGTTAGGAGGATTGCGGGTTAACATCACGTACTTCTTGATTGCATTGTATTCGACCGTGTCAACATCTGGAATCGCACGAAGAGATGATGTCATTCGTTCCTCATCCCATGCAGGAATCGCACGAATCGGAACAATAATGCGCTCAATCGGTCCACGCAACAGATTCATGAGATACGAAATCTCATTGGCACGATTGATGACGGGAGTTCCAGACAGAGCCACAATCTTGCAGTTCTTCGCGCTGTAGATGGCCTTATAGAGTTTGCCACGAATATCTGATTGGTTTGAGACACTTGAAATCAAGTTATGGACCTCGTCAATAATCACTACAGAGTTGTCATAGGGATTTGTACCATCCTCGGGAGCATACTTGGCAATGTTTCCAGAGCTCAACCCATCGTAACGGATAAATGTGAAACGCTGGTTGATGATATCGTCGACCTGCTTTGCAATGATATCCTGTGCCGTCTTGGGAAGCTTATCATAGTTCGGGTCTTCCTTGGGGACAGTTGTAAAAAAAGTCCGATTGCGATCGAGGAATGCATCACTGATGCCAAGCTTCTTTGCAGTGTTCCGCGAGTCTTCCGTCAGTGTCTGCTGACGCCAGTGCTGGTCATACATGTAGATGGGGTCGCCACACTTGCGCAACTCACCGCGATAGTTTGACTCGAGGGAGGCAGGTAAGAGAACGTATACCTGTCGGGTTGACAGTAAGGATTCTGCAACTGCAATCGAGGAGCATGTCTTTCCCGAGCCGAGGCCGTGGTACAGCAGTAGACCGCGATACGGTGTCTCCATCATAAGGTAGTCTCGCACCACCTTTTGATGAGGCAAAAGTTCACGCGCACTCGACCCTCGTGCTAGGCATAGATCAACGTCCTTGTCTTCATCATCTGTAGGTCTCTTTCGGTAGAGAAGCAATGTTCGAGTGATGGCATCCGCGAACGCCTTCCTATTCGGAAGAACATATGTCATTGTTTTTTTAAGAGGGATTTGATAATGGAGCTGGTAAACCCCAAAAATCATCGCATATGGATGGTGACCATCTATTTCTTCTTGATGGCAGGATTCCTGCATCTTCAGCCGAGTATCGCCTTCGGTCGCGAAGGTCGTATTCGTCCATTTGGAACGCAGGATAGGGAGTCGACGGTCTTCCCTCTTTGGTGGTGGATCTTTGTCATCTCAGTTGCTTCGTACTGTATTACGGTTGCATTGTCGGGATATCGGATTTAATCAGACTCAAATGTTTCAACAATCGATCGTAGCTGTGTAATCATGCCCATTCGCTCAATATGGTGAGGACGAACAAGTGCCTCAGACTCTTCAAACGTCTTCCATGCAATGCCAGAGATCTCTCTCCGTTGCATGGGTGTGAACTTCTGATTTAGATTTACCAGCTCGGGTCGCTTGAGAAGAGCTACAAAGTAGACGTGGCGGTATAGGACGCCATTCAATCCAGTAAAGGTCTCGTCGAGAACCATATTCTTGAGAACTACGTACGACTCGCGTGAAATGTTGGTCTCCTCCTCAAACTCACGTATGGCACATGAAAGATCTGATTCGCCTCGCGTTCGGCGACCCTTTGGAAATCCCCACTCGGGTTCGAGATACTCCGACATATGCTCCTTCATGATGTTCCATCGATCGAGTTGATTGAACTTGTCTCGGCTCTGAGCATAATCCCCCGACATGCGGTCGTCACCCCAAAGGTTCTTCCATAGGACCTCGAAGGATTCGGATGTAAAGGTTGCCTGTTCCTTGAGAGTCATGTTTTTGAAGAGGCGTGACACATAGTCCATGTCATTCGGATCATATTTGCCTCGCATTATTTCAGAGAAGCTAAGGCTGTCTTTTCGGCGTATCATAATGATTTTGGTCTTTTCAGGTGAGACTGGAAGTGTGGGACTATCAATGAGAAGGAGTCCACAGGACAATACAGGATCCCTGCATGTCCGAAAGAGGTGACCTCTTCCACCGCAGTTGTTGCAGTACATTACGTGTATTGATTGTGATGTCGGGCTTGTCCGTTTTTCCATTACTATAAGCTAGAGTTTCACAAGAAAGTTCCTCCGTAAACATAAATGGGACTGTTTTCCTCAAAACCCGCTGCAGCGCCTCTTATGGCACCAGCCCCAGTAGCTCCTTCATCGGGAGGTAGTGGATGGATCTTCTCGGTTGTGGGTGGTATCCTTCTCTTTGCAGCAGCGTATGCTTTCTTCAACTACATCCAGAAGATGAACGGGCAGCCTGGGCTCACTCTCTTCGAGTCAAAATCAAGTGGCGATAAGACGCCCGCCCCTGTTGACGGTAAGACAAAGACCGTGATTCCTGCAGGCGAGGTTCCCGCAGGCCCAGGATCGGACTACGGTATTCAGTACTGGATGTACATTTCGAACTGGGATTATAAGTTTGGTCAGGACAAGGAGATTCTTAAGCGCGTCTCTCCCAACGATCCGCTTGTTGTCGGTCCTCGAATCTTCTTGGCTCCTTCTGAAAACACTCTGCACGTGCGACTGAGCATGTTCCCGACGGACAATAGTGCAGGTGCCGCAAACCCAGGCGCTTCAAGCACTGGCGATTCCTTCACGTGCAGTGTCGAGAATGTGCCACTTCAGACATGGTTTGCTGTGGCAGTGACCGTCTTCCAGAGGAACGTTGACATCTACATCAACGGGCGACTTGTAAAGTCTTGTGTTCTCCCTGGCGTTCCCAAACCTGCGCTGGGTGACATTATTCTTGCCGACAATGGCGGATTTGCAGGGTCTATCTGCAATGTCAATGGGTATACCACAATGCTCAGCCCCGACGATGCAAAGATGTTCCACGCCAAGGGAACATCGTGTGCACCTCCCGCAGAGGCAGGCCTAGTTAAGGTTGACAAGGATTCACTTTTCATTACGTTGTTCGGATACACGTTCCGATTTTCGAGGATGAGTAAGGAAGGCAAGGAACTTAGTAGCTACACCTTATAAACAGCCTAATGAGATTACTTCTGAAATGTCCAACTCGTAGCAGACCACAACGTGTCATAGAGACGTTACGCAAATATATAAGTCTTGCAAATCATCCCGAACAACTCGGAGTTGCTATTTCATGCGATGAAAACGATAGCACCATGTCCCGAAATCTTGTGCAGGAAGAGATTCGCAGTATACTTCGACCTACTGCCTGGCATCGAATGTTCTTCAGTCCAAATACAAGTAAGATTGAAGCTTGTAATGCGAACATGTCGCAGATTGAATGGGAATGGGATGTCGTTGTTCTTGTGTCTGATGATATGGTTCCCCAAATCAAAGGATATGACGATGTGATTCGTAGCCATATGATGGCCTATTTCCCAAAGAGAGATGGCATCCTATGGTTCAATGACGGACATCAGGGAAACAACCTAAACACACTGTGTATCTTTGGACGTGAGTTTTACAACTCACAGGGATACATTTATCAACCCGAGTACAAGAGTCTCTTTTGCGATACAGAACTAACGGACCAATGCAACAGAGTTCTTGCAAAGAAGTGTGCATATATCCCCTATTGCATCATCCGACATGAACATCCTGGAACTGGGTTTACTGACAGGAACGATGCTCTTTACCAGCACAATCAGAAGTTTTGGGATGAAGATATGAATACCTATATTCGTAGGAAGTCGTATCCGTTTGATTGGTCTGTTCTCATTCCAACAATGCCAGGTCGCGAATCAGGTCTTCAGTCCCTGATAACATCCATTCGAGAAAAGGTTGAACGTCTTTGCCCAGCTCTTCGGATTGAGTTCTGTCTATCTTTTGATAACCGTGAATCATCGATTGGTGCAAAACGCCAACGGCTTGTGGAGAAGGCATCGGGAAAGTATCTATCCTTTATTGACGATGACGATTCCATTACAGATGCTTATGTTGAGGATGTTGCAGAGCTTGTCAAGAGTGGTTGTCATACGATGAGGCTGCGAGGAGATATGAGTGGATATACATTCATCCATAGCACCGCCATCACTCTTAAGGATCCGATGGTGACTCTCTCAGACCCCCCTATTTTCCAACGTCCACCAAATCACTTGAATCCAATGATGTCGGATATTGCAAAACTTGTTCCCTTCCAGGATGCTGTCCGTGGGGAGGATATTGATTGGACTGTTCGACTGTTCAAGAGTGGATTCTTACAGACAGAATATCGTTCGGATGAATCGCGCACCCACTACAACTATAATCTGGGGACTCGAACCATTCAGCCAAATACAATAGTCATACAACGACTTATAAGTTTTGAGGAGATGGTAAAAAAACTGCTAATACCTGCAAATAGTATAGCTGTACAGCCAGGTCCAACGCGACTGCGACTAGGTCCAAGAGGCTTTGTTTCTAAGTAAAGGACAATGGATACGTGGACTATTGTTGGGAGTCTACTTCTCATAGGAATCGTTTTCTATTGGTTCTGGAGTGCAGGAGCTGCAAAGTCAGACGATAGTACTTCAGTCTTTCCCCGATCAATCCCTGGCGATACCCAGCAGTCGTCGTCTGTTGCTCTTCCACGAGCATTCAACCAGCCCGAAGGTCTAACTTATGCCTATTCGGGTTGGCTCTTGGTGAAGGACTTCACGACAGGGTATGGAACCAAGCGTCGGATCTTCTCAAAGGACGATGCTCCAGGCCTGTATCTTGACTCGACCTCCAACTCACTGTTAGTTGCCGTCAAGACATACGGAACAACAGAGACAATCCTAATCCCCAATATTCCTGCAATGAAGTGGATGCACATTGGTCTTTCGATTGATCAACATGCAGTCGATATTTACATCAACGGAATGCTCAGGCAACACCACACCTTAAGTCAGCTTCCAATGCAGAACGATGCGGTTGTTACAGCGGGTCCTGGCTGGAATGGCGTTCTTTCCGATCTTGTCTACTATGCACGTTCCTTGACCCACGAAGAGATTAGGAAACTGTCAAGGCAGCCTCCTCCAGATGATCTAGAGAGACGTCCATCAGGTCCTCAGTATTTCGACATTACTTGGTACATTGGTCGTTTATATTCTGTCTAATCAGCAAATGAGCGCAGGAGGTCAACGTGGAATAGATGTTTCAGGCATCACTGGATTGCGCCAACAGAATGCAAGTGATGCGACGAAGAGAGTGCAGTTACAACTCATGTATCAGAACTTTGCGTCTACTACGGGTGCGAATGCGTACAAGTTTCGCACACCCAACGGAAACAACAACTTCCTTGATTTCACACAGGGTCGCAAGGAGGTTGCGGTCGGAACTAGCTGTCTAGTAGGAACCTGCAGTAACCGCGGGTTGCCATACAACTATGATGTTAATATGAGCTTTCGTACCTAGCCTTGAGAGTCTTGTGCAACTGATCTCGGGCAACTTGCCGCTGCTTCTTCGTTCCATTCGGATTGTAGCTAAAAAAGTACTTCAAAAACTCGGGTGAACTCTTGTTGACAGAGAGTTTCGCATATAGCTCCGATTTATGTCTCTTCATATCGTTCAGAGTCTCCTGTTTTCCCAAACAATCAACAGGAGTCAATAAGGCATATCGCCTCTTCTCCTTATGTGCCGCTAGGTCCATAAGGCGTTGACATATACAGAGTAGATGGGTTATCTCATCTTCATGAACACCCGAGTACATGTAGGCAAAAAAGAACTGAAGAGAGGTTGGGATTGAGGCTACCTTGACACCATTCGCCATCTCGTGATAACTATGACATGCAGCCGTCTCGTGGATACGAAGGAACACCTCACCTTCCTCGTCAAACACATCGGTGTGCGACGGTAGAATCTCCGACCCCTCATGCTCTTCGGTCTTGTACCCCTTTGACAGTGTCTCGATAATCGGCCTTTCTGCAAGGAGTGTGATGGGTGCCGACCACAAAGGAGCCTTGTTCGCATTGATCTGAGATGCCGTAATCCCAAGCAATACGACGTTGTGATTCTTGAGGATTGATTCGACCTTTTTACGTTTGGCGTCTGACAGAGGCGTTTCATCCATCTCCTTGTGACTTGGGCAACTCATGGGATAGTGCTTGTTGAGGAGCAGAAGTCGCTCATACACCTTCTTCCATCGAGAAACATCTCCACGAGGGCGAGAGAGCTCAAGATACATTGACATGCGGAGGAAGTTGGGTGTCACATAATGAATACCTTCCTTGACAATATCCTCCTTCCACAACCGATCAAAGATATCCGTATCCAGATGGGTAATATCTGCAACTCCCTCGTAGTTTGCAAATACCTTGAAGGTTCCTAGATGCATACCTGGCTTTACCTCGACACTTTTGATACCTATTTCCCGTAGCTTATTGGCCACAATCATTGCATGTTCCTGAGGGGTTCGACTGTAGAAGTCATAGTCTGGAATCGTCGTCTCGGGATCGTAGAAGCGATCGGCGGGGGGGAGTAAGTTGTTGATGGCCGTGCCTCCGTAACACATCACAGGATGCATGGTTAGGAACTCGGCGACTACGTTAAGACTCGCCTTGACACTGGGGTCGGCTGCAGCCTTCTTATCATTTTCGAGCTGTAGTTGCTCGATCACCTTCTCCAAGTCTTCCATTGTATTACACAGACGAAAAACGGAAAGTCTGTGGTTTTTTACTCGGTAGGCATCAAGGATGACTCGTAGATACAACCTCCGCAAGCGCGACCCCAACGTGAAGTGGATCGAGGATGAGACCTTAAAGGATAAGAAGGAGGAATCTGAGTCTGAAGACGAGGATTATGAGCCTGAGTCCGAGGGGGAGGATGTCGACGAGTCCGAGGAAGAGACCGAAGACGAAGACGAAGATGAGGACGAAGACGAAGACGAAGACATGGAAGAGTCCGAAGATGAAAAGCAACAGACGATTGCCATTCCCATTCCCAAGAATGGTCGTGTCAAGATTGAGATTGACAATCGCCCTGTCTTCGCAGAGGACGACGATGACGATATGGAAGATGAGATGGACGGAGAAGCTGCAGATGAGTTCCTAGACTATCTTGCGAACAAGTACGCGCCAAGCAGCCGAATGAGCTTGAAGAAGCCGAGCAAGGGAAAGAAGGAAGACGATGCACCTGCACTCGCCTTGAACGATGAAGAGCAGGATTACTTTGACGACCTCTCCAAGGCAAAGCAGAAGAAGGCAAACAAGCAGATGAAGCAGTTACAGACTCTGGTTTCGGGAAGTGCAACCCCGCACAAGTTCCGAATCCTAGACATGCCGATCAACGATTCAATCAAGGCGACAGTTATCAAGAAGATCGACCTTCTCAATGACATGGGAATGGAGAACGGAGAGAGTCACAAGTTGCGGACATGGATTGATGGCTTCATGCGGATTCCCTTTGGAGTACATGTGCCGTTGCCCGTCAAGATCGACGATGGTCCCAAGCCCTGCAGCGAGTTCTTGGCGAAGACCCGCAAGACCCTCGACAAGGCTGTCTACGGGATGAACGGTGCAAAGACGCAGATTATGCAGATTCTAGCCCAGTGGATCTCAAACCCTGCCTCAGTCGGCAATGTCATTGCTCTCAAGGGCCCGATGGGTGTTGGAAAGACAAGCTTTGCAAAGAATGGCGTTGCAAATGTGCTCGATCGTCCGTTTGAGTTCTTCAGTCTAGGCGGTGCAGCTGACAGTGCAAACTTCGTAGGACACAGTTATACCTACGAAGGATCCATGTGGGGTCGTGTTGCGGATAGTTTGATGAATGCAAGGTCGATGAATCCCGTCATGTACTTTGACGAGTTGGATAAGATCTCGACGACTCCTCACGGAGAGGAGATCGTGAGCATGTTGATTCACATGACAGATCGCTCGCAGAACACCCAGTTCCACGACCGTTACTTTGCGGGGGTTGACTTTGATCTATCGCAGTGCCTCTTCGTCTTCTCGTTCAACGATGAATCCAAGGTTCATCCGATTCTCAAGGACCGCATGCAGGTGATCCATTGCAGTGGATACTCGGTTGATGAGAAGAAGATTATCCTCAACCAGTACGTGTGGCCTCAGATTCTAGAGCGGACCAAGATGAGCGAGCTTACAATCAGTGAGGAAGCTGTCAAGTTCCTAATTACAGAGTACTCGAAGGAGGAGGAGGGTGTTCGCACATTGATCCGAGCTGTCGAATCTCTTGTGACCCGAATCAACCTTCTCAGGATTGCAGATGAGGAGACTGCAAAGAGTTACAAGTTCTACAAGAAGATCACACTGCCAATGTGCATTGATGTGGAAACTGCGAAACACATTCTGCAGGATATGGGTGTCAAGGCAGATGAGACATGGCGAACTCTCTACACCTGAACCCACTCAAGGCTCTCGATGGGAGCAATACATACACAGGGATTGTCATCCCACGTCGAATAGACGAACTCCAACATTTTTCCCTTCATCTGCATACTCAGGCAGTACTCAATACCCGTCTCGCGGAAGGTAAACGGTAGAGTAATCGCCTTGGGCTTGTAGGTCTTGCGATTCAACGACACAATACAGTGGAAGTACTTGCGAGGAGTGCTGTACTCAACATAGTGGACCAGACACCAAAGCTCATCCTGCACCTTGATTGGAATCGCTGAACCACGCAGATGCTGGAAGATCCAAGGAGTCTCATGAGTCATGTGAAAGACAAGCTTGTTATCCTCCAATCGCCCAACTCGCATTGGGTTCCAAGAATAGATGATGTCGTCCGTATCAGTGATGGGAATCCAGTTCTTCTCGCAACTTGCCTTTAGAGGAGACTCGATGGGTTTGCACTCCGAATACGTTCCATTGTGCAGGTGATACTTTCCTGCCACAATCCCAATATTGTCCGCATACTCCTTTGAGGTGGACAGAAACCGCATACCTCCCTCTGAATCTCGGTAGATTCGAACATCTTCAAGTCCTTGAATGTTCGTATCACGCTTCTCCATTCCGATCGTCGACTCATCCATTACCACAGGCGGGACATCGCCACCAACATACAGAACATTGCGGGTCCGCACCTTGTTATCGGGAGAATAACGACTGTCCTTCATATCGTATCCACCATCGTTTGCAATGCTATAGTTGACAAATCGCACGTTCTGAACATCGCCACACGAAGATACCGACGTAGGATGAAAGTCTCGTCCACAGATTCCACGGTCAATCGGATGGTTCCGAATCGTAGGACCCACTGGGCGAATATAGAATCGCATGTTGTTCAGGACACTGTCGAGGTTCTCCTTTTTGGTCATGATATACTTGAACGACTCCTGAAGACCCTCGTGTTTCTTATTCATGTAGAAGCACAGAATCGTCTTCTCGTAATCAAACAGCCCATTATAGATGTCCTTTTCAATAAAGAGTGCATCCTCTGACATTGGGATCTTCGATCCGAGTTCAGTGTACAGCCACGCCTTCTCATGCTGACTCTTCTCGCGGAAGTACTTTGCCATCTTGTAGAGCGACTCTGCACGACCAGGTCGGAATGCATAGGCCCGTAGCATCTCCATCTCAAACTTGACAGGATCTTCCAGAGACAACCATGACTGAGCAATCATATAGAGAGAATACCACCTCTCCTCATCCCACCCTCCTGCATCGAATCGCTTGGTATACATTGCGATGCTGTCCTTCCAACGGCCGAGACTATGATAGGTCTGAGCGAGGTAGAACATATACCGAACATTCTCGGGCTCATCGGCCAGTCCCTTCTCGAGAAGACGTGCGTCACGCTCAAACTTGTCACCCTTGCATCCTCCATCGTTCTGATCGTTAATCCAGCAGACACTCTTGGGAAGAGACGACGTAGGACCGTCCCAGTACTCGTGCGTTACTCCGCGACACTTCCAGGGGTGATCCATCCGAACCAGACGGCAGTTGGGATACTCGAGATTCCCTGCAACCTGAATCAGAGTATATCCGATCTCCGTGAGCGTCTGTTTCCTCAGAGCCCCCGCTTCAAACAGCATATCGCCATCCAGTAACAGACCGTAGCAATCCTTCAGGTCCCACTCAAGGGTGTCCCGCACATAATCCCTAGCAGTCTCGAAACTGTTGGTACGGTTCGTTCCGAAATCACTCCATACGGAGGTTGTGAGACAACCCTTTCGGGTCTTCAGAAACTCGGTTGCAATCTCACAGGTGTTATCCGTTGATCCAGTGTCGTGAATGCAGAACGCATCGACGCTCTCCTCGACTGCCTTCAGACATCGCTCTAGAATACGAGATTCATTGCGAACCATGAGGATAAGTACAACCTTCATTGTGCGTCTCTTTCCTTCCAACTCGTGTCCTCCGTGTAAAACAAATGTCGACCGAATTTGTCAAGCAAACTATGCGCGAGAACCTGACGCGCGTTCTTGTTCCGCACGTGGCAGACGGTCTCTGGAGTATCTACGACAATGCAAAGACTGCATGTGAGCGTAACAACCAGCCCGAGAAGACCCTTCAGACCTTTCAGAATCTCCTCACTCGTATTCCGCAGTGGAACGAGGAGACACTCAACCAGGAGGTAGAGCGTATTGCAACTGCCTCAAAGTGTGATTATATTGAAGATCTCTTGCTTGGAGTGTTTGTCAGTTATATTCGAGCATTCGCCAGTCTTCAGCAGAGCGAGGCAACTCATGTGAATGTTGAGTTTGATCGCCCCAGTCTTGAGAAGTTCATTCAGGCCTATTACAGTGCGTCGGCGCGGAAGAGTTGGAGTCAGGCGTATCTCTTCAATACGATCGGGGTTTCTTCTTCGCAGCAGGCACGAAACCGTCGGGATATCGAGGTGATGCTTGAGGGAACGGTGAACGAAGTTGTCGACAGCTTCATCCCGTGGCGTGAGATTAGCCGTGCATACTTCCATGCTCCTGAGGCACCTCGAGCTGCTCCCGTTGCTCCTCCCGCAGCCCCCCCTGTTACGTTTGGAAAGTCGGACGTGCACGAGTTTGAGACGGACGACGAGGAGAGTGACGACGAAGATCGCCCGAAGCTCGTAATGGGTGAGGACATCAGTCTGGACGACGACGATGCAGAGTCTGTGAGCACAGAGGCAGAAATCGAGAGCAAGACGAAGGAAACTGTTGCGTTGAATCTGTGAGACTCTTCAACTTGACGCAGAACAAATGACGGACATGTACATTCTGGGAATCATTGCGGGCGTTGTTGCTGTCATCGCGTTTGTTCTATACATCTGGGATCGGTATAGCAAGGAGCAGCCCGTCGACTGGATGGATGCAGGTAAGCTGGCCATCAGTGCAGGTGGAGTTGCGTCGGGCGTTGCATATGCCGTTGGAACGGACGGAGCCGAGGCCGCCATTGAGACCGTAACAACTGCAACGCAGGACATGTTCACTGGAAAGCCTGGCTTTTAAGACTCGATGAAAAGACACTCAGATCCCAACGGAACACTGGCAATCTGAAAGGATACCAACTTGGTAATCTCACGGCGAGGAACTGCATTCTTGCAATACCGAGCAATCGCCTTATACAAATCAAATCCGTGATAGCGGTCGTGCCGAGACCGATCACTGCGGAAGAAAACAGATGTACCGTCCGTTTGGTCCATCCATTGTTTGAACACCTCAAACAGCGGATGAGTATAGGCATAATCAGGTCCCTCTGGAAACAAATCCCAAAACATGGAAGTTGCAAATCTGCACAAGTCAAATGCTGGATTGGGCGGAATACGCAGATGTTCCGATGAGAAGAATGGCTCTACGTTGTACTGCCCTGCCGCCTCCTCATTTGACTGGAACTGACTACTCATGAATGTTCGCGGATCCTTCATTCCACACAGACGGAGGGACATAATCGCCCTATCGAAATCGATGATCTTCATGAGATAGCCATAGGTAGGCACTCGATAGCATACACCATTGTGCTTGTAATAGAGGAACTCCTTCTCAGTCGGAACATACATCACATTGTTCCCATGGAGATCATTGTGCGTAAAGCCAAACGTCCTCTGGGCATAGGCAAGTGCAAACACAATCTGGGCGACCCAAGCAGTATGCCTCACTGGATCGAGATGCATCTTAATCAGATCGTAAAACGTCCCATCGCATTTCTCCATCACCGTCGTAATCACTGGAACGTCCTTGAACGTTGCCCATGCAAAGGATTCTTCCTCTCCCTCATCGTCTAATCCTTCCTCCTCGCTATCTTCCGAACATGCACAGGATCGGATATCATACTCATCCTCGGAATCCTCGGAGCTTGCATCGTCCATAATCGAGGAACCGTCTTCGGCATGACTCTGACTTGCAGAGCGACTCGACGGCGTACTAACGTGGTCTGCATTTATATCCTGAATATCGTCTAGAAGGATGTCTTCGCCAAGCAGAACACCAGGTCTTTGGCCACGTGTATGTTTGAACTCGGAAGTCGATTCAGGTGTCCGAAGCTTGAGTTCGAATGTCTTTCCTAGATTCTCACCAAACCAACGACGCTCTGATATCTCCTCGTAATCATCCGAAATATCAATCACGTGCTTTGTCGACAGTCCTACGTACACGCCATATACCTTGGGAAAGTGTTCACATCCTGACTCGGACAATGCGACCGACGTAATGGCTCCTACATACCCAGCAGTGTGGCAACTCTGAAGTGTTGACTGCATATCTTGTGCTACTTCTTCGGGTTTCGGAAGTCCAATCACTCCATAATCTCCGCGCATCCATTTGAAATGACTCAAAATCATAGTCGTCTTTCTATGAGATGGAACAACCTTGCCCTTTACCTGAATGTGATCTGCGTCTACTACCCTCTGCAACTCGTCCGTTAGACGAACGCCATAGTCCTGAAGATTCGCAAGAGTCTCTGTCTTGAAGAGCTTCTCGAGCGGAGGGAAGAACGGCTGTGCATTCTTAATATCCCACGCACTTGTATCGAACCGTGGGCATTTATGGAGCTTGAGTTCAATCGCAGTCGTTCTCAAGTCTTTTCCCATTGTTCACCCCTCCGAGAACCAAACCAGAATCTAAACGACACTGTGGAGCGTAGGTATTTCCATATAAAAAATGAAAGACAAGGAACAATATGGCATTCCAGTTGAGGAAGTTCAATATGGAGATGATCACCGATAGGTGCGAACTCGATTCGCGAAAAAGTCCAATGATGGTATTGATTGGGAAGAAGGATACTGGCAAGTCATTCTTGGTCAGAGATATTCTGCACACGACACAGCGTCATTTTCCAGTCGGAACCGTTATTTCGGCTACAGAGGTGGCGAACGAGTTCTTCCAGAACATGGTCCCATCCAAGTTCATTCATGACAAGTACAAGCCCGAGATTGTTATGAATGTAATCAAACGTCAAGCAGGTATCAAGCAGAAGCGCAATCAGGATAAGACTGCACGTGGTGGGACGTCAAACATCGATAGTCGTGCGTTCCTGATTCTGGATGATTGTTTGTACGATGCCAAATCATGGATTAACGAAGAGTCAACTCGTTATGTCTTCATGAACGGTCGTCACGTCGATTTGATGACGATCATTACGATGCAGTATCCTCTCGGTATTACGCCGAATCTTCGAACCAACGTAGATTTTGTTTTCATTTTGCGTGAGAATATCCTGGGGAATCGTAGAAGAATCTACGAGAATTACGCAGGCATGTTTCCGACCTTTGATATGTTTTGTCAGTTTATGGACCAATGCACTGAGAACTTCGAGTGCTTGGTGATTTGCAATAATGTATCTTCGAACAAGCTAGAGGATCAGGTGTTTTGGTATCGTGCTACGGATCACCCACCTTTTAAACTGTGCGATGCATCTTTGTGGGTCGACAATCGTCCCTTCCAGTCTGCAATGTTAGCCTCCGACGATTATGACCCTGCAGCGTTCAAGAAGAAGAACGGACCTTCAGTGTGGGTGAAGAAGGAGGGAGACGATAAGAAGCGTTAATAGGCAAACAGTGCACGACGAGTGACGCGCTTCTTACCCTTTGACTTGCGCACAGTCTTCCGACGACGCTTCCCGCCAACCTTGGCTCGCTTACTAGAAGGCTCCTCTTCGTCGGGGTAAAGCTCCGTCGACGGTCGCTTTGCGGGCACCAATCCACTTGTAAGCCCACTCACATTCTTGCGCTGTAGCCGACCCGTCTCCGCAGCAGAGGCTAACTTGAAGGCAGAAATCTGGCTAAACGTATACTGGGCAGCCGACTCTACAAGGTTGCCTCCCTTGCTCTTCACTACCTCAATATCATCCTTGATGAGAGCTACCACGCTCTTTCCAGACTTGGATGCACGATACCGATATGCGAGACTGGCAATGATATATGGAACATACGGACCTGCAACCGACAGTCCAGCCATATCCCCTCCAAGCTTCTTGAGCTCATCTGCGACCTGAAGTCCAGCCGAGCCCCAATCACTCCAAGACACTCGCGTTCCTGCCTCTGCAGCGGCTGAAACTCCTTGACGAACAAGACTCACCATGTTGGCTAGGACAGTCGGATGGCTCATGACCATATTAGTTACAAAACCAGTTGCACCAACCCCAACTATAGAAGGAAGACTACTAATCAGCTTTGCAGCAGCCTCATCTGCAGCGTTTCCAACATTTGTTGCCGTTAGTAGGAGAGTCGCTGACATCTGCTTCGCCGCTTCAGACGTCTTGCTACCACCACGCTTCTTCTTCTTGCCACCGCTCTCCTTGATTTCAGATAGCGCATCCAAAACCGTCAGTGCAGTCGCCTCATCCGCGCCAAGATCGGATGCAGTTGCAGTTACATCTGCATGAGAGACGCCAGCAGCAGACTCAAACTTAGAAAGATCGAGTAAGGCAGCGGCTGCCTCACGTTCGGCTGGAGTATAACTCATTTACATCTTCTCGAGATTATTCGCGAATCGCTCCCTCGGAGGGGTGAACCGCCGTCGAGACGTCATCAAGTGCCTTCTGTGCGCGCTCAGCCGCAACAGACAGGTCGTTATCCTTCTTACGACGGGCATTCTCATCCTTCTGTGCCTTGATCTTCGCCTCACGCTCCTCTGCAAAGAACATCTCCTTGTTCGACTCGTTCTCCTTGTACTTGCGCATGAGCTCGTTCAGCTCCTTCTCGGCATACTCAACCTCGGGCATCAGGTGCTCGGAAGGATCCCAGGGGAGCCATGCACCTACCTTACCGATAAAGATATTGTCCTTGGGATACTTGCGCTGGAGAACCTTTGCCATCACCTGCGTCTCCTCAACGGTTGCAAACGAACGACGAACCTTGACACCGCGAACGTTCGTCTTGAACTCGACGCTATTGTCAAACTTCTCCTGGAGATCCTTCTCATGCTTCAGAAGGAACACCTGCCAAGCCTCAGGGACATCCGTCTCACGGATCTCCTGATCGCGCACACGGGTAAAATCCTCGGCATCCTTGAGAAGATCGTCAATCTTGAGGGTATACTTCTTGGAGATGAAGGCCATCAGGTGCTCAAGACCCTTAACCTTCCAGTCGTAGTCCATGTACTTGATGAACTCCTCAAACATGAACTCCTGCTTCTGCTTAATCACCTTCTCGGGCGAAAGGAAAGAGACGACGCAGTACCTCTGGGTAGGGATCTCGGGATCCTCATCCAGGTAATCGACGACAGAACCGTCATCCTCGTGCTTGGGAAGAACTTCGCGCTTGGACATTTGTATATTCATTCGATGGACTTGTAAGTTCTTTCTACGCACAAGATAATGGGGCTTGAGTATACTCAACTATTTCTTATCGTATTTCTTACCCATCCAGGAGTGATTATTCGATCGTCGAGTATTGAAAGTATAGGACTCCCCTTTAAACCTCCAGAGATACCCATTGCACTTGCTGGTCTTTGGCAAGTTCTTTGGGTATGGATTCTAAGCAAACCTGCAGAGAGGAGTCTAGCGGGAGGTTGGACGCTCTTTACACTCGAACTCATATTTCTAGGAATATATCTGTATTTGTTTGCAACATCTCCTGGTTGTCCGAAATCCTAGAATCTTAGGTGGCTGGTAAAGTTTCGGAGTGAAAAGTAATGTATGACTCTAGGACGAGCCTCCTCATCGTATTTTTAACATATCCAGGTATCCTCCTTACGATCCCCGCAGAGACAATGCTGTACACGTGGCTTCGAGGACTGTGGCAGGCAAGTTGGGTCATTGTAATGCAGTCCTATTCTGAAGGAGCGAAGGCTACTATTGCAAGGATGGTCTATTGGGGGTTGTTCATGATTTGGGCATATATAAAGGTCGCGTTGGCATTGGCTCAGGCACGGAGCTAAAAAATATTCGCATCCTTTCAACAAACATGGACTCTAAGCCGAAGCCTACCCCCGCACCTGGATTCGACGTCGGCGATCTTGTGACGCGTCTCATCAAGTATCTTCTCGAGGGTCTTGCCGTTGCCATTGCTGCGTATGTCATTCCTGGCAAGACGATGCGTGCCAGTGAGGTTGGCATGATTGCGCTGTCTGCGACTGCCACCTTCGCCATTCTCGACATTTATGCCCCCTCCGTTGGTAGCTCTGCACGCACGGGTGCTGGCTTCGGTATCGGCGCTGGCATGGTTGGTTTCCCCGCGTAAACAGGGAAGATCAACTAAAATACTAGTAATCAACAATGGCGACTGCCCCGAGGAAAACGTTTAGATTGTTCGACCTGTATGACACGAGGGATAGACGCATATCCTATCCGATATCCAAACTCATGACGTCAAGCGACGAATGGCAGTACATCCAACCCAAGATCGTGGAGATCTTACGATATAGGTTTCCAGATGTAAAAATCGAGCCCTCGAAATTCGGTGAAATGATAATATCGTTTCCAGCGGAGAGCAACCAAGTTTCATCAGACAATGGGGATATGATGCCCCCCATTAATTTCGGTGGTGTTGGTCTTCGAAAGGGTGATATACCTTTCAAGTTTCTAGACAAAAAAGAACCAAACGTTGTCGGTATTGGGTTTAAGGTATATGGAGATGCACCTGCCCCTACACCTGTTCCCGCACCAACACCTGCACCAGCACCAACACCTACACCTGCACCTGCACCGACACCTGCCCCTACACCTGCACCAGCACTGAAGAAGACATATGTACTATCGGCGGTGTATGATAGAGGATTGAAAATGTACTTCCAACTCACTATGCTGGAGAAAGGTGTTGAACCGATCCGTAAGTTGAAAGAGGAGACTATGAACATTGTAAAACTCGCGCATCCATCTGCAACATTTCCAGATGACCCACCTGATAAGTATTTGCTATCTATTGAGCCCAGTAGTCCTCCGCAACCATCCCTGCAAGTTTCAATGATCGGCGCGGCCGCAAGAGGGGCCCCGTTTCCACAACTTGATAAAACCATGCAGTCTTACGATCTCTATTTTACTCCATACGATGCACCAGCACCTACACCAAATGTAACGGGTGAATGTGGACCACCCGCGTCTGCTATACCGCCACCACCGCCACCATCGTCGAAGCTGCTGCCAGTATTTCCAGATGTGACGAAAGACAGGGTTCGCGACACTTTTGAAGAGCTGCAAAAGAAGTATCCGAGTATGCCCTATTTGCAGCCTCCTAATGAGGTAGACTTAGGAGGAGGATACTGTGCAGCATGGTCTCTTTGGATCCAATCGAAACTCATCAAACTTTCAGCAGAGGAGTATTGGAACCTTCCCTATGAAGCAAGACAGGATGTTTATGCTAGGGTCATTTATGGTTTGAACCCTACAACGTCGAAATTCACATCCATTGGCACTCTCCAAATGAAGACTGCGCTGGAACAAACGATTGTTCCCGGAAAACGCGTTCTAGCACCTCGGACGAAAAGGAATGCTACAACAGGCAAGGCTGAAACACTTACACCGGGACGTTTGTCGAATAACCCGACAGGGTCTGTTCCAATGCTGGATAATTTTGCGGAGAAAGTGATGCGTCCTGCTACTCAAAACCCAGATGCTCCGTTTCGGTGGATTTCGGCGGCTGGCGGATATCATATAATGCACAAGAAAGCTGGTTTACTCGGTGATTTCGTAAAATTAAACAACACAACACCCGATCCGAAACCCATTCTATTCAACGTAGCCGTAAAGACATATAGTGGTGGAAGTCATGCATTGTGCTTTGTTTATTTCCCAAAATCACATGAGATTGACATTGTCTCAACATACACTATTTCGCCACAAATGTCAAAATACGATGTGCTAGAGTCGATGTACGAATCCCAAGCATACATTGATGGGAAACCATTTTATCCTGTATTGAACAGGATTGAGAGACAGTTACATCTTCCAATCACAGCAAGACCTGCAGGTCGGAGGAGAACGTTCAGGAAAAAAGCTTCAAAGCGGAAGACACGGCGGAGACGCACGATACGGAGATAACTGCAGCATAGTTGGTTTGCGTAACCGTCATCATATTCAATAAAAAAGAACAAACAGGACTTGCAGTTGTGACCAAGGATTGAAGAATCTCGTGGATTGAATGAGGCACACAGTAGGTATCAAAGAGTCTAGCACTTGCGTAATGAACTCCATAGTTCAACCCAAGTGACAGAAACGCTGTCTTTGCGATGATCAGCGCCATTTTCAGTTATCTGCCATCTTTTATACCAATGGATTCCGCCACCTTCCTTGTTCGATTCAACGGTGAGTGGAAATCAATCACCTCTCGTCCATTCGAACCCGAACGTATGACGACGGACATTGCATGGCTTCAAATCAAGGAGGAACTTACACCCCAAGAGGCATATGTCAAGTGGTTTGAGATGCAACGAAACATTTCTCGCATCCTTCAACAATGAACACAATCCTAATTGTCCTCGCCTTTGTGGCGGTTTGTATCCTAGTCTACAAGCTCTGGAAGCCATTTCTCAGGCCTCCAATGAAGAAGCTCCCCGACAATGAGGCAAACCTCTACTTCTTCTACACGGACTGGTGTGGCCACTCACAGAAGGCAATGCCCGAATGGGAGAAGCTAGAACAGTCACTCAAGACTAACTCTGAATTCGGTACGACTACTGTCAAGGCCATTCGAGTGGACTGTGAGAAGGACAAGAAGACTGCAATGCTCTACGGTATCAATGCATACCCGACAGTCATCCTCGAGACCAAGGATGGTATCATCGACTACAACAAGCGGGTCGACGAACCCACTCTAACGACCTTCCTCCGCCAGTCGCTTGGTAAGGAAGACTAAGGTCTGTCGGTAACCTTCCTTGACCAAATAATCGCGGTCTGTCTGCGAGAGTTCACCCAACAATGCATGTTTTACACCTCGAATGCGGACCATATTCTCCCCGATATACTGAGACACCTTTCCACTGTAACATGCAACAAGTATATCCGCAAAGGAACTTTCGGGAGTGATGGAATCACATCTTCCCGAAATGTGAATGACCAAGGATTCAACTGGAACAACCGACCGAATACATCTGAGATGGACACCTGCGTCCAGATAGACATGCCCGTAGAGTACCTGAGGTTGATACAGCAACGGGATTGCAGAGGAACACATCAATGCATCTAGAATCGGTACCTGACCTGTCAGGAGTGTAGGACGTCCCGTCGTCATGTTGGATGCAATGATGAAGAGTTTCTGATGGGCGTCGCAAATGCGTTTCCCTCTCAGGTCGATGCCACACTCGTCAAAGACCTTCAGGACGAGTGTACCGACAGTGTCCATCGAGAAGAGTCCACGGTTCTCGAAAACACCTGTGGCATGGCTCAGTGTAGGTTTTGGGATGATTGAAGATATCGTAAAGTACTTGTCGTATGCCTTCTTGAGAAGACCTAGATCCATTCGAAACGCGACTGCGGTTCCAATAATAGCACCTACACTTGCGCCGTAGATTCCATCGGGAAACTCTAGATCTCCCTGAAACTCTTGAATGGCTTTTATTGCACCTATATGCAGACCTCCTCGCGTTCCACCTCCTCCAAGTCCAATGGATCGGTAGAGTCTCGGCATATTTCTATCCCTTTGTAGTAAGCATGTTGAAAGCTCGGGACGTTTGGGACGAGCAAGAGGCACGAAAGGAACAGAGAATGTCGGCGATGCGTCCCGTTCTGGCACAACTCTATGCAAAGGTTCGTCAACAGGCGATTCATGCGCCAAATGCACCATACGTGGTGTTTGAGATTCCAACCTATGTGTTTGGATATCCATTGTTCCAACTGTCGGAGGCTCGGGAGTATCTGACGAACACACTCACGGCCTCTGGGTATCTTGTATGGGTCGTTGATGAAAAGTATCTATTTCTCTCCTGGATGAAGACATCGAAATCGGCATCGTACCGACCCCAACTCACAACAAACTATAGGCCAAACGTGTATGATCCGACAACAATCGGAAGTATGTTGCGGTAAGGATGCTTCACTTTCATCCCTTGTCCAAGCAATGCACGGACAGGGTCCAAACCCCATTCTAATGGCATCTAGCCTCGCCTATTTAATCCCCATGATTGCAGCACTTCAGTCGAATGCGTTTTATGCTGCCGTCGTCTCTGCCAATCTTATGGTTACATCCGTTCTCTATCATTGGTCGAAAGATCCTCACTATTTTTGGGTCGATCAGGTTGCCGTCTATCTCTATCTTGTAGCAGCTGTCTATGAGTCATTTTTCAAGGGTAAAACATCTCACCAGATTCTTGTTGCTGTCATGGGAGTCTACGCAACATGCGTCTATCATTTCGGAAAGGCACACGAATGCTATGTGTGGGACACAGATTGTAGCGTGGCGACACAACATCATGCAGCAATGCACATGGTATCGGCAGTTGCAGGTTCAACACTCTTCCTAACATGAAAACGGACAAATCCAATCCCATATAGGATCGGTATGGACTGTAAGCATGACTCGTTGGATGTCGTCGATGGGGAGCACATCTGTATGTCTTGTGGGTCTCTTCTTGGCAGCTATATCGACGAGGGTGCTGAGTGGAGGAACTACGGAGCTGGTGACGAGGATCCGTCGAGAACAGGCACAATCACATCGGAACTCCTTCCGAACTCCTCGTATGGATCGATGATGATGCGCAAACGTATTCCCAATCAATCGGAGGAAGCAAAAAGTATTACGAAACTATCGGGTTGGTCCTTCTCCTCTCATGGCGAACGATCGTGGATGGGTATCTTCGATGCAATCCAAGCGACAGCTCTTCGTGCAGGACTTACCAAGGCGATTGTCTTGGATGCCTGTGGAATGTTCAAGAATGTCGAAGAATCACAGAAAACACGAGGAGAAACTCGTCGAGCATTGATGGCAGCTGCAGTCTTCACTTCCTGTCGCGAGAACAACGCTACACGGAGTCACGAAGAGGTAGCAAGTCTCTTCAATGTAAGCATCCGAGCACTTTGCAAGGCATTGGCTCGATTCGAAAACGGGATCTCCTCTGTGCTCAACACCCAGTTGGGTATTGCTGAGCGCATGTGTGCTGATCTTGAGTTGTCGGATACAGATCGTGATGCAATGGTTCTCATGTTGCAGAAACTGCCCGAGATGGAGCACACGCCCAAGACGATTGTTGCAGGTGTCTTGTGTATTGTGTTGGGAGGTCAGATCCAGAAGGTATCAACTGTCTCTGCTGTATCAACAGTATCGATTCGAAAGATTGTTGAAAAACTTAAAGCGTTGGGTAGTACGTAACATTCCATTTGTAAATACCACCACCTGCATCCGCCATCTGAATATTACCGCCCGACACTGTGATAATCGCTAGATTGCTACCGATACTTGTTAAGAATCCGCTTGTAGATGAAACAGCTATAATATTGACAGCATGATAGTTCGTGCCGTCTGTTGCAACAACAGTCGTTAATCCTTTTTTGATTACTGAAACGTTCGAAGGAGTTCCATTCAGAGCCGCAGTCGTGCCCTGCAGAGAAGAATACCCACTTACAGCTTGGGCAGTCTCGGATTGGACATTTCCATTTGAGATGATAACACTTCCGTAGATTGATGCAAATCGACCCGTTCCATACACCTCAAGATTGTAGACTGGATTTACATAGTTGCTTCCTATCATCATGAAGGTATTCAAATAACCATTGATAGCAGTATTCGAAAGAACTAGGATAGATTGACTCGTGACTGATGTAAAAAAGTCCAATACAGACGGAGACGACTGTGCTCGAAAGTTTCCATTGACATCAAGAGTTCGTGTTCCAGGAGCAATGTTTATCCCAACACTTCCCGTAAACTGTGAATTTCCATTCACATCAAACCTGTTACTCGCGGTGGAAGGAGTAAGAACACCTCCGATTCCAATCCACTTGTTCGATAGATCTCCTGCAACCGTTATATTTGTCCCTACTCCAACACGAAACTGGTTGTTGGCGGCTACAAGGTCAATACCATGCCCAAGAAGGATATTGCTACTTCCAGTTGATTTCGTGCCGTTTCCAATGAATATGTTTGACGTTCCTGATCCTCCTGCATTCGCACCGATTCCAATGACACTTGACCCTGGTCCCCCACCACCACCCGCGTTCGACCCAATAAACACACTATTGATCACATTTGACGTATTGCTTCCCGCGGCATATCCAACTGCAGTAACGTTGCTGTTCCCCTGAGGCGTGTCGTACGGATTCCCTGCATTCGACCCAACATATACATTGTTATTTGCATCGCCTACTGCAATCGTCTTCACGTTCATTGTATTGCCAGAATAACTGTCGATATTCGACAACTCTAGTTTTGCGACGTACAGCGTCGTGAGGGGGTCGTATACATACACGGGTCGAAACACGTTTGACAGATAGTTTTGCACACCCGTCGTGCTACTCATTGTAATATCATTTAGGAGTTTTCTGCGTCTAATATACAGCGCGATGTCCTACACTCTCTTCCCCATCAAGCAGAGCGAGCAGCACCTTTACAAGATGTACAAGCAGGCCGTGGGTTCATTTTGGACTCCCGAGGAGATTCAGTTCGCCAAGGACACTGAGGATTGGGCCAAGCTAACAGAGGATGAGAAGCGCTTCATTAAGCACGTTCTAGCCTTCTTTGCGGGGTCCGACGGCATTGTGCAGGAAAACCTTGCCTCTCGATTCCAGCGCGAGGTCGACTCACAGGTTGTCAAGCTCTTCTACAGCTTCCAGAACGCAATGGAGGGGATCCACGCCGAGACCTACTCGCTCCTGATTGATACGTATGTGAAGGACAAGACCGAGCAGGATCACCTCTTCCGCGCCATCGACACCATTCCCTGCATCAAGAAGAAGGCAGACTGGGCTCTCAAATGGATCGAGTCCGAGGATAGTTTCGCGCGTCGTCTTGTTGCGTTCGCATGTGTCGAGGGTATCTTCTTTAGCGGTGCATTCTGCTCTATTTATTGGCTCAAGAAGCGCGGTCTCATGCCTGGTCTGACATTCAGCAATGAACTGATTAGTCGTGACGAGGGTCTGCATACGCTGTTTGCAGTGGCTCTCTACCACACTCTGCCTGCCTTGGAGAAGGATGTCATTCGCACCATTCTGACGGAGGCGGTTGAGATTGAGAAGGAGTTCATTTGTGATGCACTACCCTGCTCGTTGATTGGGATGAACAGCAAGCTCATGAGCCAGTACATTGAGTTTGTCGCCGATCGCTTGGCCATTCAGCTTGGGATTGAGAAGATCTACAAGACGTCGAATCCGTTCGACTTCATGGAGCTTATCAGTTTGGAGGGCAAGACTAACTTCTTCGAGAAGAAGGTGTCCGAGTACTCTCGCCCGACGGACAATGGTGATTCTATTCGTTTGGATGATGATGATTTCTAAGCAGCAGGCATAACTGTCACAGTCCCGTGGGGCGTGACGCAGACACTCTCACCGTTGCGGGTCTCGGGTGTGGAACCCTGGGGGCAAGGGATATCCGCGACGCTGAACTTCTCACGGGGCATGAGGCCCACCGCACCCAGAAGCCACACGATCACGAGGGCGCCGACAATGAGCACAAGTGCATACATCGCAAAGGACTTCAGAAAACCGGTAAACGAGTTTGCATGAGACGCGGCATAAAACGCAGTGCCCGTCCAAAGTGCTTCAACTAAACCACCTCCCTTCTTTGCTGGCATTTATTTGAAGGCACGAAAGAAGTTCGGGGGCGTTTAAAGAAGATACAACTCATCTGGACACACTATAAATGGAGTTTGAACATGCCGCAATTGCGTTACTTGCCTCAATGGTCCTAGTCCTCGCGGGTATGGTGGGTTGGCTGTACTGGCAGCAGACGCGTATGTTCCAGAACATGAACAATATCGTGATGATGATTGGCGAGCTCGCGTCTAGACCTGAGCCCCAGCCTGAACCCGAGCAGGAGCCTGAGGTTGAGCCCGAGCCCGAACAGGAGGCCGAGGCCGAGGTTGAGGACGATCGCGTCTCTGTCGACGAGGAGAAGCCTGAGACTGACGTGGTCGATGGACCTCCTGGGCTCGATACGGATGGTCTGGAGAGCAAGACCACCAAGGAGCTCAAGGACATTCTTACCAAGCGCGGCATTCCGTTTGGTAAGCGCGACAGTAAGGGAACGCTTATTTCCCTTCTAAAGGCAACCTCCTAAGTACTATAATGAAGATTGTCAGTTTTGATATCGGAATACGTAACCTTGCCTATTGTGTCCTTGAAGGCACAACTCGTGAGGACGTAAAGATTACCGATTGGAATATCATCGATTTGTTGAGTGAACAAGCAGGTGTAGAATCGACACGATGCCACAAGTGTCCTGCTGCGGCATCCTGGACGAACGCGGCCGATGGGGTTGCTGCATGCTCAAAGCACAAGCCCAAGAAGGTAGCAAAAGTAACCAAAAAGTCATTCAATGATAGGACTCTCGAATCGCTTCAGGAGGAGTGCCGTAAACTGAAACTGGAAGTCCCAACCAGCAAGGTAAAGTGTGTGACGATTCTCTATACGTATGCCCGTCAGCATGTGTGGCTTCGATGTGTCAAATCAAGCCACCAAGGTTCGATCCTAGACATGTCTCCATCGATTGTTGCATCCATGGACAAGCGTGTGGCATCTTGGAAGGGAGCCGATCTGATTGCCTTTGAGAACCAGATGGATCGACGTATGTTTGCCGTTCAGGGGATGTTGCACATGTACTATACGTGTCGAGGGTTCAAGTGTTCGGGTGTTTCTGCAACACACAAGTTGACAAATATGTTGACGGTAGACGATACGACCAACTCGTACAAGGGACGCAAAAAGACTGGCATTGCCCATGCAACTGTCTTGGTTCCTGAAGTATGGAAGGCTCATCTATTGGCGCATCCGAAGAAGGATGATTTGGCAGATTCTTTTTTGCAGGGATTGTGGGTTCTGGAGCATCGGTAATTACCACCCCAGTTGAATCATGCGGCACTCAATATGACACTCGTGCTCGTAACCATCCTCGTTGTCGGTAATAACGAACTCTATGACACGATGGTGCTCCATATCCTCCATTTGCTTCTCAATCTCCTCTTCTGCGTCAGTGTCCAGCACGTCCATTACGTGCATCTTAATCGCCGCCACAGCGCCTTCAATCGTCTCGTTCAAGTACGTATGCTCGCTTCCATGTCGCTCCTCGTCAATAATCGTAAGGTAGTAGAATGTCATTTTGTCTGGTTGGGGATGTATATGTATCCTGACCAGAACAAATCCGTTTTAGTCCAACAAGTAATCGTACTTGCAGTGTATCTCAAAGTCCCGCTCACCCGAGTGTAGTGTAAAGACGACGCCACTGCGATAGATATCTCGCATTTGTGTTAGATTCCGTTCGATAGATTCGTGGTCGACCGTCACGATTCCAACAGTGAAGAAGTCCATATGACGCTGAATGGTGTTATGAACACCTTCGATTGTCTTGTTCATGTATCTGAACTTGTCCTTGTATCGCAACTCGTCAATGATAGTAACGTATACATCCATTCTGTTATAGATTGATCCTAAGCATGTGTATGGATTCGTTTTACCTTGCGTTCCAAGCTTAAGAAGGACATCCAGAAGAAGTAACAAGAATGGACACCGACTTACTCGTAAATCCTAACATCGCTGGGATGGCCTCTCTCGAGACGGTCGACATTCCAACGATTAACTTTGAAGATCTGCCGTCGATGGCGGGTCCGTCCGAGCCTGTAGCGCCTCGCCTTATGCCGTCCTTCGATGACACGGGCCCTGTTCGAATGGATGGATTCGATAACTTCAACGCCGAGCAGTACACCGTTGCACCCAAGAAGATGTCCGAGGAGGCCATGATGAAGGAGAAGTATGAGATTCTCCGCAAGTTCGAGCGCCTCGCCAAGCTGGGTGTGCCCATGCGAAAGCGCTTCACGATGGACAGCCCTATCGACGAGATGAAGATGGAACTCGATTTCATCAAGCGTGAGAAGTCGATGGATGCCACCATCAAGCAGTTCTCCGAGTGGTTCGTGACGGGTATGTCGGCGATGGAGTGGAGTGCAAAGAATGTTACGATGATGCGAGCCTTTGGTCTTCAGCTGGACGGTCTGTCAGAGGCAGCCCAGATGAATGTCGTAGATCTTGAGGATGATTTCGAGGAGTTATACGATCTGTATGGCGAGAACATGAAGATGCATCCCCTTGTTCGTATCCCGATGCGCACGTGTATGATGGTGTACATGGTTCATCTGACGAATCAGATGACTCGGAAGTCAAGCATTCCGAATATCGATGAGATCATGCGACAGAATCCTGACATTGCTCGTTCATTGGCAGCGGCGGCAATGCAGAACCAGACTCAGCAGTTCCGTGGCTCGTCGAACATCCCCCCTCCGACACAGCAGCAGGCACCTAGCAACCCTCTTGGTGGTCTGATGAGCTTCATGCAGCAGAGCATGCCTCCTGCTCCTCCCCCGAACATGATTCCCAGGCCTCCTCCCGAGTCAAAGCCGATTAAGATTGGTGTTCAGAAGAAGGTAGTTGTCCCTGCGGCTGCTCCCGTCGTAGCCCCCGTCCAGATGAGGGGTCCTGTGAACATTGACGACCTTCTCAAGGATATCAAACAGACAATCATGCCTCCTGCAGGAAATGGTCCTCCTCCTCCCGAGAAGATCAAGCGTTCAAAGCCTGGGTCGACGGGCAAGAACTCGGTGATCATCAAGCTTTAGACAAGAAGACGACTACTCCCGCAGCCAACTGTGCAATAAAATAGAGGACCGCCTTATCGTGGGAGATCTTGTGCGTCAGATAGGCCCACAGGGTTACTGCAGGGTTGAAATGCCCACCCGAAACGGGCCCACCTACGAGGACAGCCACAAACAGGGCAAAGCCGATTGCAAGAGGCGTCCCAACATACGCGATTGTGGCGATCAAAAGACTTGTTCCTACAAACTCGGTTAAAACAGCGTTCATTTGTATAGTATCTAGTAAATGAGTTGTCCGAACGCAAATGTGCTCGGCGTTCCAGGTGAAGGGTTTCATGCAACGAGATTGGGTCCAATCGCGTTATATGATACGTTAGGCACAATAGGGTTAGCATTGCTAACGAGTTGGTTGTGCAACCAGAGTTTTTGGTATCATCTTGTGGGATGGTTTGTCTTGGGAGAGGTTCTGCACTATTGGTTTGGTGCTCAGACTGCTTTCTTGAAACTTACTGGGCTTTCTCCTCGCTGTCGTTGAAGAGAGGCTTGTCAGAAGCCGATGCTGGGGAGTCGACCTTCTTCTCTTCCTTTGCATTCTTCATCCCTTCACGACTCCTCGAAGAAACACCCTGAGCAATGATGATAAACCCAGCCGTCAGAAGAAGTGACGTGACAATGTCACGAGTTCCTACAAAACAGACTGCAAAAATAGCAATACGGCGAAGAACGATATTCCGTGTGTATTCATCTGGATCTACACTGAACTCATCCACTAGATGACGAGACCCAATGTTCAGTAGGATCATCATAATGCCTACAAAGAGCTTGCTGTTATTGAGAATATCAATCATTGTTATACGCTTAGAAACTTAGACAGGCGCACTTGAACTAGAGGAACTTCCAGTCGTGTTTGCAGAGACACCTCCACTGGGGCCACTGTCCATCGAAGGAGCCGCGTTCAGTGCAGCCTGAGCAGCTGCAGCACCTGTCGTCCCACCAGGGGGGCCACCTGCACCTGACCCCGAAGGAAGCGAGGGAACTGTGGGAGCCGTTACCTTGTCCTCGCACGTGCTAGAGGATTCATTCCAAGTCTGGTTAGAGCCACAGCACTTGGCAGCTCCGCCCGAGGTACCGTCAGACTTCTTGCACTGCTTCGTTACGGGATCAATCGACTGCCCAGACGGGCAATGGCAATCGGGTCCAGCAGGCTTCATGGAAGGATCGTCGGCTCCCTCACGAATCCCACCTGCCCGCCACATCGCCGTAAACAGGAGAAGGGCAACAGGTCCGCTGACATACTTCCATGCATAGACAACGACTGCCAAGCCAAGTGCCTTGCCAACCGCCGAGCTAAGAAGATCCTTGACAACCTGCACACTCGGCACGAAGGCGATATAGACGATCAGAGCGCCGATGACGATCCACTCTGTTTGCTGACTAAGTCTCATTTATACAAACTTGTCATATTTTTCTACCCGTTCAGAAACAATGAACTACTCTTCCTTGGAAGATGTGTACGGAACACCGTTTGGTGCTCGTGCACCTATCAATCACGTCCGCAAGGACATCAAGGAACAACCCATCGCCAAGCCCGAGTTTTCGAGCATGGAGAAGCGATCTGAGGAAGCCGTTGAGAAAAATAAGAAGCTGATTGCATCGGTGGAAGGTTCCCTTCCGCTGGATACAAATCCTATAACAGAGAACTTCAATCTTCGGCACGTCGAACAGAGGGATCCGATTGCAGTGCGTGAAAAGTTCACTCAACCACAACAACAGGTAGATCGGGGTAGTTATGACCAGGACAAGCTGGCGCGTATTCTTCGACTGATTGAGCAGAACCGCACAGGGTATGAACAGCCTGCCACGCAGGATATGGCGCTCTACATTTTTACAGGTGTCTTTTTCCTGTTTACATTTGATACATTCGTTATGATGGGAAAGACGATGGGTCGCCGTTATTAAGAACGGTTCAACCGAGTCTCCATTGACGAGTACTCGTCAAACACATTGTCAAGATACTCAATCTCAAATGAGAAGCTGTTCTCACCTGCAGTGAATGTAATAGGAGCACCCGTCGGAGTGTTTAATCCAACACTGCCATAGGGAACGTGGCGACGAATTGTGACACGCAACCTATCTAGCCGTCCAAGAGGTGGTGTATATTTGGTGATCTGCTCATCATATCCACTGTCAGTGTAATAGATAGCACTTGTACTCTGTGCGTTGGAGATGTTGCTAGTGTTATACAGTTTCGCGAACGAACTGTCTACATACCCAGAACGATCTGCACCTGCAGCAGTCTCATCAATGCGATTGAGTCCCTCTAGCCCAACCAGTACATAGAGGTCGGAGGCCAACCAGCCACCGCCAGTAGAAGGAGCCTGAATCACCGCAGACTTCATGCGAATCGCCGTCACTCGCTCATACACACGAGGGAGATAGACGACATAATCACCAGGGTCAGATACGGCTGCACCACCGTTCACCTTTACGAACTTGGTAGGATCTCGATCACGAGAATCGATGGTCAGCACACGAGTAACCTTCTGCAAAGAAGCAAGAGGCTGCGACTGCCTCACGATAACGCCGTTGCGTTCAAACATTCCGTTCATTGTTATTCTGTGTCAGGATGTTTTGTTTGCCACGGACCGCGTTACTTATTTGCTAAATCTTTATCAGCAGTTCTCCACGTCTTTCCGTGAAGCACGAACGAATGAACTCGTGCCATTCCCCACGCCTGTGCAGTTGCACCAGGACGATGACCCGTTCTCCATGCAGCCATTCCTCGATCGTATACAGTTTGCAAGGTTGACTTTGGAACTCCCGTTGCTTTAGCAATCTCCGACAGTGATGTCGCACCTGGATACTTCTTATGGAATCGTGATGTGTAAGATGACCGACGGGTCTTGGCACCCTTGTCGGACTTGAAAGGAACATAGGCTTTCGGGTTCTTCCAACTCATTTTGGTTCGTCGGGTTGCAGATCTCTTTCGGGTAAGGTTCTGACGACGAGTTAGACCCTTGAAGTATTTCTCAGGCCAGTACATTGTTCTATCAGCGCGTTAAAATATGAGTTTTGAATAAATGGCAGATAGCCAGGTAGAACCTGGAACGGACATCCGCTGGACCCCCGAACTCGAAGAGTACTTCGCATCGTCGGGAGAGAAGGCACATTGCCTTAGCTGGGTACATAAGAAAGCCGAGGAACGATACAGTCGTTTCAAGACGTACATTGACCTACCCGTTATTGTAATCTCTTCCATTACAGGTTTCGTTTCGTCAGGTAGTACGAACATGTTTCCAGGCAATCAGCAACTTGCCACCATCTGTATTGGTGTTTCCTCTCTGCTCGTTTCTACCCTGAACATTACAGGAACGTACTTTGGCTGGGCTCGACGTGCAGAGGGACACCGCCTGTCGTCCATTCACTATGCAAAGTTGTACCGATTCTGCTTGATTGAAATGAAGCTCCCTCGCGAGGAACGCAAGACACCGCACGATTTGCTGAAGTTTGTAAAGGATCAGGTTGATAACCTTGCAGAAGTCAGTCCCATGCTACCACCTGCTATTATTGCCGAATTCAAGAGACAGTTTGACAATGAAAAATACAATGAGGTCAGCAAACCCGAGGAGGCAAACGGACTTGAGAAGATTACCGTGTTTGGGGAACCTGACAGCAAGCGTCATTTCCACCACGTTCCAGCGGACCGACAGATGTCGACGGTCACATCTCCACTCGCATCTTCCTCGTCTTCAACGCCTCCCTCTTTGACGATTGATATTCCTACAATGACCTTCTCATCAATCAATCCACTCAATGCCCGCGCGACGGCAGAGGTCAAGGCAGCTGCTGCACGTGTTCAGGAACAGGTCATTCTGCAGAATCCTATCCGAGAGTCGTTTGTGGCGGAGACAATAGTCGAACCCGAACCCGTTCGCGAGGCCGAGATCGAAGTTGTTATAGCAGCACCGCTCCCGCCACCCGAGGAGGAAGCTCCATCTTCGTAACCTTGTAGTTCCGCTTTTTATAGAGACTGTTCCTCTCCTGGAACTGACGACGGAACTGTGGATCGACAACGTCCACGATAAGCGGTGGTAAACTTCGAGCCGATTTTTCAATCCTCAGAATCCGCCCTACAATCTGATCAACATCAGGTCTGGGTGTTGCCATGAGCAATGTATTGAGAGTCGCAACATCAAACCCCTCCTTGCACATTGCATACGTTCCAATCAGAATCGTCTTGGTTGCACAGAACTCGGCTCGTTTGTCTGCCTTGACAGTCTGTGCCAGAATAGCTGACTTGTCTCGAAGACCATCGGGCAATGCAGCAAGAATGTCCTTTGTATGCTGGACACGATCTGTGAGAACAAGCAACTGCCGTTCTGGTGATTCTTCGAGGATATCCCCGATAATCTCCGTGAGCCATTTGGTGCGACCAACCTCTTCTGCCAACTTGTTGATCATCAGAGTCGTAAACATAACACCTTGCGTGTTGTAGATGATCTCGTTGAACTTTGGATCATCGTTCTTATATTCATACATTTCCACATGCACACCGTCGTCTTCCTTGGACCCCGTATCCGAGTTAAACAGTAGAGGTCCTAAGAACCAATGAGCGACACCCATCAACCCGTCCTTTCGTGTCGGAGTAGCGGAAAGCCCCAGCATGTATTTGCTCGTGACCTTGGGGAGAGCTTGTACAAAGACCTCGGATGCGATATGGTGACATTCGTCCACAATCACCAGGCCAAGCGTTTTGAACGAGGAGATCGGAATGTCTTTCATGGACAATGTCTGCAACATGGCGATAACTACATCAAAACCATCCACTTCACATGTATCCCCTTGGATTCGTCCAATTCGCGCCTTGGGTAGAAACATCTTTACCCTGTCTGCCCACTGGTCCCGTAGAAACGAGTTGTGAACAATCACGAGAGTTGGGACTCGGAGTTGACTTGCGATGTACAAGGCACACACCGTCTTACCTCCTCCTGTGTGGAGTGAGATGATTCCGTCCTTGGGAGTCGGCTTGAGAAAGGAATCCACGACGGGTTGTTGGATTGGACGAAGGCTACCCGCAAATGTCCAGTGCATGGCAGGTGTCTCGGGAACATCGCGAGTGGTTGATGTAGGAGGACCGTAGGCCTCCTGACCAAAGTGCTTGGGAAGATAAAGGGCATCGTCTACCTCTTTATATACTTTGTATCGGGGGATGGAGTTTTGATTCGGCATAAATACCTTGGGGACATACGGCTTCACAGTCAGTGTCTTGCGGAGTTGTTCCGCATTGACATCGGCTTTGGTTACTCTATATCCGTTGAGAGTCAACATTAACTCTTTTTATCTTATTCGTTCATTATACGTTTTAGCGACGGAGGTTGATCGTCTGGATGTCCGTGCTCATCGCGTCGGATACAATGTTCTCGATCTCCGTGCGAATGTCCTCATCGTCAAGGTCCATTACGTGATACATTACACTGGGATGGATGTCGGAAAGCACCTGCACATGCTCAAAGGGATCAACATCATGGGTCAGCGACTCCAGAATGTCCGAGATATAGTTCATCGCGCGACGCTCACTCATGAAGAACTCCTTCAGAGTCTTCGAGCTGTCCGCGGACTTGTACGTAAGACGGAACATCTCACGATGCGTATCGTCCTCATATACATTGATGCGATCCTCCTCGTTGTTCTTGCGAATCACAATGAGTGTTACCTTGCTTGTAGTCATCTTGTATTCTGTTCGCGCGCCGTCTTTAAATAGAACGCTCCCTGTCGTCTCCGATTCCAGGCTGAACGGCATCTCTGCCATCATTGCTGGGTGTAGCAACGTAATCACCATAGTCCCCATTGTCTGCTCCACGACGGTCCTCGTCTCCCTGATCAAACACATCATGAGGCTGTCCAACACCTACATCTGCATCCTCTAGAATCACATCCTCTCGGAACACTTCCTCGCGAAGCCTCTCTGCTTCCCGCGCAAGCTCTTCACGGTCACGGTTCGTCATGATATACGGTGCCATACCAATCTTAAGAAGTTCGCCGATAATCTCACGATCCTGGTCTGTCTTCTGTGCCATTCGCTGAACGAACTTGATACGCTCCGATGCACGCAGCTTGTTCACCTGTGCCTTCTCTTCGTTGTAGTCGGCAAGTAGCGTATACAGTGCAACATCCCTTGTTCGCTGCTCTTCCAGTTTGGTTCGCTTGACTACATCCTTCTGGATTGCCACAATCGATTCAACGACAAATCCACGACCAATATCACGGAGTTCTGCTTCCGATTGTTTCGGATCGACTGTTCGGATAGGCTCTCCAAGTAGGAACATGTCGGACAAGCGGGAGGCAACTGCAATATTGGTCCTATACGCATCTCGAATGGGTATCTTTATCTGAGCCTTCTTCTCATTCGCAAGCCTCTCTCGGATCTCGGCCTTTCCAATAGCGGTAGGAACCTCGCGTCTCGATACTGGAGCTACAACCTGTCGTGCCAATCGAGAAGGGAAGAGACCCGTTCGAAGAGGAACAACTGGCTGAACAACCTGTGGCGGGCGTCCACTGGTCCAAATAGGGCGGGCCGAAGGACATTCGACAAACGAGTTGATAACGCCCAACTCCTTTGGAGGAAACATTACAGGAATCAATGTGCGAGGAACTTCAACCCGTGGCTGTTCTGCATGATACGCCTTGGCATTCGCAAGCAATGTTGGTACATCACCCTTCATCAATGGGCTCTTTGCAGACAAGAGGGCAATCACTCCATTCTTGATTTCGGTTGGTTTGTTGAGAATCGCTCGGATGACTTGCTGGGAGGCACCCTTGAAGGAGGTTGGGAAGGCCTCAAACGTCTTGCGGAACACAAGTAACAAGGAATCTGCAATCGTGTAATCGCCTGGCTTGTCAGAATCGCGTGGGTATCCCGTCAACACCAGTGCCTTGGGACCAAAGGCACGACGAGGAACCAGTGTCGGGATGTGCGACTGGAGTAGAATGGCCGTCGTTGCAATGCCCATCATACCACTGAACTTGGCAATCTGATCTGCAGATCCCTTACTAAACTGTGCAGCTGCAATGGTTCGGCCAATCTTCAGAAGTGGCTCTACCTTGTCGGCCGTTGGCAATACCTGAAGAAGGGATAGCAGTAAAAAGACAGTCTCATCGTGAGGATTTCCCTGCAGAAACATCGGCTGAATCCCTTGCAGTCCAGTCGTAAAACTGGCAATCGCTGCACCATGGAATCCCTTCTGCTCAAGTGATTCGGTATGCTTGATCAAGAATCCAGCCTCATCGAACTCGGCCTGTTCTGCAAACACGTCATTGTTGATATGTTCTCCACAGAACTTGCACACACGACTTCCATCCACTCGTGCGGCCCAAACATCATAGAACTTGTTGCGATCGAGTGCAAGATCACCGTCTAGAATCGCAATACTATGCTCACAGAACACGAAGAGGCCATCGGGATCAGAATAGACGTTCATATTTTTGGTCGTTTCCCGTAGCAACTCTCGGATGTCACGAACCTTGTCGTCGGAAAATCTCCTTTCATCATTGAACACCGCCAGTACTTCCGCACGACGCATAGAGTCGGGGCGCATAGGAGTCTTGGGGGGCTTGACCTCCTTCTCAACGGTTTCAGGAATACGACGAACCTCTTCCATTCGAGTCACATATGCCTTTTTGATATCGTCTCCAGTCGACTCACTCCACGGCTTTCGGTTCAGATAGCCGACCTGAGCACGTTCCTGCTTGATAAACTCCTGGGGCACACACTGCATCGCAATGACGTCATTGTCCTTTTTGGTTGTCCACTTCCGTCTCAGGTTTCCCTTGACGACAAAATCCTGGAAGGTTGTTCCAATCAGACTGCACTCTTCAATCGTCGTTTCTGGGTAGGATGCCTTCTCGATGTCAATGCCTGGGATGCTCTGCACACTTCCATTGTCAATCACCTGGGAGAGCAAGAGCGACATGATAAGTCCACCTCCATCCACCTGATCCATTAGCCACCGACGCACAGACACACCGTTTGAATACGGACTTCCATATGCATCAATCACGTTCTTGGGAGGAGCAAGTTGGGCAGGTTTGGGAAACTCAATCGGTTCCCCAGGTTCGACATCCTTGACAACGTCAACGGACGGGAACTTTGATTTCCAAGACGACCAAGGAATATCCTGCAACTTGATGTCGTAGAGCTTGAGATAAGGCATGGCAACTCCATACGGATCTTTGGTGACTGGAACACCATGGGTCATGATTGCATCAAGAGATGGCACGACGTCCTTCAGTGTCGCAGTACTCTCAAAAAAGATTGCCTCATTCGCCTTGAGGAATGGATGTTCTGGAAACGGGTTGGGAATATCGAGCACACGCTTGTCGAGATAATAGCCTACAAAGTTGACGACATCCTCGGTGCCATCCGCTGGGACACGCAGAATATCAATCGTCTTGTTTTCGTGATATTGGGTTCGAGGCACCTGATACTTTGGCAATGCACGATTGGGGTTGATTCCCTCCTGATTCACAAACTCGGTAATATCCTCAATGTCATACGGGCGACCAGTTGTCTCGTCGGAATAGGGTCTGGGAAGAGCATTCAAGAGTCGAGGGTAAAAACTAGGTAGGGTGATGTTATCATAGAGAGGCTCCCATGCAGTCTCCCATATGTACTCCTTTGTGGCGGGTGAGGCATAGACGGGGTGAATCCATGAAAATGTTCGACCGTATTCGGGCTCACGCAAAAGATAGTCCTCGGGCATTGCAATCACGTACTGCTGATAGAGATCCTTGAGACGCTCAATCTCCTTCTGAATGAGTTCGCGTTGGAACCGAGTGACTCGACCTTTCGGCATCATCTTCTCATACGCATCGGTAGTCTGTTCCGTCAATGTATAGAACCGAATCTTCTCAGGTCGCTGGAGTGTCTCATCGAACTCCACGTCTTCCAAGACCTGGAAGTCATTCGGGTCAAAGTTGAAGAATTCCATTATACTCCCTTGAGAACATTCTCACACAGAGTCGACGCCTCTGTGATGAAACGTTGAACAACCGCATCGGGGTCGGATGTCTTGGTATGGAATCGGATACAGAGCTTGGGAACAAGTGGATGACCAATGTCAACCGACACAAAGTCTACAAGAGCCTGTGCGTACATCATCTCCTGCACGAGCTGGCCGACCGTGAATGTGTCACCAGGCGCCTCGATGCGAAACCAACCAGCTTCCTCTCGAAGAATCGGGTTCTTGGTCCACTCGATGAGCTTCGTCTTGAGAATCTCGGCAGCCTTCTTCATGAGATCGGCTGCAGGAGTTACACCGATGCTCTCAACGGTGAAATCGAACCAGTCGGGTCGACCCGTTTCCTTGTTGCGGTGGAAGGATCGCTGGATGTGAAAGGCATCGAAGCTCTGTGCTGCCTCTCGTTGGGCAAGTACATCGTCTCCTGCCATTGCAACAAACGTATCCTTGTCAATCTTCGCGACATCGGGGTCAATGTGATTGCGGAACGTTGAAACACATACCTGAGATGCTCCGTGAGAGACGACCGACAGGGATGCCTTGATGTGCAGTGCCTCATGTGGCTTCAGATTGATAAACAGCAAAGGCGTTCCCAGATCACGGTCGGGAAGAAGGATGTCTGATCGAGGTCCAGTTGCCATAAAGTCTGCCGTCGTAACCTCACGTGCATCAGGGCTGGTAAAGTATCGAAGCTCTAACTTTGAATCACGAATAACTGCAGCCTCCTCTGACTTCACATTGACAGGCAACATCTCCATACGATGGCGGATCATCTCGTGCGTCATCGAGGTGGTGTTTTCCAGAATCTGCACATTTGAGACAACCACCGTAGGGATCTCTGCGAGTAGAATACGGCGCAGGGCATTCACAAACGCAACAGGGACGTCCTTAAACTCGGTGTCGAGGCGAAAGCCGTTTAGCGATGACTTCATAATCTCCATTGCTTGTATCTTGTCTCGTTAATGTCTTTACGTTTTTTATCGGACGGACGAGCAATGAACAACCAGCCCATTCTTTTTGTGAGTGGCCGTTGCCCAAACTCAACGAAGATTCTGGAGACTCTGAAGCAACTGAACAAGGATACCCTTTGTCGCATTGTCTCGATTGATGGAAAGCAGAGGGCTGAGCTTCCTGCCTTCTTGAAGAGTGTTCCTACGCTGTACAATCCCGAGTCGAAGGATATCTATGTGGGCAAGGATATCTACGGATACATTGCCAAGCCCGTGACCGCTCGTCGCGAGGTGCCTGTTCAGCAGCAGGGTGCAGGGGGTGGTGCAGCCCCCGTTGCAGGTGAGTATACGGCATGGTCGTTCGAGGGCAAGGGAAGCTTATCGGATTCGTATTCAAGCTGGGATGCTCCTGGGAAGTTCCACGAGGGCGACCAGAACATGTACTCCTTTATCACTGGCACCACTGCGCCTGGACCTGCCGAGCCCCAGACAAAGCAGAGTTACGACGGAGAGAAGACGGGTCGCAACGACGACCTCGGGTCGCGTTTAGAGCAACTGCAAAAAGCACGGGACACTGAGTTTAAAGGTATAAGCCGACAGTAAAATATGTCGAAAAAGATCTATATCGATGCTTTTTTCAATCAGTATGAGGATTTCCTCAATCAGCTGAAGGATGTATTCCCCGAGGATCGGGACTTTCCACTTTACCTTGCAGGACTTGCTATCTTTCGGCGCACCAACCCTTCGATTATTGCGCAGAAGACATGGAAGCATGTTTCAAGGTTTGAGGAGGTAATCAAAAAGCGTGACGAGGATTTCTTCGTCAAGCGTGATTTTAGTGATATCACGGAAGGTGAAGAGCCACTCGAGCAGACCGTGGCGAAGATCAGAGGAATGTGGGCAGGTCTAAACGACCATAACAAGAAGGTTGTGTGGGATTTCATCAATAACATTACGATGTTAGCGAAGCTGTGTACCGCGTAATCGATGCAGTAATGTTTCGACTTACCTCTCTCGACATGGACAGTGGCATCGGATCCTGTGTCTCATCTAAAGTGACGTTGAGTGGATCATCGTAGGTCTGACAATGAAGATCAAGGACTGTAAATGTACCACCCTGCTTGTAACACTTCTCAAACTCATCCAGCATCTTGTCCGTATCATGGCTGATCTTCACAAATGTATACATCATATTCAAGAAGGAGAACTTCTCAACGGAGTCTCGTGGATCTCGCCCATCTGGGTCTCCACTAGGAAACCGATCAGATAACGAAGCCAGATGAAACTGCATACCGTGTGCAGGTGCATCTGTAATATGAATCACGATCTTAACATCTCCACTCCATGAGAGCTGGAGTGCTTCAAACAAGGCAGTTGCAATGTCTTCTGCGTCGTCGTCACCACCCTCGGCCTCAATCTCCTGAATCGACGCCTGCGCCTCTTCGGGAGTCGTAAAGTCGACAATGTCGGTCTGGATCGTGTCGCCGTAATCTCGGTAGCCAACAAAGGCAACTCGCATCTCTGCCTCTGGATTCACCTTTTGTGCATCTCGAATCATCTCGACCGTCTTGTTCTTGGCCTCCCGAATCCAAGGACCCATGGAAGCCGTGCAATCAAGTACGAAGCAAATGTCAATCTTCATTCTGTAGGAATAGTCTCCAGTGCCGTGGCAGAAACCTGTTCGTTTTCAAATCCATACAAATCATTCCGAGACAACGTCACCAACTCGTTTGCAGCCAACTCGGGAGTCTCAAAGTTGCGGAACAAAATCTGATTCACTTCCGCAGGACTCCACTTGTATGCAAGTGTAGGGTCGTCGGGTATGTCCATCTCCTTCTCGTAAAAGGCATTCGCCATTTCACGGATCATCGGAAGACTACACTTTTTGAAGTTGACAATCATATCGACACGACCAGGGCGAATCAGTGCACGATCAATGCGCTCGGGGAAGTTGGTCGTGATGATAAGAATACGACCGTTCGCCTCAAGTGTTCCGTCCAGAAGATTCAGCAAGAATGCCAGATCCAGAACCTCCTTCTCATTCTCCTCTGCACGATCCATCATCGGGTCAATGCTTGCCTTGGGCTTCACGACGGTCGGCTTCTTCCACTCCCGACGAAGGACCGTATCTCCCATCGCATCAATGTCCTCAATCACATACAGGCGCTCGGAAACAGGGATCGTATATCGCTCAGTGTTTGTTCCATTGTACACGTGAACCTCGTCATTGAAGAACAGGTGCTGTAGCTGAGACTTGGTCTTGATCTCTGACAGTTGAACATTCACGATATGCCTACGACCTTCGGCTGCAATCGCCTTGACAGAGGATGTCTTTCCACATCCAGGAGGACCATGAAACATAAACCCCAACGTATACGGAATACCCTTCTTATCATACCATGCTCGGTTCTCCAAAAAGAACTTGGTTCGGTTCTCGACGTGATTGCGCTCCTCAAAGAACACATTCTCGAAGGTGCGATTAGTAGTAAACTTGGTCTTGGTGTATAGAAGATGAGACGATGGCAGTGGGTTCTGGGTCGTACCCTTTACCTTGGTCTGAATCACCTGATCAAAATAGTACCGATGACTTCCTAGTTTGTTTGCCATACGACGCTCGTAATCAGTGTTGCAGTTGTCTACGAAGGCCTGGAGATGCTGAATATCGTGCTCGTAACAGAAGATCTTGAACTTGATGATTTCGGGCTGACCGTCGGTAATCTTCATATCGATTAGTTCAAAGTATATATCCGACTCAAGTGCAATCGCATCGAACTCATTGGGTAGATAGTCGTGGTGACTGACTGCAAGTAGGTTCTTCATTTCGGGACGAGTCGTTACATAGTGCACGACTGCATCCATACGAGTCTGGTAGACTGTCTGTTGCTGGGGTTGGCGGTTCTGGGAAGTCGACTGCACAACACCACGCTCACAAGTAATCGATGCACGAGGTGTCTTTAGGACGGAGGAAATGACAGTTCCCTTCTTTTTTCGGATACAGCAAGTTCTCCCCCACGTTGACCAAACTGGAAAGGTTCGAGTCGCAATCTCAAACAGATTGAGTGCAAGGATATTCATGAGTGGGTTCTTCACATTCCCCATACTCAACATCATCTGCGTCTTCAGAATCTCCATATAGGATACCTCGCTATGATTCTATAAACGATTAGGCAGGTCGAACTCCAAACGTGGGAGCCATACACTTATCGAGAGTCGGAACGTTATTGTGAACGGGCTTTGATCGTCGGAGTCGTAGCTCCTTGGATGCCTTGTCCACCGTCTCCTGAGAGAGTGCCACGAACTTCTTTACGTCACGAACAGGTCCCTGCACATTCATGCTGGGGACAAAGAGTCGTAGGGGAGGAAGCTGAACAGCTACCATATCTTCCGAGGTTGCAGTGTACTGTCGGAACTGCTCAATGTCCAACGGACCACCAAACATGCGCAACGTCAGACGAGGAGGAGCCGCCGTCAGCTCCTTCTTTGGGTAAAGAGATCGATACATGTCTGAGAGAAGGGCATGACGCGTCCATCGAGCGACATCGGACAGCATGGGTTCGGCATACAGATGTGCCATGCCACACTCGGGCGAGCAGAAGTAGCCCTCACATGCATACATGTTCTCGTAGGCATCGTAGGAGATGGGAAGCACTGACGCCTTCCACGGAAAGGGATGGCAACACCAGAAACAAGACGTTGTGCCGACATAAGTAGGAGTACGAGTTCGACCAAGAATCTCCTTCATCGTATCGGTATTGAAACGCTCTCCGACTTGGGAGGACTCGACGTTTCGAAGGATCTCTGCATAGTCCGTCGACATGTCTGCAGGGATGGGGACATTCTCCTCAACAGGAAGTTTAAAGGAGAAAATCACAGGAGCCTCTGGAAGTTGCTTTTTAGGTGGCATTGTAATTTGAAAGTTAACTCTCTGAAAGCGAGTGTGTGAATGCATAGACTTTAACACACAAACATTGAAATATAAAAATGTATTTATGGATTCTTATTGCGGGCGGCATTAACTCCTTTCTAGATGCCGGTGGAATCGGTGCCAACGATCTCGCAAACTCCTTTGGAACAACCTATGGTTCAAAGGTGTTGACTATGACACAGATTATCGGTATCGCCTCTGTCTGCGAGTTCTCTGGCGCTATGCTTCTTGGAGCACCCGTGTCAAACACACTCGCAGGCAGTATTTCCAATGTAGCATTCTTCAAGTCCCAGCCCTATGTCCTAATGTACGGCATGTTGTCTGCTCTGGCTGCATCGACTACCTGGCTCTATACTGCAACCTACTTCGGACTACCTGTTTCTACCACGCACAGCATCGTTGGTGGTATCATGGGATTTTCGCTCGTGTACAAGGGAGTTGATGGAGTCGTGTGGAGCAAATCGATTCCCGATTTTCCATATGTCGCTGGATTTGTACCCATTGTAGTTTCATGGATTTCCTCACCAATCATTAGCGCACTCCTGTCTGCTGGTTTCTACCTGTCAATCAAATATGGAATCTTCAAGAGCATTCACGGTGTTTGGCGTTCCGTTCATCTACTCCCATTCGTCGTGTTTGTCACCTTCTTTATTGAGTCCGTCTTCGTTCTGTCCAAGGGAGCAGGTTCAAGAATCACGTGGGGCATTGAGACAACCATTTGGGTATCGATCTGTGTCGCCGCAGCTGCATCATTGATCTCGGCAGCAGCGATTCCATGGCTGAAGAAACAGGTTGCACTGCTTCCCGTTTCCGACGAGCTGACATTGGTGGAATACGATCCGAAGGTGGAGTACACGTTCAAGTATCTTCAGATTTTCACATCTATCTGCACGTCGTTCGCGCACGGAGCCAACGATGTAAGCAATGCGGTCGGGCCTCTTGCGGCGATTTGGTATATTTATCAGAACGGTGCAGTATCCTCCAAGATTGAAGTCCCGATTTGGGTTCTAGCACTGGGAGGGTCGGGTATCGTTGTTGGTCTTGCGGTCTATGGAAGGAAGATCATGGAAGTCATTGGCGAGAAGATTACGTTCATTTCACCCTCTCGTGGATTCTGCGCTGAGCTCGCAACGGCGCTTGTTGTGTCCTTCGCTTCCAAGTATGGGTTTCCTATTTCATCAACGCAATGTATTACCGGCGCAGTTGTCGGTATCAGCCTATGTGACTATGATCTGAAGAATATGAACTGGCGTATCATTGGACGTATCTTCCTGTCCTGGATTGCTACAATCTTAGTTACTGCATGCTTGTCGGCCGCTATCTTTGCACAGGGAGTCTATTCACCCAACATATAGCCAACACATATTTTCAGACAACTTCCGAAGAAGGACAATGGATACTTCCGTAATGCTTCAACCGATTATTACCCGAGAGGAGTTGTTTGATTTCAGTCGCAGATGTGCAGAACAGTTTGAGAAGGAGGAAGAGGAACGCCGACAGTACCTAATCGATGACAAGGTCAAGTTTTATCGATTAAGGATTCTTCAGGCTGCAGCGGCAGGCAAGGTCTATCTGTATGAAGAACACACTGGACTCCTAATGAAGAAAATCATTGGGAAACTTGAACTCATGTTTCCAGGGGTCTTGTTTCAAATGGAGGGACAGTTAATAAAGTTTGACTGGTCTGCGGATAAAAACGAATCCAACTTTGTCAAGTGAACAGACCTCCTCCCAACAGACAACATGGCACACGGACCCGACACACAACTTCTTCTTTGGCGACTCGCAGACTGCATTAACGAGGATCTCACTACACTAAACCTGGCATTTCTGAACATCACATCTCTTCCACCGTTACCAGATCACGTTCTCGCATTGCACTGCCATCACACAAGCCTGAAGGTTCTCCCGTATCTTCCCGAAGGACTCATAGTATTGTATTGTTATAATACACCCCTGACATCGCTTCCTACTCTTCCCGATACTCTTATGAACTTGAACTGTTCTCATACACGTATAACATCGCTTCCGAAACTACCAAAGCATCTCATGACGTTGTGGTGCAACAATACGTTACTGACAACTGTTCCAGAACTTCCTGTTACCATTACATACTTTGACACCTACGAGTCACCTCTCATCCTACGGCGTGGAGATGATGAGGATCTTATAACCTACAATCTGCGTTGGAGAGAGTGGCGAGAGGATCAGGCATCCAAGCCCCGTGTTCAAGAGAGGACACTGCTTCTCAAGGAGGAACTCATGATGGAAGCGTGGCATCCTGACCGAGTTGAGCGGTGGCTAGAGGCTGGTGTCGAACTGGATTGTATGTAACTGTAAAAACGAACCGAATGTATGAATAACTTTTTGTATTTCCCCCAACAGACACTATGGCACACGGTCCAGATACAGAGGAACTCCTCAGACAAATGAATGACGCTGTAGACAAATTGGATGTTTCGGGATTAAACATTACATCGCTTCCTGAACTTCCCGCTAACCTTCGGTGCTTGTATTGTTTTAATACGCAAATAACATCGCTTCCTGAACTGCCTACTAGTCTTGAGCAGTTGTGGTGTAATGATACACTTCTAACATCACTTCCTGAACTGCCTACTGGTCTTCAGCAGTTGTTTTGTGATAATACGCAAATAACATCAATTCCTGATCTGCCTAATAGTCTTCAGAAATTAGATTGTCGTCATACGCAAATAACATCACTTCCTGAACTACCTATTGGCCTTCAGGACTTGTCTTGTTATTATACACTTCTAACATCACTTCCTGAACTCCCTGCGAGTCTTCTGGCGTTGTATTGTTTTAATACGCAAATAACATTACTTCCTGATCTGCCTGCGGGTCTTCAGACATTGTATTGTTTTAATACGCAAATAACATTACTTCCTGATCTGCCTAATAGTCTTCAGTTCTTGGATTGTTATACTACATCTCTCATCATACAACGTGAAAAGGATGAGGGTATTCCAGACTACAATCTGCGTTGGCGAGAGTGGAGAGAAGAAGAAGCATCAAAGAAGAGAATCCAAGAAAAGGCTCGTATATTAAAGGAGGAAATTGTTATGGAAGCGTGGCATCCTGACCGAGTTGAGCGGTGGTTGAACGCAGGTGTCGAACTGGAGTGCATGTAAAAACGAATCAAACTTTAGCAGGTGTTTGGACCTTACCCCAAACAGACAACATGGCAACCTCTACCTCTACCCCTCGGATCGTCTACCGCTGCTGGCCTGCGGAGAACAACGCACGTGCAATGGAGATGCTTGACCCTCTTGACGACCACCCGATTTATGCGACCACCCGAGAGGGTCTCGTGAAACACCTCATGATGTTCCTCACGGATGGGGACATCTACGAAGAGGGCGACCCCGACGAGGAGTTGGAAAAGGAACGCACTCGGCTACGGAAGGCCATTGAGAAGGGACTCGACACCCTCGGCAAGAACTACGAGAGCAGATACGGCGTAATCACAGTGAATCGCACAGTGGTTTCAGTCCCCGACCTTACACATTTCCCAGAGAACTTGAACCTGTACATGGAGATCGCAGAGCTGCACTGAACGCTGAAAACGGATACATAACACTCAATATTTTTTACCTCATCGTTACCATGGCAAAGGACATTTCACAGGCATATCAGAAGAAGACGCATCGGGAGCACATTCTGTCGCTTCCCGATACGTATGTTGGGTCAATCGCAAATGCAGAGGAGGAGGTCTATCTGCGTGAGGGTGATTCATTCAAGCCTACAAAGATCATTGTTAACCCTGGATTCTACAAGCTGATTGACGAGCTGATTGTCAATGCTCATGATCACGTTGTTCGACTCCGAACTCGTGAATCAATCAACCCCGTCAAGAAGATCACAATCGCCTGCGACAAGTCTCACTTCTACATTGAGAATGACGGCGAACCTATCGATGTCGTTCAGCACCCCGAGCACAAGGTCTGGGTTCCTCAGATGATCTTCGCTGAACTCCTGACCTCCACGAACTATGACAAGGATGAGAAGAAGCTGGTTGGAGGTAAGAATGGGTATGGTGTGAAGTTGGTCAACATCTTCTCCAAGTGCATGGATCTGATGATTGTTGATGCAGGACGCAAGCTCTCTTATGAACAGCGGTTTCAGCATAACATGACCAAGATCGATCCTCCCAAGGTCAAGGCATCCAAGTCCAAGTCCTCTCTGGCCATCAAGTGGGAGCCTGACTTTGCCCGATTCGGGATGACGGAGATTACCCCCGACATGCTCAGGCTGATTGAGAGGCGTGTATGGGACTTGGCGATGACGGTCGGCAAGGACGTCAAGATCGTCTTGAATGGTGAGCCAATCAAGTGCAAGAATCTCGTCGACTATGCCAAGTCGTATGGATGTGATTCGGTTGTCTACGAGTCACCGAACGATCGATGGCACATTGCGATTGGAAAGGGAGACAACTTCAACCAGTCGTTTGTCAACGGCATCTGGACATCCAAGGGTGGCACTCACGTCGATGCAGTAACGTCTCAGGTAGTCAACTATATCGTAGAGTACCTCGAGACCAAGAAGAAGGTCAAGGTCAAGCCTGCACTGGTGCGTGACCAGTTGGCAGTGTTCATTGTGAGTCTGATTGAGAACCCTAGCTTCACAAGTCAGACCAAGGAGACGTTGACAACCAAGCAGTCAACCTTCGGGTCATCTCCCAAGATGTCGGAGGATTCGCTGAAGAAGATCGTGTCCAAGCTCGGGATTGTCGAGGCGCTGATTGAAGCACAGGCTGTAAAGGACTCCAAGGACAACTCAAAGACCGATGGTAAGAAGCAGAGCCGTATCACTGGCATTCCCAAGCTGGACGATGCAGTGTATGCGGGAACTGCCAAGTCGAAGGAGTGTACTCTGATCCTCACAGAGGGAGATTCGGCAAAGGCGATGGCCCTTAGCGGTCTCTCTCAGGAGCAGCGAAAGCACTATGGCGTCTATCCGTTGAAGGGTAAGGTCCTAAACGTCAAGGACACGTCCGATTCCAAGGTAGAGCAGACCAAGGAGATTGCAGAGTTGAAGAAGATCATTGGACTTGTGAGTGGCAAGAAGTATACCGACACGAGCGGGTTGCGGTATGGATCGATCATGATCATGACGGATCAGGATTACGATGGATCTCACATCCGAGGTCTGCTTGTGAATCTCTTCCACGAGTTGTGGCACGAGTTGGTCGCCATTCCAGGCTTCCTGACGTACATGGCAACTCCGATTGTCAAGGCAACCAAGGGCAAGGTCACGAAGAACTTCTACAGCCAATACGAATACGAGCAGTGGCGAGCTGGCGAGGGTGTGGGATGGCAGGTCAAGTACTACAAGGGATTGGGTACATCGACTCGTGATGAGGCAAAGGATTACTTCATGAAGCCGAATGCAGTGAGCTTTACCTTCACAGAGGGTGCCGATGAGGCGATTGATCTGGCGTTCAACAAGCAACGAGCGGACGATCGCAAGAACTGGTTGAAGGGATACGACAAGACTGCACTTGTTCCTGCTGGGAATGCTGTGCCGTATACCGACTTTATCAACAAGGACTTGATCCACTTCTCCAACTACAACTTGGAACGTGCGATTCCAAGTGTGATGGATGGTCTCAAGGTCTCTCAGCGGAAGATCCTGTTTGCAGCCTTCAAGAGGAACTTGACCCATGAGATTCGTGTGGCTCAGTTCGCGGGGTATGTGTCGGAGCACACGGGATACCATCATGGCGAGGCATCGTTGACGGAGGCGATCATTGGGATGGCACAGGACTTTGTGGGTGCCAACAACATCCCTTGGTTGGTTCCTCAGGGACAGTTTGGAACTCGACTTCAGGGTGGCAAGGACTCTGCATCGCCAAGGTATATCCACACCTATCTCCAGCCCAAGACTCGGAAGCTGGTTCCCGAAGCAGACTTTGCGGTTCTCAAGTATCGCGACGACGATGGACTGCCAGTTGAGCCTGAGTGGTATGCACCTGTTCTGCCGATGCTGTTGGTGAATGGTGCACGTGGTATTGGGACTGGATACTCGACCTTCATCCCTCAGTGCGATCCTGCTATCCTCAAGGGTATGCTCCAGCACTGGCTCAAGGGAGATGCAGAGGCTCTGAACAAGACCATTCCAGTCTTCTTCAAGGGATTCAAGGGAACTGTCTCGGCCGATGGGACGATGGTTGGCTCCTTCAAGAAGGAGAAGGATGACATTCTCATCACGGAACTTCCACCTGGAACGTGGACTGCCGATTATCGTGAGTGGCTGGAGAAGGAGCTTGCAGAGGATCGTATCAAGGATTTCACAGACACCTCGACGGATGAGGTGGTAAACATTCGCATCAAGGGTGGAGATGAGAAGAACGTGGTCAAGTCGTTGAGTGATCGTGTCAAGATCACAAACATGCATGCCTTCAACCACAAGGGCGTGATTACCAAGTACAGTACATTGAACGATATTCTGATCGAGTTTGCGACTGTTCGTCTGGAGCTTTACGAGACTCGTCGTCAGCACCAGATCCGTGACTGCCAGAGCCATCTACCGTATCACGACAATGTGATGCGTTTCATCGAGGACCAGATCTCAGACAAGCCGAAGATTGAGCTCAAGCGAAAGACGCGAGTCGATTGTGACAAGTCGCTCTACGACAACAAGTATGCACAGATCGAGGGCGGTTACGAGTACATCATGAAGCTACCAGTGTCTTCGTTTACGGCTGAGCAGATTGCCAGGCACAAGTCCAAGCTGGAGAGTCTGCGTTCAGAGATCGCCAAGCTAGAAGCGACAAAACCCGCGGACATGTGGCTTATGGAATTGGAGTGTGTATAAATAATGAGTGACTATCAGGATTTGATGATGCGCGAACAGGCGTCTGCACGTCATTCCTACAACTACGATCCGCGTGAACATTTCCTAAAGACGCAGTTTGCGGGATCAAACATAGTAGAGACCTTCAACTCGACTATATCAAACAATGTGGTGGAAGTCAAGCCCGAGGATTACGCCACCGAGCCTACTGGATCAAGGCAGGATGAGGCCAGTGTCCAAGCGTCGCCCGACACTAGGATGTTCAAGCGATATATTATCATTGATTCATCTCAGCGAGATTGGGTAAAGCAACCCAATCCGTATACCAATCTTATTTTTACATTTGGAAGTCAGACAACCTCTGCCAGCAATCCCATCGTCTATTCAAACAATCCTTTCGTCCCAACCTTTGCAGTTGAACAGGCCTCCAACAATCCTCCTCTTGTAGGCGTGATAAACAACCAGGGGTGGAATCTGTCTGTTGGTTCGTCGATTGTAACCTACCCTGCGTATGACCCCAACTTGCCCAAGGGCATTCCTGTCGGAATAGACACTGGCTACATTGTTCAACCCTCTGGATTCGGATTCGGAAGCTCCACCAACGCAGTTAACATTTCTGCGATTCGGCTGGTCCGTGCAGTTCTTCCTCAGAGACAGTTTTTGAATATCCCAATCGATCCTGCAACAAGCGGAACGGATGCGTCGACGAGTCAGTTTATTCAAGCCAATCTGATTGGCAAACCTTATTCAACCTTTTCGACATACCCATATCTATTGTTCAGTCTGAATGAGTTCTTTGGACAGTACGTGGGAGGTAACGAACCCATGCGTCGATCCTTCTCGGTCATGACTCAGCGTCAGAGGCAACAGACAGACTTCCAGATTTCCGTTGGTGTTCAGAGTTACGACTATGAGCCGTGGGGGCAGGAAGCATTGAATCTCCAGAGCCCAATCACCAATCTACAGCGATTGGCATTGACAGTGTCAGATCCGATTGGAACGAACTTTGCACAGAACGATACCCTTACAGTGTCGTTGATCCAGTCGACAGACGATAAAATGTATCTGAAATGTTTCACAGGATCGTATCAGTATTTTAGTAGCAATGAACTCCGAGTCGGCGATCGAGTGACCTTCTATTCGAACAGTATCATTGCAATGCTCAAGTCTCCGATTCTAAGTGTTCTGAATGCAGAGAAGGGTTCGGTCATATCGTCTCTCTCCAATACAACCTTTCCAGTTCTGCAGTTGCTTGATTATGTGAAGGATATCAACGGTATTTACGTTCCTCGTGATGCAAGTTCTGCACGTACGTCTCCCTATGTCGCATCTTACAACGGTTTCCTCATTCCAAACTTTGTAACGATTCAGCCCGACGGAACTGCTGTTGCAACCTATCCAAACTCGATTGATAATGGTACATCGAATGTGATTGAACCCAACATGTTGATTGGATCGAACGTCCCCTTTTTGAATGCAAGTCTTCAGCCCGTGTATACGCTGGAACTTGATACGATAGAGCCTGATACATCGAAGATCGGTGGTAAGATTGTTGTGCCCCGATAAGGATTCTCTCGCGAAGTCATAAATGGCGTGGACGTCTAGCTTTTCTTGGGCACCAACCCTTGCATCTTTCTACACTGGAACTGCCATTCCCAATGCACCCAAACACACGGGCCGTCTTCCTACCTCCGACGAAGACCTTGCTCTTCCTGTGCCACCTGCAGTTCTCTTCGCCCCTGAGCCGTACTTGGTTCCTGGGGCTATCAAGGAGCAGATTCAGTATCGTCATGGTGCCACGGATCTGAACACACTCTTCTTCGCTCAGGAAAACATGGACCTTCTCCAGAACCAGATCAAGTCGGCTGTTCGCCAGATGGTGAATGGAACGATTGAGCGCCAGAGTGACGCCGACCTCATGCTGATCATGCGCAGTTACTATCTGCAGTATGCACAGAACAACCCGTTGCGAGTGAATGAGGAACTCGCCGAGCTGAATGAGCGTGTTGTCAGTTTCGCTGCAAACCGCATCTCCGTAGAGGTAGAGGCATACCGCTACTACCGTAAGGATATCCTAGACTTCCCCGCTCCTATTGCACGGCCTATTGATACGCAGGTATACGGAACGCGGACAGGAGAGCTTAAAAGCTTTTTCTAGTCAGAACAATGCTCTACGAGTTCCGAGACAATACATTCTTGGAACATAAAGGATGGTGGTTTCTCTGGGAGCCTTCTTGGGAAGGGTTTCGACCGATTGATTCAGTTCGTTGGGATGGAGCTCGATTCGCCATTGACGATCAGTCGTACTGCAGTGACCCAACCGATGAACTCTATGGATATGGAAGCAAACAGATGAGAGAGTTATGTGAACTTTTGAAGAACAAACACAATGACAATCCAACGATAGTTGATGCATTAACGATTGGCCCACTTGAATGGTTCCGAGATCGCAGGGTCCCGATCAATCCTTGTGCACCCCGCACTATCCTATCTTGGAAACGAATGACCCAAAACAAACCACGCACATGCCGTAAAGCTCCTCGCGGTAATAAGTTTACAAGACGCATCCTCTCATAGAGAAATGAGAGTCAATATCATTGGAAACAACACAAAGGATACAGGTGTTCATCAGGATACCAATATTCTTCATGGCATTCTTGCACATGTTCTCGGAAAGGATACCGAGATCCGTCACATCCCGCATATGTATCCTCACTGCCCACAGGCAGAGATTAACTTTTTCGTCGAGGTGATCAATCCCAGTCTCTTCCCGTATGCCTCCAAGAATATCTGGATTCCCAATCCCGAATGGACGTATCAGACGTGGGAACCCTATGCCAAAATGGTGGATGAGATCTGGGTCAAGACGCAGGAGGCGTTGACTCTCTTTTCCGAGTGGAAGGATCGGTCTACGACTGGCGACCCAATCGTTATCAAGTACGTTGGCTGGACGTCGATTGACAAGGGTCTATCTGAGAAGAACTACAACAAGGCGATCGCTCCGACAGGAAAGAACATTTGGCGAAACCCCAAGCCAATCGTCCAGGCCTACATGAGGATTCACCAGACAGATTCACCTCTGTACATGGCCCTTCCTGAGCTCCACTTGTGCTATTCTCAGGTAGTTATTGGACTTCCTCCGATTCCTGCAAGTGTCTCGGACAAGATCATCATTCACCCAGAGGCAATGCCAGAGGCAGAGTACAATGCATTGCTGGCCGAGTGTGGTCTTTCAATCTGTATGTCGGCAGCCGAGGGTTTCGGTCATGCAGTGAACGAGTCCATGTCAACGGGTTGCATTACCATTCTCAGTCCCATTGAGCCGTTTCGCGAACTCACCAAGAACGCGATTTGGGTGTCGAATGCCAAGGTTACTCCTCACCCACAGTGCTTGGGCAACTTGGAGGATATCGAAGTCGAATCATTGGTTGATGCACTGAAATACTATTGCACTCTTCCACTGACTACCAAAAAGGGAACAAGCAACCTCAGCCGAGAGGAGTATGAGAATCGTCATTCATCCTTCATTCTTCGTCTCTACGACAGGATTGACGAGTTGGCACTTGGAGTGACTGCCTATTCGCTGGACGATCGTATGCCGAAGGAGGATGCTCTGCCCAATGTATCTGTCATCACAATCACCAAGGACCGCAGGGCTTTTATCCCTCTTGCCAAGTACTCCTTCCTTGCACAGGGTTATCCCGAGGAGAAGCTTGAGTGGGTGATCGTAGACGATGGAAAGGATCAGATTAAGGATCTGGTATCGGATCTGCACAATGTCAAGTACATCCTCTGCGACGAGCAGATGACGATAGGTGCAAAGCGTAACCTAGCCGTTGAGAAGGCATCTCATGACGTGCTGGTAATGATCGACGACGATGACGTATATCCCAACAACAGTTTGCTGACTCGTGTGGCAATGATGTTGGCAGAGCCAAAGAGGGAGTGTAGCTTTTCGACGACGATTCCATGCTTCGATATTCATGAGAAGAAGTCCTTCATGAATGTGCCTCCAGCTGTCTTGGGCATGGCGGATCGTGTGTCAGAGGCAACGCTGTGTTTTACACGTGATTTCTGGACATCTCGTAAGTTTCCCGATCAGCAGATCGCAGAGGGTGGCGCATTTATCCGCGATCGCGAATACATGTGCAGGGAGGTATCTCCCCAGGATGTCATTGTGAGTTTGGTTCATAAACTGAATACATCCAGTCGTAAGGCACCCGCAGGTGAGTCAAACGGCTGTCATTACGGGTTTAGTGATGAGTTGTTTACGCTAGTTTCGGAGATCGCTGATCGTCTTTAAAAGACGCCAAGGAACTTCCGGGAGCGACGGGATCGCTTGCGGCCCGCATCCATGCCACCCTTGCGAGACCGGCGACGACCACCCACCGACGCAGGGGAAAGAGCCGCACCACCCGCCATCGCCGCAGGGCCCGTGACCACATCGCCACCCGCACCGCCACGGATCTTCAGGTGAGCCTTCTTCGCGCGGCGAGTCAGGGCAGCCTTGCGACCCGTCGTCTTGAGGCCCGCAGCCTTGAGCATCTTCTTCAGGTTCTTGGCCGTGGCGCCACGGACCTTGCGACCGCCCACCGACTCGACCTCGCCAGACTCAACACCAGGTACAATCTCATTCTTCTTTGAATCGGACATTTGTTTGTTCTAAGGCGAACAGATTTTTCTTCAGGCCGAGCAAGTAACGCACGCGGGGGGCTCGACCGTAAACTGCTGGGCCTTTGCAACAGCCTTCGTCCTCAAATAATAACACCCCGTCTTGAGTCCTTTCTTCCACGCATAGAAATGCATGGACGAAATCTTGGAATACGACGGCTCGGCGATGAACAGATTGAGGGACTGCGACTGGCAAATGAAGGGGGCACGATCGGCAGCCAGATTGATCAACGTCTTCATTGGGATCTCCCAGGCAGTCTTGTAGAGGTCCCGAATCGATTCAGGGATCTCGGAGATACCCTGAACACTGCCATTGTTCGCGATGATCTGCGTTCGCACACCCGACGTCCACAGTCCTGCCTTGACAAGATCCTCGACCAGATACTTGTTGATCACCACAAAGTCGCCTGAGAGAACTCGGCGAGTGTACATGTTGCTGGTAAAGGGCTCGATACACTCGTTATTCCCCAGAATCTGAGAGGTCGAGGCAGTTGGCATCGGTGCAATCAGCAGAGAGTTCATCAACCCAGTTGTCATGAGCTCGATCTTCAACTCTTTCCAATCCAGGTAGGGTGTCTGAGTCGGTTGCTGACCCCACAGGTCGAACTGAAGCTTTCCCTTGGATGCAGGACTTCCTTCGTAGGTCGAATAAGGACCCGCAGACTGGTAATGGCGGGAGGAATCGGCTTCGTATGAAATCTTCATACTGGCCTGGACCGCTGCAAAGTAGATGTTCTCAAAAATCTCGCGATTCAGATTGGCGGCGGCATCAGACGTCCAAGGCATTCGCATCAGTGCAAAGACATCCGCAAGACCCTGCACACCAATCCCAATGGGACGATGCCTCATGTTGGAACGACGACACTTCTCAGTAGGATAGTAGTTCAGGTCAATCACCTTGTTCAGATTGCGCGTCAGAACAGCAGTGTACTCGCGCAACTTCCCGAAATCAAACACACCATCCCGAACGAAACGAGGAAGGGCAAGCGACCCGAGGTTGCATACTGCTGTCTCATCTGGTGATGAGAACTCAATAATCTCCGTGCAAAGGTTGGACGACTTAATGGTACCAAGATTTTGTTGATTGCTCTTGGCGTTCGAGGCATCCTTATAACATAGATAAGGAGTTCCCGTCTGGATCTGAGCATCCAGAATCATCTGCCACAGCTTCTTGGCTGGAATCTGCTTCCTGTACGTCCCTGCCTTCTCGTAGGATGTATACAGTGTGTCGAATGCATCACCCCAGCAATCCGAGAGTCCAGGGCACTCATTTGGGCACATGAGAGACCAATCCTCGTCGGCCTCGACTCGCTTCATGAAGAGATCATTCATCCAGAGACCATAGAACAAATCCCGTGCACGATCCTCCTCAGCGCCCGTGTTGAGCTTGAGACGAAGGAACTCCTCAATGTCTGCATGCCAAGGCTCCAGATAGATTGCAAAGGACCCATTGCGCTTCCCACCCTGATTCACATACTTTGCAGTGTCATTGAACACCTTGAGCATCGGTACAATGCCCGTTGACTTGCCATTGGTTCCCTTGATCTTGGAATCTCGGGCACGAATGTTGTGGATTGAAAGACCGATACCACCTGCCCACTTGGAGATCTGGGCACACTCGGAAAGAGTGTTGTAAATACCGCTAATGGAGTCATCCTCCATCTGGACTAGGAAGCACGAGGACAACTGCGGATGAATGGTTCCACTGTTGAAAAGTGTAGGAGTTGCCTGAATAAAATAACCAAGCGACAGTGCATCGTAGGTCTCCTTCACAAGGCTAAAATCCATGCCGTGCATCTGAATGGCGACACGCATCCACATGTGCTGGGGACGCTCGATGATCTTACCAGACCTGAGCTTGAGGAGATATCCATTCTCAAGAGTCTTGAACCCAAAGTAATCAAACATGAAGTCACGGCTGTAATCGAGCATAGTCTCAATCTCGGGACAGCCATGAGCGACGCCATAGTACATCTTTCCAGATACCAGACCGTCGTCAAACAACTTCTGGGCAACCGTTGCAATGTCACCAGGAGTATTCTTCTGATGGTTGTCAATCACAATACGTGCAGCCAACATACCATAGTTCGGGTGATGACGAGACTGCATCATTGCACACGTCTCGGCTGCAAACTCATCAAGTTCCGACGTCTTGATACCATCTTGGATCTGAGAACACACCTTCTGAGCAACTAGATCGGGATTCACATGCTCAAGTGAACCTGCCAACTTTCGAATACGTTCGGTAATCTTATCAAACGAAACCAACTCCTTTGCACCATCACGCTTTGTTACGTAAATGTGATCTGACATATTCGTTACCATATTGACAAGCCTTACCTGTAAATAGGCTAGATTGTTTCTATGCGTGGGACGACGTGCATTGACTCGAGTTCCTGTGTAAATAGTGCCATCGAGTACGGCATATCAATCGTGTCTCGCGATGTGTCAATCCGTCCCTGATCACGATCAAAGGAGAGTGTTGCACCATCCGACCTATGCATAAAGCTCTCTTGGATGAACTTGCTCATTCCATGTGCAACCAGTCCATCACGTTCCATCTCTCCAATGCGCATACCACCCTCGTTCGACCTTCCCTGTGTCGGCTGATGAGTCAGCATGGTCTTCGGGCCCGTATCTCGGTAGTTAATCTTGTCCTCTACCATCTGCTTGAGTCGCTGGTAATAGATCGGACCCATGAAGATATCTGCTTCCATCTGCTCACCTGTCATTCCATTGTACAGAACCTCGTGACCATTCTGCTCGAACCCAAGCTTCTTGAGAGCCTCTCGCAGATCAGGAACACGGTTGTTTACCGTAAAGGGCGTTGCATCTGCAAAGGATCCCAGCGTGATGCCTAGTTTGTTCGTTCCAGCTTCCAAGAACTGTCCAACGGTCATGCGGGTAGGGATGCCATGCGGATTGAAGATCAAATCGGGACGAATACCACGACCCGTAAAAGGCATGTCCTCCTCGGCCATGATCTCACCCACAGTTCCCTTCTGACTGTGCCTCGAGCTCATCTTGTCTCCAATCACAGGAGTACGCTCTTCCACAATCCGAATCTTGACACCCTTTAGTCCTTCAGGAGTTACATACGAATAGACTGCATCCACACGACCCACCTGTCCACGCTTCGGTACAATCGATGCATCACGGTAGCCTGTAATAGTCCCACTCAAACTCGTAATCGGAGACAATATTCCCAACAGAATCGTATTGCTGTCGACCAGAGAGTTCACTCGGATAAGTCCATCGTCGTCCAACATGTCATAGCTGAATCCCTCCTTTCGCTTGACAGTCTCCTTCTTGATTGGGTTTGAGATTTCAGTATGAGGACCGACGGCCAATCCATCCTTATCACGTCCTACCATACCAATGAACTCCTCTGCATGGTCGTAGCTGTGATAGTACATCGTGTGATACATTCCTCGGGCCAGGGATGCTCCATTCATTATCATGGAATCCTCCTGATTGTGGCCTCCATACATCGTGATGGCAACAATAGCATTCTCTCCATACGGCATGCATCCTCCACGTCCCATCATTTCACTGTACAACCACGTCTGAGAGAGAGGCTTCTGGGGGTTGCAAAGGAACTCTGCAATCGTATCGAACCTCTGCATGTAGTTTGTGTGATACCAAGAGGCTGCCGACTTTTGCTGTGCAATGCTGAAGACAGATCGAGTGCCAGGATTGTGGTCGGAATACGGCACCATGTTTGCCAGTGCAGACATGTTGAAGGACATGTGAATCTCTGATCGCAGTTTCGGATGAAAGGGAATCATCGAAAGTCGCAACGAATCGGTCTCGGACGCATCAATGTAATCAATATTGTTTGCAATATCCTTCCATGTCTTGGTTGCTCGAATCGTCTCCTCTAGCGTTCCCTCACGATAGATGGGGCGAATGGGACGACCTGCATCACAGTAGATGTTGTACTCATTGTTGATTCGCATCCACGCCAATGAAACCTCCATCGAGATCAGACCTGAGCGTCTTGCATTCAACAGCTTTGCATGCAGGATTTCGGTATTCCCAGTGCACACTGCATAAAGATCCGAGTTGATTCGAATACGAGTCCACTCTGGCTTCCACGTGGATGGATGCACATCTCGCAGCTCTCGCACAATCCCAGACTCGAGGAGGAGTTTCTTGATTTCCGAGGATGGAAAGGCAGTCGTAACTCGGGCCACAATGGTCAACGACTTCTTATACCCAATGTCCGATCCATCAGGGCTGTCGACAGGACACATGACGCCAAACTGAGACGCATACAGCCGACGAGGAGGAGCCGTGCTGGTCGATTTATCGATTTGCAGATCGGTCTTTCGCAAGTGATGGATTGCTGAGAGGTAGGAAACGCGCATGAGCTCCTGTGCAATGCCCACACGTCCACCCCAAGAACCCTTGAAATCCCGACTGAACTCATTCAGCATGTAGTACCCTCGCCAGAACTTGCCGACCGTTTCAGGCTCAACCAGATTGACAAGTCCCTTTTCCTTGTACGTGCTGGGGTTGTAGGTATTGTTCCGATCCATACGAAGCAACATTTCCTTCGCATTCTCGCGATAGATACGACGGAACTCCTCAAACATCAGAACTCCTGATGTCTTGAACCGCTTGAACTGGGTATTGTCTCTGTCTGTCGGTGGACGACGACCCGTATCGACATCCAATGCCATCTTGAGCATGGAACCAAGCATGTATGCCTTGCGACGGAAGAGACCTCCAACATCCTCGGACGAACCTTCTACATTCGAAAAGAGATACTCGTGAAGCGACTGCACAATCTCGAACCGCGACTTGCTTCGGGTGAATCCTGCAAGGATCTCTAGGTCTGTCTTCCCTGCCCTTTCAAGATACTTGTCATGCGACAGAATCAGCTGGAAGATGATTTCATCATATGCAACTCGGTCACGATCAGTTACACCTGCAAGAACGGTCTCATAAATATCGCGATCCGACGTACATCCGAGTGCACGGAAGATGCTGATGGTCGGAACGGGCTGTGCGTACCCTCGAACATTGAGGAGAGATAGACGGTTGTCACGACCCAAGTTTCCATTGGTTGCAATGGGGTTGAATGTCTCGGATGGAACAGTTAGGAAATGGGAATAAGGACCTCGCACACCATCCTCCGACAATGTCTTGATGCTCACGTAGGTTTCCGTAACCTCCTCATACGCCGTATCTGCATCCTCTTCTGCAGCCGTAATATCCTCAAATGTAATGGGTTCGTCGGATTGAACCAGGGTGGCCTTTGTGCCTTTCGGTGCCTTGCGCTTTCGAGTTCCAGCAGCAAACATGTTGTTTCCGAGAAGCTCCTGGGTAAGAAGAACCTTCTCTGCGCCGTCAATGATGAAGTACCCACCCAACTCGAACTTGCACTCGCCAATCTCAAAGTTAGGAAGTCCTGTAAGGTAACACAGTCGGCTCCGAAGCATCAATGGAATCTTTCCAATGAGAATGTTGGGAAACGTCTTCAACTCCTTGCTACCATCGGGAAACACGTACTCAATCTCAATATCTGCAATGATGGACATTGCATAGGTTCGGTTATCGAGGCGACAGGTCTGGGGGACGATTGCAGACCCGTCCTCTTCGGTCGGTGGTTCGTATTTCACCTTTGTGCCCTCCTTCCCGCCAATGTACACTCGGACAAACCGACTTCCACTCACCTCAAGTTCAATCGGATTGGAGGCACGAAGGAATGTAGGAATACCCACATCGAGAAGATCGTTATAAGAGTCCACGTGATGCTGAATCAGTGGAAATCGCGTGTCTGAAAACAGTGTTTTCAAGACATGACGCGGGACATCCATTGTCTTGAATCTAGTAATCATTTTCTGTAGCCCTACGAAGACAGTATATGTGGAGTGAAACCCGCCGCCCAGAGTTTTTAGATGGAGTGATTGGACACGTTGAAATCAAAGATAGGTTACGCTCGTACCTGAATACACCTCCCTATGCCCACTGTATTCTTCTTCATGGTCCACCTGGTATTGGAAAGACCACCATCGCGCTTGCATCCACTCGGACGTGCGGGTTTGATGCCCTTGAGATTAATGCAAGTCGTTCCATGAGAAGTTTTACTGATGTTGAATCCCTGGTCCAGTCTTGTCGGCATACCCGAAATATATCATCCCTCATTCGAGGAGATCATAAACCCGTTTGTCTTATATTGGATGAGATTGATGGATCCGATCCACATGCCCAGCGGAGATTGGCGGAATGGATGGTAAGCAAGGATCGCAAGGTGCCAGTCATTCTGACATGCAATGAGGTCCCTCGCGTGATGAAGCAACATGCAGAGATTGAAGTACTACGATGCTATCCACCCAAGCCAACTGATTTAGCGATTCTTTTGCCGAATGAAGATGTTCCGAAACTTGCCAAACGATTCAAACACGATGTTCGTAGAATCCTACAGTTTTTGCAGTATGGTGAATCGGACGGACTTCCGAATGTAACTGCACCGTCTGAATGTTCACCCGAGGTATCTCATATGCTCAGGCAAAAAATGTACGTTTCAAAAGATCCCATGGTAGAGTCCAATGAGATCGCAAAAACATCTTCCCATTGTCCGAGTTGATGATCTTGACGCGATACATTGATGGGTTTTCTAGAATGACCGACTTGTCGACAGTATTCCTACCATGTCCTAGAACAACAATCGTATCCTCTGCGGCGACCTGAACCATCTTTGCAGTCCATTCCTTTGTGAAGAGTCGTTCTTCCCCTCGACTGACATCTGGGAATCGATTCGTTTCAACATACCTTCGTCGAATCGTGTATGTCGCTGCAGTTCCATGTGAATCCCCAAAGGGTCCTACTTCAAGGAACACATTCTCTCGAGTCAGAAGAAGATACATTCGCGAGGCGGCTGCAATGTCTGCCTCTGGATTGGATTCCAAGGCTGCAATGCCAGATGAAATGCGAGTGGGTGGATAATAGTCATCGTCATCCCAGAAGACGATATAGTCTGCTCCAGCTTCAAGTGCTCGTTCGATGCAACGATTCCGTAACCAACCGATTGATTGTTTCTCAAGGATTCGTTCATATTGAACGCCTTGCGCAATCGACCAATCTTCGTCGGGATTGGTAGAGTTATCTACAACAATCCACAAGTCAGGCTTGAGTACTTGGGCATCCATACATGCCTTTGAAAACTCCCAGGACCACCGCCTATTCATCGTCGGAGTGCATACGACTATCATTGTTTGATACACGACTGTTTGATTGTAAATCTCGAACGTCGTGCCGACACACTGGGCATCGTGTATTGACACTCAACCATTGTGCAATACATTGGGTGTGAAAGCAGTGTCCACAGTGTCGAATACGAGTTCCATCTTCAACGGACTCTTGACAGATGGCACAGTCCTGCTCTACTGCTGTGTCAAATGACTCTGTCGCCGCTTCAATCTGTTCGACTGTTGGAACAACTGGAACAGGATCCATAAAGGTTCCATTTGCAGACAGAGTGATTGGAATGTTCATAACGACCTCATCTTGGTTCATATACATTCGGACGATGCTCATTGCTTCACGAGAGTTTCGTAGATAGGCTGAAACAATGCTGTTGCGAGTGCTTCCATCTAGCAATCGAATCGACTGAAAGAAAACACGATCGGTCATTGCCAGATCACGTATCACGTCAATAACAGTATACCCATCGTCACTCATATACTCCTTCTATGGTGTGGCACGAAAATGACTCTTATGCATATGTATAAATGAGCACTCCCACACCTCCTCCTGCCACATTGCCTGGGGTTCCTACGCCTACAACTCCTATTCTGACAGGCACAACCACACCTTCCACGGCTGTCGCATCGGTGTATGGTCTTCTTGCGATTGTTCCGATTCTCCTTCTGATTGCGTTTCACGTAGGTGCTGGGTATCTGTCGTACCAGAAGTATGGATCAATGGGATGGGCTATTCTTGATTTCCTGTTTGCCTACTTCTATTACCCGTATTACGCATTCTTCCTAGCAACTCCTCCTGCACCGACGGGCTTCATCGGAGGTCTGAAGAAGCTGATGGGTGGCAGGCGCAAGTAGAATCTTTTGAGTTAATGGTATAATGGCATCGTTAACGCCCGAGCAGATAAAGGCAGGGTGGGATACAATCTCAGATCTTTTTGGGCGAAACAACATTGCAGGGTTGCTGGACTATGTCAAGAACAACCCATACTACCTCAATGCGAAGAACCCCGAGTGGGAGAACAGCACAACTCTACAACTGTTTGTCATTGATGAGCAGGAAGACAATGTGGAAAAATACCTCAAACTAAAGCCTGATTTGAAACAGCTTGTCTACGAGAGAGGCGGAACGATTCTAATGCAGGTTGTTGAAGGACAGTTGGAGCCGAACATTGCAAAGATGTTGATTGAAGCAGATCCTGAAACTGTGAATATCGCAAATGAGGTTGGACAGGTACCTCTAATGTGGGCGATTCAGGGCGAGAATGAGTATTTGGTCTATGATCTTGTGAAGAATGGAGCGAAGAAGGATGTGAAGGATTCGAGTGGAAACGATGTGTGGGCATATTTTAACGGAGATGCAGATACTCGAAAGGCACTTGAGGATGCAATGAATGGGATTAATCCAGGGGGAGATGAAACTGGGACGTTGGTTGCAGACGATGAAGAACCGCTGACAGCCGAGGAACTGGTTGCACAAAAGGAGTTGTTTGATGAGATTGACGGCGAATCCTTGCTGGAAGTGCGCAGTATTCTCACTCGATATCCTCGACTGCTCAACAGAGAGTTTGATGCAGATGACGATGGATTGATGGAATCGCCTCTTCGGCGAGCAGTGAACACTCAGAACATCAACCTCATTCGGTTCCTTGTCAATTTGGAGGCGGATGTTACTTCTCAAATTCTCCAGTACCAGCGCGAAATTGTGGACGATGCGAGACCGGGCGAACGGGCTGCCCCTACTGCTATTCTACGTCTCATGGAGGGAATGGAGGACGAGGAAGAGGAAGAGGAGGAGGAACCCCTGACGATAGAAGTAAAGGCGGCACGAAAGAAGTTGCATGAGGCAATCGAAGCCGGAGACAACGTGACCGCAAAGGCGGTTATTGCCCAGTATCCGAAACTGATAAACGTCCGTTACAATGACGAATCACCCCTAACCAATGCAGTTTCATCCCGTAATCTAGAGTTCGTGAAACACCTGATTGCCAAGGGTGTGTATGTTGACGAGGACGACATTGAACACGCAGAATACTTGGCTGGGCACAGTGGACTGACGGAAGAAGAAAAGAAACTCGCAAATGACATTTTAGCAGTTATACAGACGCGAGTTGACCAGCAGACCGCAGCACTCGCGGACGAAGAGGAGCCGCTGACGATGGCGGAACTAGTAGCCCGGAAGAAGTTGCATGAGGCAATCGAAACCAAAGATAACGTGACCGCAAAGGCGATTCTCGCGCAGTATCCGATACTAGCAAACATCCGTTACAATGACGAAACACCCCTAACCAATGCAGTTTCATCCCGCAATCTCGAATTCGTGAAACATCTGATTGACAACGGCGTGTATCTTGACGACGACGACCTTGATCACGCGAATTACCTTGCATCAAACATTGCCACGCGCGACCTGTCGGAAGAAGAAAAGCAACTCGCCAGGGACATTTTGGCGGCGATACAGGCGCGACTTGACGTAGTAGAAGCAGCCCGCCCCGTTGCCCCGCGTTTGGATATTCCCCCTCGTGCCCTTGATTTTGGAGATGAACCTGCTATGCCTACTCTTGAAGTTACAGAAATTGAGTACAAAGAGTTGCCTGACGTGTTTGACATGACACTAAACAAAGACATTCCAATATTTGATGCACTTGCCAAACGTAGAATTATATTTACAGTGGATGATTCGTATTATGGTATAACTTTGGGGAGTATCGAGTCCAGTTTGAAGGATAAGACGTCTACTTTTTACGAATGTAAGAAGGAGTTGGATGGCGCTCCGTATACGAAGGATGTTCACATAGATACACCTTATTTCCGTCTTACCTTGAATGGTAATTTTACAGTTACTGAGAAAGACCTACAATCAGCATTAGCGTCTGAATGTAGTATTTTTGAACTCGTTCCAAATGAGAAGAAGTTGGCATTTGTATCGTCGTATAGGAGCGTTCAGGTTTCTCCAGGTAGAAATGCACTTGGACAAACTGTTAATATTGTAAGTGCAGATCATTGTCAAAAGGGTTCCGACCAATTCACTTATGACGTGAAGGCGGTCACGATGGTAAAATATAGGAGTGCTGAACAGAAGGAAGTAGATAGGGTTGAAGCAGAAAAGAAAGCAGTAGAAGATGCTGCAGTAGCAGAGCGAATGAAACAGGAAGCTATCGTTCGTAAAAAGGCACAGGAGGAACAAGCAGCAAGAGTCGCAGCACGAGGATCAGGACCACGGAGAACGTATCGTAAAGGCAAGAAGTCCAACAAGCGAAAAACCTATCGCAAAGAAAGTAATGGACGCAGACGGTGATTACATTCCGAGAAGTGTGTTGAAGGGAAATGTAAAAAGTATTGTTGCTTGGGCTGCATGGAAGCAACTAAAGTATAATGGGAAGTCGAAATCACTTCCTGCGGAGAAAGGCGTCCATCGGCCCACGAACATTCCCTCTGACAATCTTGGACAGAGTAGGACATCCTAGAAACATGATGGAATCCAACTGCTTCTCCTTCTTGGACAATAGTGCACGAGTTGCTTCCTCTTCGTCGTCGTGATACTTGACCAGAAGGTCGTTGTAGAGGGATGTGTAGCTCGGGCGACTCGGTGCAACATACCCATCCAACTGATCAATACATAGTGCGAACAGAGAGGAGACTGGATTCTGGATCTGGTTGGTGATGTAGAACTCCGTATCAGGCTTCAGTCCATTCTGCTTGACATATCCAACCTCTTCGATACGATCACCTTGCTTTCCCTTGCCCTTGTTCTCATCCACAAACACAAACGCCAATCGATCACCGACCTTGGGAGCTGTGCCTGGGTCACGATCTGCCATTCTGTCTGCCAGCACTCGATGAGCAATCTGCCCAGGGTTCTTGTAGTCATCTCGCAGACTCTTGCTGATGATGAACTTCTCCAACGGAACCTTGTTCTGCATCACCTTGAGCAGCATCTCATTCGTGAACGCCTGTGCCTTCTTCACATCCTTGTCGGATAGAAGCATGTCCAGAGCACCCCCAAAGATGTCCTTGACAATCGGTGCATTGTCCCGTCGCTTCAGCACGATACCCATGCTCTTGCGCTTCGGCTTGATGGTTGCGTCCTCTTCATACATCAATCCTACGTAACGCTTTCGACAGAAGAGGATGAACGGGTAGAAAGTCTTCTCGTAGGCGATCTTGTACGGTTTACGGCACTGGGATGTAATTCGCTTGCCCGAATCGATACCAAGTCGGATTGACTCCGCGAGATCCTTCGTTGGGAACTTGATGAAGATTGAATCGGTATCACCGTAGATGACTTCTGCACCATATTCATCCTCCACGATTGACTTTGCGAGGTAGAGGGCCTTACGTCCTGCTGCAGTAGTGCAAGCGGCGACACAGAGCTTTCGGATTGGACTCGTGCGGGATCCGGTCTGCCCGTAAACAGAGTTTGCAACGACTTTGTAAGCAAGCTGAAGACCGTTGTAGACTGATCGCTGTGCTTCATCGTATTGTTGATCCTCCATCTTCTCCTTGAACTCCTTCCGTTTTTTCAACAGAATATCCAATGTCTTTGGGAGAACACCCACAGTCATCGGGTCCTTGTTCGGCTGAACGAATGTGCAGATCGTCTTTCCAATCACAACACCCTTTTCGTCCTTGTTGTCATAGTCCACCTCTTCCAGCACGTGTCCCTTCTCCCTCAGAGTCTCCATCCACTCTCTTGCCTTTGCGTGGACTGCTGCCGACGGCCTCACGAGATATCCCTCCTTGTCCTTCTCACATTCATAGACCAACGTGTCTGGACTCAGATTGTAGCTAATCATGTTCGTTGGGTAGAGCGAGTTGAAATCCAGAACAGAGATCGGCTGATCCAGGTACATTCCAATCTTCGGTGGCAAGACGATCGCACCCTCATACCCGTCTCCAAAGTCAGACACCTGCGACTGAGTCTGTAGGATCTGATCACGCTGAGACGCATAATATACGACTGCACTGAAGATCTTGATTCCCTGACCACGCCTCAGAACATACTCCATCGGCACCTTGCACACATCCGCCATACCACGCGCATTGACAATCGTGTCCAGCTTTGCCATCAGCGTCAGCACCAGATCACAATCCTGGATACAGTACTTGGCGATCCTAGCTCGACCTGCAGATCCACCCTCACGATGAAGACGGAACAACTCATGCGGTTCTACGTCGTCCTTGGTGAAGGTCCATTCGATAGAGGCTCGGTCCTTCTCGGATAGGTCAGCAAACAGATCTTCTCCTCCATCGATCGTAAATCCCTTTGCATCGACCGACTTAACATTAAACTTGTGCCCATCTCGGTACGGATCGCTCGTATTTCCGACAATATCAAACTTGACGTAGTTACCAGCGACAAGACCCCGAGTGCTCTTAGTACTGATCTTCCCACCTCCATACTTCAACACCTTGTCTCGCAAGAAAGTGCTAGCCACATTGTCCAGCTTGAAGCTGTCCAGACTGTGCTCACGTCTCATGTTCAGCAACAGGTCCAGCCCAAGTCGACCTCGCAATGTCAAGAACCGCAGATCATACTTGCCAGATGCCAGCTCGAACTTCTTGGTCTCGGAGAACTTGACCTTCCACGCACCTGTCTGGAAGTCCTTTGTCTTGGACTGAAACCGAGACAGATCAATATCATCAATGATCCCCAACACCTTGCAACGATCCTCAATATACGCGTCATCAAACCCAAAGGTGTTGTACCCACACATGACATCGGGGTTCTGCTTACGGATCTCGTATGCAAACTTGTAGAGCATGTCCTCTTCGTTCTTGCATCCGATGAACTCAACCCCCACCTCCTCTGACTTGTCGACTGTTCCTGCAACAAAGACAACTCGTCGAACAGGATCAAGCATCTTGTCCGACCATCTGTAACTGATCCCGATCTGGACAATCGGATCACCTGAGGCTCGAGGGAACATCCCACTTGCCGAGTACATCTCCAAATCATAAGACGCCACCTTGAGAGGGATAATGCTCTCTACCGACTCTACCTCGTGAATCTGGCACTGATAGAATGCATCGATGTTGTAGAGTGGATCCTCAGTGTCACGATCGGATGGAATCGTATACCGATGCTCAACAAACTTGAGAGGACTTGCAGGGCTCAAGTGCCTATCATGAAACAGACGGATAAAGGGTGGCAGTCCAGACTCGTAGAGTTGAGTCTCCTTGCCACATGCCTTGACAGCCTCCATCATCTTCGCCTTGGTGTCGCATACCACCTTCCAAACTTCAATCTTCTTGAGGTCATTAAACCCCGCAAACACATCATACTTCTCAACCCGCGTGGACACCGTTCCCGTTACATCAGGCTTCTTACCCCTCACATAGAAGTAGGGCTTGAAACCGTTGATTCGAAGACATGCGACCATGCCTTCGTCTGTTCGTCCAAAGACATCGACGACGTACTTTCCTGCAGCATCGTGCTCATACCAATCACAAGGTTGTAGTTGGCGAGCCATGATGCAATGTGTTGGTCTAACCTGAATCTGTTCGTTTTCCACGAATATTTCTGGGTTTGAGTGTAAGGATGAACCATACCACAAACACGTACGATTGGTTCTTTGCGCCCACACGCATCAAGGCAGATAGCTACCAGACCGATGTCAATGACATTTCGAGCAAGGATTCGTTAACCCGCCAGACTGCGCAGATCGAGTCTGGGTGTTCGGACACGCTGAACCCTGCGGCCGCGATGGCAGATCAGCCTGGTATGATTGCTGGGGGTGGATTTGGTCAGCCAGGTTGCAAGATTGACGAGAATACCGATCTTCGGTGGGGTATTGAGGGCGCCCATCGCCAGAAGGGCCCGAAGCAGATGTGGGCACGACCGTTCGCAACCACTCCCTTTATGGCAGGAGGTGAGCCAACTGCAGTGGACGATGAGTCGGGGTTGATTCACAGTGCTCCTCCTCGTAACCGCAAGGAGGCCTCTACCATCATGGACAAGGCGATTCCCAACTTTTACGATCCTCTGATTCCCGTCAAGCTGAGTGATTACAAGGATGTCAACCACTGGGTCGAGCAGTGGACTCGAGGAGGTGACGCAACGCGCCTTGTTCAACAAAAGCGAGTCGCCGAGTAAACACAATGAAAGTCATATTCTTTGCCAATAAAATGCCCGATCTCTGTGGTGCGTTTCTGCACGACATTGATCTGGCGATCGAACTTCAAAAACGCGGTCATCAGGCCATGTTTTTGACAATCACAATCCCGAAAGAGGGATACAATGGAGGAACCTATCGAGGCTTTCGTTTCATGCATTACAGTGCAGGTTCATCCTTTCTAGATTCAAGTGAGGTATGGATTTGCCCTCACTCACCTTGTCTCCCCGATGTGAGGAAGTTGAATGCCCGTGGGTACGATCGACCCATCGTTGCAACCTGCCATTACGATGGTAACTATCTGGCGATCACAAAGAACGGAGGTCGGAGTTGGGTTGAAATGCTGTTCTTCATCAATGGCATTATGGAAGCAAACTATCGCAAAAATATTGTTCCTTGGCCGTCACAGATTACGCAGACAAGGGTGATTCGACCGATCATGCATCGCGATAAGATTGTTATCGACGGTGACTTCTCGGGAGACTGTATCACGTTGGTGAATGCCAACCAAAACAAGGGGGTTTCACAGTTCATCGACATTGCAAAGAAGATGCCGACACGGAAGTTTCTAGGGATTCTGCCCTATTATGGAGAACGCCAGTTGCCTCCTGCGCCTTCCAACATTGAATGGATTCCATTTGATGATGACATTCGCAATATCCTCAAGCGGACCCGTATTTTGCTGGTGCCTAGTTTCTATGAGAGCTTTGGTCGTATTGCAGTGGAGGCAATGGTAAATGGTATTCCTGTTTTATACTCGAAGATCGCAAAGGTATCTCCTCATCCAGGCGGTAGCACGGAGGGACTGCACGAGTGGATTCAGCCCGCAGGTATAGCATGTGATCGCGACAATATCGCCGAGTGGTGCGATGCAATCACCTCGTTGGATGACGAGGAGGTGTATGCAGATCGATCTCAACAGTCGATTGATCATATTGAGGATATTAAGCTCTTTACAGAGGCAACGACGATTGCAGTGGGTGTTGAGTTATTTGCTCGGCAGAATCCTGTGGTTGTTCGGGCAACAACTCAACAAGAGGCACTTCCACAGCAGAGGCAAGATCCTGGTCGATTTGTTCAGCCCCTGAACGCGAAGGTAGGGTTTGCGAATGGGCGACTGAGAATACAGCGTTAACCTTTTCCTGGAGCCACCGTCCCTTCAAGCATATCTCCTCCTGTGCTGAAGTAAGACCCGTATCGAGTTTCCTCTTCAGGGGTATGTATTTCTCCCCGCTCACAATCGGCTTCACCATCAGAGCGTCCACTGCCAGCCACACCTCCTTGTACTGGAACAGGGCATCCACCGCAATCTGCCTGCTCACATTCGCAAGTTCCATGACCATGTCCTCCATTTGGTCTAAAGACTCGAGTTATCTGTAGGTAGATTCTTCGCACGCAGTCCATATTTAATACAAAGTTGCCATCTCTAAACGACAGGGCGAACTGTCATCGCAACAGGCTTCCCAGGCTTGGAGAATCGGACAACATGAATCACACCTCCGACAACATAGTCAACCATTACATCCGTCTGTTCAGCGATCCGTGCAACCACACCCTTCTCTGCACACTCCTTGAGGAACTGGATCGGGTCCTTGTGTTCGTAAAAGTTCATTGCAACCTCCATGGCAGATGATTCGGACATTTTTGTAAATGGTACAAGAATCCTTAAATGGCAATTTCTCGCGAATCTATAAATGCGCTTCGTCGAAGATCTTTGCCCTCCTGCACTCCTCTATTTAATCTTCTTGGTCGTTCAGGTAGGCCTTGATGCATCCCTTGGTCTGTGGGTTACATTGACTATCAAGGTCCTGTTGGGTCTGGCAACGGTCGTCGTCCTCGACATGTTCTGCGTTGCTGACTTGAGTGTGGTATCTTGGTTCCTGGTTGCGGCGCCCTTTGTGATCACTGCCCTTGCAACGGCTATCTCGATTGGCACTCACTTTGATGCGCGTATCTTAGGACAGCTGAAGGAGAAGTTTGAGGATAAGACTGCCCGATCTGGTGATCTGCCAGAGAACACCAATACCCCTGGCCGTTATGATGTCAAAACGGATTCCAAAAAGGAGAAGAAGGATTAGTATCTTTCAGTCAAAATGCAGTCCCTTCTCCTCTCCATTCTTCGTTATATTACGGCAGTGTTCAACGCTGTGAACAACAAGTTCTACGCATTTATGTTCCCCAAGCTTGATACGATTCGCCCTCACTCACAGTACTTCATGACGGATGACAGGACCGTCTCGTTCGACGAGGACTACACTCGTGTTCCAGAGGATACAGTGTACATTGAGGAGTGGGTTGAGGGAACGCACAAGAAGTGTGTCGTCCTTTACGAAGGCGACGAGATCCCAAAGACATGGAAGCAGTCGCCGTTTGCTCGTGTGGCCAAGTGTCCATGGATCTGGGTGGGTGACCGTGATACGGAGATTGACTTGACGCGAACGTTTGGAAAGTTCTTGGTGGTTGGAAATGTGATTGAACTTGCACTCGTTCTCAAGTTGATTCAGATCACAGATCGAACCAATCTAATCTACATTGAGTCAGGAACGTTTAATGAGATCAAATTTCCAGGCGATGGTATAGTAATCGAGGAGTATGCAGAGTAATCCCTTTCAACTCGCTGAACGTTATATCCAACTTCGCAAACTATGTGTGTCCCAGTCTTGGGGCGACACAGTGATGCGATTCAATGAAATGATCATCGCACCGATCATGACATTGTTTTTCGTTTTTGCTCGTGACAGAGATCTCTTTGCAACGGCATCGTCTGCGATTGCAGTCTATCGTGCGTGGAGTGAATGGATCGAATACCACGACGTGCGTCTCAAAGTGCAGATGATGTTTTTGAAGACGATGGCATATGGTGGTCCACGCATTGTTACCAACGATCCTGACTATATGCCGTATGTCTATGCTGATGCCGTGATTAGGCTGCCTTCACACCTGCAATAGCACCGTCGGGCGCACCTCCGACACGGGAAGGATACCCCGTTGCAGGGGCAATCCCATGGACACCGCCGACGGGACTGGAGAACCCATACCCTACACCCGAGACATTGAACATATTTGCACCACCTCGCATAGTCCGCTTCTTGCCACGTCGCATCCGACGACGACGGCTAGACCCAGACTGACCTGCCGTTCCAAAGGGATCGGGGATTGGTGCACCCGTTGCGGAGCTGTAGGGCGCGGAGGTGTTTGAGGAACCCCACTCTGCACCGTTCGTGCTTCCGTTGAGCGCACCCTGGAAGCCGTAGCCACCACCGCGAACCTTGCGGTGACGACGGGACTTACCACCCTTCTTAGACTTCTTGGACTTCCGCGTCGATCGGCGACGACCAGCGCTCATGGGTGCTCCACTACAAGTGCTCATTTATTCAACAGCGGGAAGAAATACACCTAGGCTACCTGGTTTGTCATCGTAATGTTCCCACCCCCGAACAGGAACATTGTTTGGAACCTCATCATGCGTCAGCAACGCAGTGAGATCAGGAGAATGAAACATCTCGATTAGTTGGCCTAGTTTGGCTCTTCTTTCTGCATAGTTCATTGTTTCGTACACAAACTTACCATTCAGATATCGAATGTCTGATACCAAAAAGACAGACGGTTTCAACTGCGTTGCACGAATCACCGTATCAGAGAACAATCGTTCATCCAGAACAAGTGGAATCGGAGTCACCCGATCCTCCGAGTCAACAAAAAGGGAGACGGGAGTTCCCTGCTCATCATGCGTCAGCAGAATCCAGCCCGGTCTTCCGCTTAATTGAGGTGTCTTCAGGGGGAGGGGGTCCGCGCCTTTCTTCACGTGGGGCCTCAGCGGGTACAGCCGTTTCATACGTTGGTAAGGTAACATGTTGCTCTAATACGGGCGATGGCATGAAAACGGCCTCGGCAGCAGGAGGGTTGATGTGAACGGGTACGGGGACCTGAATCTGTACAGGAGCAGGAGCAGGAGCAACGGAAGGAGGATAGAGCGTCCTCACAACCCAGAAGACGGCAAAGTGTGCAATGACAACCACAACAAGTGTGCCAATCGCTACAGATAGAATCTCTTGTAACTCCATTTAATTGCCTACGATCTTTTGTAGAGACAGAACAAACCGCGATGCAGGAAAATCCCATGTTATCAGGCAATGTCGACGAACAGATCGATGCAATCTATACTCTTGTAAAGGGTCGCATAAACTTCGACAACATTGTTCCAACGGTGCTTGAAGTAGCAAAGGAGATTGAGGCGATTGGGGGTCTTAATGGCTCAAAGAAGCTTGACCTTCTGCAGAAGGTCCTCAAACTTGCTGTAAAGGATAGCGATATGGAGGTCATCAAGAAGGAGAATACACTGCACACTATTGAAACCGTTGTTCCCATCATTGCTCAGGCAGCGGTCATGGCGTCCAAGAGTCCACTGGTTGCCAATGTAATTGCTCAGGTTGAGGCTACCTGTGTCGGTTGCTGGACAAAGAAGAAGACTGCATAAGGAGACATCTCTTCAGACCACACACGAGGGGACGTTGAATAAGTTGTTACCTTGACATGCTCCGTATTGTAGTTTCTCGAAAAAACAGTTGCATCACAGATCGACTCGGAATATACAACCTTCTTACCTTGCAATGTCATTTGAGAGAGTATCTTCTTCTCTACATCGTATCGCCGAAATCCAGTATACAAAAAACGGGTGTCATACGACACTCCTTTCTTGTTCTTCCACTCGGCAGGTATGGTTGTATGTATCTCAATCTCCATTGTTAGATGGACACGCTGTTTGCGAAAACTAGACGCTCCAGCTCCTCGCCATCCTCATCGTCTAGCATTGCATTCATCTTTGCCACTGCACTGCGAACCCCGCCCTCAATCAGACCCCATCGTGTAGGATCGTTTACGAAGACAGTGTTCCTCTTCGTTCCGTCAGGGAATCGCTCAATCAGCTCAGAATCGGTTGCATTGGCCATGTTCATATACACTCGCAACTGAATCTCGTCGTAGATGGGAACTGTTGCCCACTTCCGTGTGCGATCCTTTGAATCGACGATACGGTTCATACTCTCTACATGACCATCCGTTCGACCAATCAGCTTGAAGTCTCCAAAGTTCTTCTTGAATGTCTTGGTATTTCGTTGGGATACCTCACGACCCGTGTCCTGTTCGTACGTATTGAGAATCGTGTTCTCATTCGCAAGACCACGTCTCTGGTTGACTGCTCCACGCACTTCCGAAACCATGAGATCGCGAAGTTCGGGAGCAAACTCTGGGAAGCGAAGACCCAATGCAAGCTTGGCTTGGTTCTCGACGTTGTTCATAATCGCAGTTAGGTCCGTGGCAGTCTTGCATTGCTCCAATGCGATAGCAACCGTTGTAGTGATTGCGCTATCGGCTAGAACTTGATTCTTGACTGCATTGAGTCCAGACCTTGCATTGCGTCGCTCAATGTCGTTAATACGTGCCTTAACAATCTTGTCCTTGCAGAAGAGGTCATACATAATAGAGTCGACACTCTGATATGCATGCATACCGATAATACAGGCAACCTTGGAGGCAGAAATCTCAGGAATCATGTTGGTTAGAATAGGTATGCCTACTGGGACGGTTTACGTTTTTAAAGCCCCAATCCATAGTAGGTAGCTGTCGCAAAGGCAGCCGAATGAACAATCAACCCCCACGTGGTTGGGCATCCACCCGAACTTGCAATATGACCAAGCATACCGCCTACTACACTATCAACTGCCTTGTACGTCATAGGATTCGACAGAATGAAAAAGATAAGACCTGCAACGAGAGCTCCCTTGAGTTTTGCGTTCATTAAACTTTACGTTGAAAAACTTTTCTGAGTCCGCGTGATTGCATCCAACCAAGATGGGATTCCATTTAGAACGTTTGCGATTGCCAAGGAATCTGCACTGACTGGAGTGGTATCGAGACTCACACCTTCACAAACAAGGAGAATCGCAGTTGTCATGAGAGCCTGTCGAGACTTTGCGTCAGAAGGAGCCCAGCGCAAACAGTACATTCGATACAGAACATCTACGTACGGCTTTGCAACAGGCTGTGTCTGTTTACGGATCGCATCCCAGAAGAGCCACGCAACGTGATGTCCGTGTGCCACAGATATATAGTCGTCGGATCGGTTGGCAAACACAAGTGCCTGTTTTGTCTGTTTCTTGTGTTCACGGCAATATGCGTATACCCACGCCATCCAGTACAATGCACGGGTCGTATCGCGAACGTCTTGGCGAATACAAAAACAAAACTCATTCATAGGAACGGCAATCGGCATTGGATCGTCGCGTCGTAGTACAATCTTGCCAAAGAGAGTTGATGGAGCCTTTATCGTTTCTTGAATCGTAACAGGATCAAAGTCATGCATGGGTTTGATGGTTGGAAGACTTGGTAGCTTGTTTTTACGGCAAAGCGATATGACAGACGCCGCTTCACAAACCATTCGACGAATGTCTAGATTGTTCCGAATGGTGGTCATATCTCGGAGGGCATAGCTCGATTCAACAGGAGCGTACTTTTCATATGCCCCTGCTAAATAGAGAAATACATTTGGATTGGCTCGATTCACGTGAAGTGCAGCTCCTTCAAAGAGCGCCATCCAGAGAGTATGGACAAGTCCCGAACATAAAAGTTCAAGAGACCAGTAACTCGCATAATCTGCGTGACCAAGTTGGATGTTTTGTAACAACACTTTGACGACGTGTGATCGCACGTGTCCGCAAAAGGTTGTTTTTTGAAAGTCAAGGACTGTTCGTGAGTCCGTAATCTCCATTGATGTCTTAATAGATTGTCCAATCCACGAACAACCGCGCAGCCAGACCTACCAAGAATGCGAATAGAATAGGTCGGCAAATATCGAACTGCTTGATCTCATCCAGATCCCAGTCGTCAATGGCTCGGTTATCGTTTGGGAACATTATTATCACTGTCGAGGCAATGTATAAACGGGTGTTGCAGGTGCTGTAAACTTGGGGTAGATTGCCATGATTGCATAGAGTAGACTGCCAACAATCGCAAGATTGAGAATCGTATCGAACCATGTCCAAATGCTTGTTGCAGGTGTCTCCTGCACACGACCACGGCGTTCCGTGTTGATTTGGTTCTTGAGTTTGCCAAGCTGATCGCTGAAGGTGTCGACAGAGTACTTGAACTCATCACGAAGAGACAAGACTCGATCCTTGACTCCCTTTACGACATCCATTGTCTGTCTTTGGGCATTGAAGCGCTTGAGTGCATCTTCCTTCTGGGACATATACTGGCGAATCTCAGGCTCAACTTCTGCCTTGGAGATTCGGGTCTTCTCTTCCTCCTTCCACGAATCCCCCTTGAGGAGCGTATAGTACATTGTTCGTGCCTGTTGATAGGCCTGAGGAGCTGTGTCACGCGCATTCTCGGCTGCCTGGAGACCATTGAATGCATCCTTCAGCTTACTATCCTTATCAATGTTCGCATAGAGAACCGCAATCTCGTTACTGAACCGATCCTTCTCAGCACTGAACTCGGAAAACTCTTTTGCACTTGACTTTTGCAGATCTGCAAGGCTAGACCCACTAAAGAGAACTGCAGACAACGTCTTTAATGTTGCAGTCTGTCGCGGATCTGCCTTGTAGACACATTTGAACCCTCCATTCACAGCCCTTCGCTCAAATCCCTTCTCTGTCGGGCATGTCATGATGCATGACATATTTCCCGCGCTCTCAAAGGGTGCTGGACACTTCGGCAGTGCATAAATAGGAGGACCTCCCGTTGAGCTTTGAACCTGCCCCATTACTCATCAGCGCAAAAAGAATCCAAACGAGATGGCCACACATAGCAATAGGAAGACGATACCATGTGCATAGGTGGCAGGCAGGATTAGATAAGTAATCATGCTCAGTAGAAGGAGAAACAGCGAAATCTGAATAAAGAAGAGATTCTTGTTCGAGAGAGTAAGTATCTTTTTACGTTCGCCTTCAATGTCGGAGGTAGATGCAGTGGGTGGGCGAAAGGATCTCAAACTGTCAGTTACATCCTTGATCTTAACCGATGCATCTTTAGAGGTCTTGAACACTGCAAAGTCTCCCTGAATCTTGCCATACTCCTGTGCATAGTTCCCCTTTTGGGTGTTGAACTCATTGAGAGCCTTGGTTGTTTGTTCGTCCTGAAGAATGAGTGCCTTTATCTTGGCAACCTCTGCTTCCACGCGAGTTCGTTCCGTCGCAAACTCGGGCGGTTCGGGGGCCCCACTCTCTATCAGCGGCAGTCCCTGCAATCTGATTGTTCGTTTCGGGTATGTTACATGGAAACAGCTCTCAGCTGGAGGACCCCCCGCTCCTCCGAGCTCTTGTATGTACTTGAACTCGGCTGGACATTTCGAATGGCATGAAAACAACATTCCTCGTTCAAACCCATTCGGGCATGACATATTCGCACCCATCCTTAATTACGGTTGGGGATAAAAGCGTTCAGTGTTCGATAGATGGGAACGATGAGACGTGCCTGTGCAGACAGTTCATTCGACTTCCATCCAAGAGTCGGTGCTGCATTCACGCCCTTCTGGATATAGGGCGCAACAGTTGCTAATAGCCGAACATTTCGAGTGTGGTCAGACGGAGTGAGTGTACCAACCGGCATTTTGTTTACTAGAAGACAAGATAATGGCGCAAGACTTTGATACTATACTCGGTCTCTATAAGAAGAACATCCTCGAATACAAAGTCACTGGGAACTCTTTTTATAAGACAGCTGCAGATAGTTCGAGGAAATGGCTAGATGACTACATTGGAACAATACAGTCAGCCGCCAGTGCGGATTCGAAAACAGTTGATGCATTTGTGAAGAACTATGCAAACACAAATCCCGAGTTGGACAAGATGCAACAGCAGATTCGAAAGGTTAAGACAGAGGGACCGAAGCTACAGGATATCTACGAAACAGAACATAGTGCCGACAAGGAGCCCGATGTTGATGTGACGATTTACTATACCAAAGCCGCCGTCATAGGAGGTGTACTAGCGATTGCAGCCGTTGCTTCGTTCTTGTAGGTGAAGAACAGCACATATATAAACATGATGAACGCAAGACCAAAAAAGAAGATCAAATACCAATAGAGTTCCTTCTTGTCGGAGGAACTCTCTTGTTCACGGATCCGTCGCAGTGTCTCAAGTGTGTCCGTGTTGGCAATAAGACCATTGTAGTCTTTCTGAATCTTACGAAGTTTCTCAACAAGTTCGTCTCGGACCTTGGCAATATCAGGAGTCTCCTTCTTGAGATATGTGCTCTTCTCGATCATATCGTTCAATGTCTTTGAGATTGCAGTGTTGAGTTCCTTGATCTTCGGTATCTGAGAGGCATCCTGAGTTGAGATTGCAGATGCGACCAATGCATCATAGTCCGACAGTTGTTTACGGTATGTCGCACGGAGTTCGTCCATTGTTTTCAAGCAACATTTACGTCTGGGACACAGTATCGGTAGTACAACTGCGTTCCAGCAACGTCGCTGTGACGAGTGACCTCGATGATATCGCCTGGCCGACCACCAATCCACTTGACCATTGCGTCCTGTGAATCAACCCACGGTAGCTGTTCGGCGGGGTTGACTACATTGTACTTCTTCATGACTGCGACTCTGTCGTCTTCCTTGAGGATGCGATGAGGCATTGCGAGGCGATGACGGGTAATGTCAAACAGTAGTTGACGGATGTGGAAGAACTGAAGAGGAGTCTCCTTGGTCTTTGACTTGATCGACTTGAGCACATTCTCAGACGGTGGCACCAAGGCTACAATGATGATGCCGTTGTTGTAATCGTTCGAGTTTGCAAACTCTAGGAAGTTCTTGACGTCGCGGTCGAGAATGCCCTTGTCCTTCTGGCTGAAGACGACCAGTATCTTGCCGATTGTGTAAAGGTTCGTCTTGTCCAATGCATCTGTGTTGATGCGTTCAGTCTTGGTATCAATACCACGTTGGCCAAGCATTGTTTGCAACGTTTCGATTGCCTTGTCCTCCATACTTGTTCTCTGGTCTAGAGAGAAAGCTATTCGTTTTTTCCGGTGGTACAGACAATGAAAACGTGGCTCTTTCTCACGGCAGGTCTGTTGCTCCTTGCGTTAGTTCTTTGGAAGTCTAAGGAACGGTTCCAGCCCGAGTTCTTGGATCGGACGCAGATCGCCAAGACGATTGCGGTGCAGGATTCATCCTATGACCAGACAACCAATCACCTAGAACCGTCGGCATATTCGAGTGGACCCATTGACGGGGTTGAGACACCCTTTCAGGTCAATCAATATAGAGCTTACGTGAAGTAAAGAATGAATGCAGACACGTGTTGTCGACTACAAGAAGGGTAAAATGCCCAAGGCATTACGTGAACAAGTTTGGTTGAAGGATATGGGACAGATATTTCAGGGGAAATGTCGAGTTCACTGGTGTCAAAACAACATCAGTGTATTCGATTATCAGTGTGGACATAACATACCCGAGAGCAAGGGAGGTGCAACCACGTTGGATAATCTCAGTGCTATTTGTGGACGATGCAATATCAGTATGGGGAGTCATTATTCGATCGATGAGTGGAATGTCAAATTTGCGCCTCGAACGGTAGAGGTAGCAAAGAAGACAGGTTGTTTACTCAGCGCGTTAGATAGGTTTGCTTACAAGCCCTCTATTAAATAATGTCGACAGTCTTTGTCACGCTTTCGGATACTTCATACTTCCCAAAGGCATCCTATACTATTCGTGAGTTACAGGGAAATGGGCAATGGACTGGAGATATTGTGCTAATAGCTGTTGATTTTGATCCCATTCCAATGGAAGGTGTGACTGTTCTGCGAACAACTCACCTCGATACAGACAACCTTGTGCAACAGCTACGAGCAAATCCTATTCGCCCTATGCCAGACAATCGTCACTTTGGGAAGCTCTATCAATGGGACAAACTGCAGGTGTTTAAGGAGTACTTTCGGAAATGGGAACGTGTCGTTTTCTTAGATGCAGGTATCCGAGTGTTCCATCCTATACAGCCGTTGCTTGACTTAGAATGGAGAGGCAAGTTTCTTGCGCCCGATGATTCGGAGCCATACGACAATGGTTCTCGATTTAAGTGTCAGTTAGACTTGGATGCAAATCCAAATGTAACTAAAGATTTATTCTCAGAGTATCCGATAACAATCCTCGATGAGAAGTACTTTATAAACTGCATGTTTGTTTATGATACGAGTTTGTTGGATCGTATTTCATTTGACGAACTCGAACGTTCTATGAACCGCTATCCGATATCTATTTGCAATGAGATGGGAATATTGAACCTGATATTCTCATACAAACTCAAGGTTTGGCAACCTTTTCCATCGGCTCGCGTGAATGGCACGTATATGTATGGTTGGTCGGAGAACAACCATCGAGAGGGTTGTATTTGGAAGGACTTTCACTTTCTCAAATATTCTTCAACCGCGTAGTCTATACCATGATAGCGTTTCATCAATATATATATTTCGAGCGCCAGGGAGATTGATGATATCACCACAAAACAACGAATCTTCACGGCAGTGCATCATATGATGATTTTGAAAAATGTTTGCATCTGCCAATGTCTTTCGAACCGTAACCTGTGCGTGATGGATTGGCTTTGTCCAGTCTGGATTAAATACAACACATCCTGTTGGACCGCGTACTAGTTGATTCGTGTATACTTTTGGGTTCTGAATGACCTTAAACACTGTATCATCTACTTTAAATGAATGTAGTAAAATATCAGTATTTCGAATGTATTTGCAAATCATCTCGATCCGTTGGGGGTGCATAACATCGTCTGCATCAAAATATGAAACAAACTCTGTATCCATGCATGCAGTTCCTTGATTGCGATTTTCTGCTTGATTCCGAACATCGGTCCGTGTAATGATTTCGAGGGGATAGGAATATACAGAATAGTCCTCTGGGATGTCATCTGAGGTTGCCCCGCTGCATACAACGATTACCCTTGTAGGTTTGACTGTCTGAAACTCAATCGAGTCTAGACATTCTTTAAGCAATGGAATATATGGTTTATGACACGGTATCACTACGCCGAGAGAGAACGGTGAGTCCATTGTTGTTTGTATTGCGTTCCGTTAATACCCATTCAGGATGATCGCGCATAAACTCGGTAATCGCTGGCCACAGACCTTTTGCGATCTCTGATGCTGGAAACCCACTGCTACGAGCCTGTGCTTCGATATCAAAGTTTCCACGAACAGACTCGCCATACCACTCATCCACAGTCGTATCATGCATAATGATGTACTTCTTTACAGACGAATGCCAATGCGCCAACTCTCTCTTGAGTTGTGCATAGACATGCCATGTATCGATGAATAGAAGATCTGTCTCAACAAGAGGGCATGTAAGGTCGCTGTCTTGGATGAACTTGACATTCACACCTTCGCGCTGGCACATGTCAGTGAACATATCTACGCTATGAGATCTGAATGGATCAACGAAGGTGAATACATTCTTAGGGTTTCCAATCAATCCACTTGCAAATGCATAGGAACTACAAATCTCACACACACCACATTCAACAATCGTATCGCACAACTTCGCATACTTGTAGAGGGTTGGCAGGTGCTCATTGATATCGCTTGGAATCCTGCGCTTCGACTCATACTGTCCAATCAGCATAGAGGAGTCCTTTCCTAGGATACGGTTAATCTCAGAGTCTACGTGGGCCTTCTGAAAAGCGGGGCAGAAGATGGTACGTGCCATATATCGGGCGTTCTCTGCAATGGTCTTCGCCTCGGCATCGTGTGTCACGAGCCAATCGAGCTTCTCATGCAGATCACTCAAGTCATAGGCGATAGGCACATAGTTTACCATGGGTTTCAGATACCTCTGAAACCAGTACTTGTTGTCTGGGTGAGTGATCATGATTGGCACAGAACCAGACCCAAAGACCCACTGATGAGCAGATGCAATACAGTTGCCATCCAGGATGAAGATATACTTGTACTCCAGGTGTTTTGGAATATCTGCCCTCTCCAATGCAAACCTCTCCTCGGGAATCACTGCATCGTTTGTTGCCCAGCCTCCCCGAGTGAACTTGATATCGACATGAGGAGAGTCTACAAGTGAGTCGACCACTCGCATACGAAGAGTTGGTCTCTCACAGCCTGACGATCCGCCTCGCCAAAATGCCAACGGCTTCTTTGACTCCCAGGATGGAATCGGAAAGGGTGAAAGGACTGCATCCAAGCCACGGTTGAAGGTGTCATCGTCAAGAGGTAGCAACAGGAGGTTGGGCTGATCAAAGGCTCGAGAGCAGAGCATACACACGATCGCATCTGTTCCTGCCAACTTGTTGGAGGCAAGTTCGGCATAGAACTTCTCAGCAGGAGTGTTTGCATTGTCGCTGCGACCTAGCGTCTCAATCATTCGGTTCAGTTCCTCCTCGCCGATAATGCCATCCGACTGACTAAACACTGCTGAAACAGGCTTCTCCTGCTTCTGAATGGCTTCAAACACATACTGCTCAATCGCAGAGGCAGGATAACACTTGCTGTACTCACCTGACCAATAAAGAGGAACATTCGAGGGCACTCGAACAATGCTGGAAACATAAGGAACCTTGACAATCGAATCGTTGTGATCTGCACTGTACCAAGTGGGACACCAACCAAGCGACTCTAGGTATGCCCATGTATTTACCTCCCAAGTAAGATGTTGCATAGTTGGGAATACGTCACGGAACCTTGAATGCATATCGAGCAATGACGTTGCATCACCTAGAAAGAATCCGCCACAGAAGCGCCAGTTGACATGTGTAAAGAATACCGAACCACCAGCCCAACATCCAGGAACAAACATTGCAGTCTCGGGTAGGATTGCGTTCCCCAACGTCTGCAGATACCGAAGAGTTGCATCGGGAGTCCTGAATACATGGCATATACCTGAATCAATCCATGCGTAGTGGGTAGATGAATGCATGCGCGATTCGATCGCCCTCTTGACAAGCTCGGTCTTTGAGTTCATGAGAATCAGGAAGTTACGAGTATCGTGTTGTTCATGGCGCTTCTCGGGGAGACTTTGGGGTGCAATCGCAAATGTATCTAGCTCCTCCAATGAAACATATTCAATCACGCCATTTGTAACAGAAACTCGACCCCTATATTCGGGACTTAGAAACACGTGAAGACGGACACCAGTGCTCTGAAGCCTACGTAGGAGTTCAAAATGATGTTCGATAGACTTATCGGCTGGTCTGTCCTCATGTAGATTGAGTAGAGCAGTTACAAATGTGACTGGCATATACTCCTATAATAATGCACTTCTGTAAGTTGTAGTCTGCGTATGAACAACGATCATATTATGACGGAACACCGTAATGAGATCTATTGCTATCTTAGATTGCCCAGAGATTGAATGCCCTCCTGTATTAGTTATTGTATTCAATGAAATGTGCACTGCATTTACCGAGAAGGGATATACTGTTCGACTGTGCAAGAGTATATCAGATCTAACAAACAATGATATCGTATTTATGGGCAACTCGTTTCACTGTCAAGATCCAGAATCGTTATTATATACCCAGGCACCCGAAGCTATCTACGTAGGATGGTATTGGCATGATATAACCACCAATCGACTGAAGTTTATTTATACATATGAAAACGCACTGGTATGCCATGACCGAATCCAAAAGGTGTTGAACAAAATACATTGTCCACTTCCACTACGTGCATCAGAAGATTCTTTAAAAGTTGGAACATATCCCAAAAATATTACACATGATTACTGTTATATAGGACCCTGGGCTTACAGTCGTGAACTAAGACCAACTCGGTTTAATGGGTTTGTCCATGATAACTATGGAGTTGAGAACTTTCTCGATTATGAAACACGTAAACATGCATATTTGATGTCAACATTCGCATTGGGATTCCAGAGTAAAGAGAATATCGAAGACAAACACGTAAGTCAACGTGTTTACGAATCACTTGCATATGGATGCCTTACATTTAGCAACAGTCATGCTGCAACCGAACAAACTGAAGGTATTGTTATTCATGTGACAACAAAAGAGGATCTTGAAGAGAAGATGGAATACTATCTGCAACATCCTGAAGAATCTGAAATGAAACGTACTCTTGGATACGAGTTTATCAGAAAATATGGAACCAACCATTACACTGCTGATTTGTTCCTTGAAACGATTCGTAAGAACTTCGTATTAAATAATGAGATCGAGAATACACCAATGGACTTTCTCTCAAATAGCCAAGCAGCTCAGGATGAGTTCGTGTATCGGATACTCAGAAAGTCAAATGGTACATTCTTTGATATAGGAAGTCAGGATCCTATTAACATTAATAACACATATGCACTCGAACAAATGGGATGGAGGGGATATATGTTTGATATAAATCCTGAGTGGGTAGAACCTATGAATAAGCTGAGACGGTCGCAGTTTATTTTAACAGATGTTTCCACATTTGATTGGTATCAGTTTTTGAACATAAACGGTATCATGAACAGTCGCATTGATTACCTTTCATTTGATGTGGACGAAGCATCGCTGGCCACCATACGACGATTTCCATTTGACAATGTTTCGTTCAATGTATGTACGATCGAGCACGATAGATATAGATTCGGTGCAAGCGTGGCAGAGGAGATGCGTTCTATTATGCAATCGAACGGATATCATATTGTTTGCAAGGATGTTTGTAACATGGGAAACCCATATGAAGATTGGTACGTACACGATGATATTTTGCCTACGCTTGATCAGTTTTATTGTGAAGGAGTTGAATGGACAGATGTGATTAAAAATATACGAAGTAGTTTCCCGAAAATGTAAGCGGCTTCTCTTGCTCAACAAAAGTCGGTTTACCGATATCGTAACAAGGTATAGTGTTCCATGCAAGGAATCCACGCGAACACCTAGTCACCAGGTGTTGAATATATAACTTCTGTAGCTCGGGATTAATCTCACTAAAGCAATAATTGCTAATAAAAAAACAGTTATCTGGAACATTTGCACCATGAGTCGATGCCGAATGGTATACAACATTCGTATGATTTGCAAGGACTAGCTTTTGAAGATTGATAGGTTGTTCGAGGTCAACCAAATGATATTCTCGAATGGGCGTACTCGATAAATAGGTCAATGCAAGATAAAGTCCACCGTATCCTGCACCTACTTCTACGAAGCGGTCGATCCCCTTTGAACAATTTAACACCCGCGACGCATGATAGAGATACCTCAGAGATGTTGGAGATACTGGGTGAGGAAGGTCTCCTACTTTATAGGTAACCGGACTTCCAAACGAATCATTTATTTTGCAAAATCCAACAATATGTTCGATCGACATGCCAACCTCGTTCAAGAGCAGCCTTAGGTACTGCTCTCCAAACTCTTGGCTTACATGTTCTAGAATCCCCATATACTCGGGACGGCTCTTGAATGGTTCATGTTTACTCCGTATGGTTGACAGAACACGATTATAGTCATCATACATTTTCATAACTAAAACAATCTATGTGTAAACTACCGTGCTTCCAGGAAAGAAGTATCCATCCAGATAGATATTCGAATCGTTAAACCATTTCGATGGTAAAACAAGTGTTCTGTTCTCACGGTTCAAGTATGCACCCCACCAAGAGAATGTAGAGTTTGCACATATACCTCCAAGAGCACAGCTCTTCATGAGAGACAATGCTAATACCTCATCCTGTTCCTCAATGAATGTATGATGAATCGTATTCAGAAACGGCAACGTTTTTGCATAGGGTATGTCATTTGTGAATATGTGGAACATTGTCCCCTCTGGAAACAACCCTATTGACTGTTTATAGTACTCTTCGAGACCTACGGTGTGAAATGGGTTGTTCACGTAATCGCCTCCTCGAATATGTAGAAATGCACAGTTGGTTGAAGGTGAAGTTGGTATGTCTAGTTTATCGAGGAACTCTTGCGACACATATCTATAGTTTTGAAAATAACCGTTCATTCGAATGTTTGGAGATGACGAGTTCCATTCACGGTACTCGTACGATATCTCGTGAATGTCTTCTACTAGAATATTCATACGCGGAATCGATTTCCACGATGAGAAAATAGTTTGAAAATAATCTTGATTCGAGTGATGGGTCTTTGGAGTTTCGACATATTCCAAGTAGATAGTTCGACCTGTTTGTTTGGACATGGTATCAAGTGTCGCAAGTTGAAACAACTGATTCCCAAGACCACCTGACAATGTCGACGTAATCATTTATGTTTATAATCTATGGTATATGCTCGATCTAAACATGTATAAACAACTATAAATCAAGTGTAGGCAACTGAGCCTTGGTCTTTGCCTCTTCGGGCTTCGTACCATTCTTGCGATGTTCCAACACCTCATCCCAGAACTTGGTCAGTCCCTCAATATGCCTAGGCAACCACTCCGTATCCTTGGGCACAAAGTCCTCCTTGATTCCGTTCAGAATCCAGAAGATCGTCTGATTGTCCTCTCCTTCAGCTTCTTCGTCATAGACAACTCGACCATCATCGTAGACGACAAACCAGCCCTTGGGGTTATCGCTCTTTGTCCATTCCGAGTAGAAGACCTGCTTGAACCGAAACTCGACATACTCACATTCATCAATCCCCGTGCACTCCATTTGCATCTGCATTTGGTGCACGTATCCAGGAGGGATTTCTGGCTTCTCAATCCGACTAATCGGACACTTGAACTCGACCAATCGACCATATCGCTTTAGGTCCTTCGGATCGTTGGGCACAATCAACCCATCGGGAGATGCCCCTAGAAACTTATGAACAGGATGCTGAACACACGACACATCCGTGATCTTACAGTTGGTTCTCTCTTCATAGATCTTCTTTGCCACGGGCTCAAATCGAGTGCCCCAAAGCAGTGCTGGGATTGCTGGACCTTCTCCCTGTGGACGAGTTTCTAGCTTTCTCAGCATAACGTCACGTCGGGCAGAGTCGCTTCCAAAGACTCCGTAGACTTCAGATGCGGTGACCATTTCACCTCGCTTAGCGTGCCATCCGTCAGTACGCTGATCATTGGCACCGTACATTCGGAGGACTCGTTCATAGCAACGATCTCGTTGCCAAAGTCGTCCAACTTCCCCGAGCATGAGTTTCCAGACGATGGGGTAGACTTCTCGTCGGATACTGGTGTAAGACCGAACTGGCGACAGTGTTCGACAGTAGAGACAGAATTGCTTAATCCTGTGAGAGAGGTGTGTGTAGGGGCGGTTGTCAAGCAACCACTCGGTAAGACGTTCTTCCATTGTTGATGTTCTACGTTTGTATATGGAAAGTCCGTTTTCGCATTGTAAACGGGAAGTTCTGCACCCTCTAGGATCTTCTTCTCCATCGGAAGTTTCTCAAACATGTCCTCGATCAGACCAGTAAACTCCTCATTGTATGTATCCAACTGATCCAACTCTGCACCGCCATCGGCAGAATACAATGCTTCGACTTCGCCAGTATAGAGCTCCATTCCACATCTCTTCTGCTCTTCTAGGAGCATTGATTTGCTCTTATCAATCACAGCTTTGTCCAACCATTCGGCTGCGTATTCACCGCCATTAAAAATCTTCATTTTCTCATCAAACACTTTTTTAGCAAGGGCTATGTCATTTTGTAAATTTGCTGCATATTCCTCAACTGTAGGTATTACACGTTTTGTCGAGATATTGCTCATTGCAGTTATTACAAACTAACATCTAACCCATTTTCAATGAGCGAACGCAAACTATCAATGGACATCCAAAGCAAAGACCAGCTCGTTCTACACCGACTCTCAGGATTCTACGGAGACTCGAATCGATTGGAACGTGTCCGACAGATTATCACAGGAGAGTCTCGTGTCAGCCTACGATTGATCGACTGGCTGGTAACAAACTATGCAAAGAAGCACAATATCTCGTATGTCACCAAGTCAGGCCGTCATGTGATTGTGTATCTTGCGTACAAGGCTCATCTCAAGGCATACAGCAAAAAGATGTTCGATCCCTTCTGCCGTTGGCGTCGCATCCAGTTTATGGAGATGAATACGACAGTAGGTCAGCTCAGCTTCTTCGAGTGGGCGATTCAGGATGAGGTTCTGGATTACCTCGAGACGAACTATGACGATATTCAGAAGGACATGGACGAGTGTTCAACCGTGATTCAGCCTACCGATGGATCCCGTCGCAAGAGGCATGAGCTATCCCGTTCTGCAACCAAGTCGATCTGCGTCCATGATGTTCGCGTTTCCGTATCATTTGATTAAACTTCCTAACCAACAATGCTTTCATCAACTGGATATCTATATACAGATATAACGTCCGATATCACAGAGAATGATCTTGATGTAGTGTCTGATCTCTGGGAAGTGGACGGTCGCGAAGTTTATCGAGGAACATGTGATCCACGATACACACACGCAAACGTGTACTGGATGTACAATGAAAATCTTGAACGAGTCGGTTGTGCAGAGCATAGTCTAACGGATCATGCAGACACATCCTTCCGTTGGTTTCGTGAATCCGAGTTTGGCACATTGCTTCAAGAGGATGGATGGGAGTCCAAGGATGATCTATGGTCGTATCTTCCCAAGCATGTGTTTGATAGGCTGATTAATGAGGGCTGGACAACTGCAACGAGCTTTCTAGAGCATTGTCTTCGGGGACCTGTTCGTATTGTAACTCCTGCAATGGTTCTCGTTCGTCCTCTCGTGTATACCTGCAGTACATGTGGTCGTAAGTCCTTCAAGCCACAGGAGGGTTGTGATGTTACTGCAACTAGGCTGGACTTTCCAGTAAAGGAAAAAGTGTTCTTTGTTGATGAGGATCTTATTGTTCATCAACCACCTTCCGTATCATCTATTTGGTCTCGCCTAGGGTCTACGCTACCGCAACACGTCGACGATTCTTTGCAGGAGCTGGAGCAGGTGCAGGCTCAGGAGCCGCTACAAACGGAACCGTCACCTCCTCCTCCTGATGCTCCTCCTCCTCGTCCTCTGCCTGAAGAGTCCCCGTCCCTGCCTCAACCGCCCGAGGATGCGCAATCTCCTGCTCAATCTCATCCTTGAACACATCAGCAGCCGTTACACGCTGAGGAGGTGCAACTCGCGCATAGCTGATACGCCACGTCACACCCCATCCATTGCCAGACACATACACTGCAGGAGTCACCACAATGCTCGCCTCAACACGCTTTGCAAACACCTGAGTGATATTGTCCGTGTCGACCATCACCTGCTTTCCAGTCGAATCCGTCACATCCATCGACACCTTGCCATCGTAGACTGGAACCTTCATTCGCAGACTGGGAGGATACTTGCCAGAAGGAACCCACTCGCCGTTGACCTTCTCAACACTTGGACTGATGAACTGCTTCATCGTGTCCTCCAGAACAGACCGAGAACGACTCTTGCCGAACCACTTGACACTGTTCGTCTCTGCCGTGTCAAGAAGCTTCGTCTGGAGATCTCCGAGGAAGTTGTAGAGAACCCCGATCGTCCCCGCCTCCGAACCTGCACGATCCTTTGCATACGGATCACACCCCTTCAGCGTGAGGCTCATAGTATAGTTGATTCCATTATCACTTTCCTTGACGTTTACGCCCATGGGATACATTGCCTTCTCAAGTCGAATCTGAAGGGGCTGATTGCTGTACTTGATTGGAACGCTCTTACCACCCGCCTTATTGAGACGGATATCGCCGAAGGAGATCTTGCTGACATCGAGGTTGGAAGAAGAGATGATTGCGTTAGTTGCCATTTTGTTAGAGTATGGTTTGAACAGACCTGCGAGAACCGAATACGTTTTGACAGCATATTTTCAGCTTTCAAGACAACAGCCAAACAAGACAATGCAATGTATATCTGTAAGGAAGATCGGTTCAAAGGAACCGTGTCACGCTAAACCCCTCAGAGGACACACCCTTTGTGGAAGACACGCTCGAATGACAACACCCGTGTTATGGACAGATGCAATCCAACCCCATACACAGGGCGTCAAGAAGATTCAATCTCTTGCACGTGGTTGGTTGATTCGTCATCGGATTCGTCTCGGTGGTCCAGGTGTCCTGAAGAGGAAGGACCTCGCGAACGACGAAGAGTTGATCACATGTGTAGAAAAGGAGAAGCAACATCCGTTCGACTACTTTGCATTTGATGAAAACGGCAAGATATGGTGGTTTGATTTTGATAGCATTTGGAAGTGGGCAATCCTTTCCGAAGAGCCGTTGAACCCATACACCAAAGTACCCCTATCCGTTGATACTCGGAGACGACTTCGTGCAGTTTGGGGCTATAGGCTACGCAACCGCATCCCGATGCCAGAAGAGTCCCTTTTCTCCGAAGAACGACTACGAAACCGTTGGAACAGCATGGTTCAGCTATTCTCAGAGTATGGGTTTGATGTCCACACTCGATCGTTCATGCACTTCGATGTCGACGACTACATAAGCATGTTCATTCTGCTTCGGAAGGATGTTGAAGTTGTCTTTCCAGAATCCGATCCTGCTCGTGCAAGAGCGTTACGACTCTGTATGCGTGGTCAGAGTCCACAACATCCATATGAAACTACAGTCGTCAAGAGTCGGGCCACGTACTTGTTGATGTTTTTGCTGTCTCTTCACAAGAATCCTTATGCAATGAGCTTCTCAATACTGTCTGCCCTGTATAGGTGTTAAAAACAGATTGTTGCGGGTCAGATAGGTAAGACTCCCCCTCCAAAATGAACATCTTCTTCCTCCACTTCAACCCTACAAAGGCCGCGGAATATCATTGCGACAAGCATGTCGTAAAGATGATCCTCGAAACTGCTCAACTTCTCTACACTGCACATTGGGTGGAGGCTCGTATGAACCTTCCACAGAATGCGTACAAAAAGACGCACATGAACCATCCATGCGCCATTTGGGTTCGTGAGAGTCTTGCCAACTACATGTGGCTGTGTGAACTAGGACTTGCTCTGTGTGCAGAGTATACATATCGATATGGACGTGTGCATAAGACTACCGATCATCTGCACTGGCTGTCTGCGAATCATCCAGAGATCGCCGACGTTGGCGTAACTGAGATTCGGCTGGCGATGCCAGATGACTGTAAGGTTCCAAATCCAGTTGAGGCCTATCGCAAGTACTATCGGGAACACAAGGGGCGTCTTCTGACGTACACAAAACGGGACCTTCCACCTTTCGTAAAATACGAGTATACATCTTGGCAATCTTCCATGTCCAAAACAGATTCAGTGGCATGAACAGCATGAACATCACAATGCCAATCTCCTTGGGTGCATAGTAGACGATATACCGAGGAAATAGGACATTGCGAAGTGTTGCATAGGCTAGGAAGGACATTGCACCTAGGATCTTCACTGCAAGTGTTTTTCCATATCCAGCCTTGTTGAGAAGCCACGTTGTTCCAAGCAGGATGTTCGATGCTTCCAAAAATGCACCTGATTGTGTCATCGCATAGGCATTGTCGTAGGACAGCCATCGTTGAGAGAAGGCAAGTATGAATGAGACTACGTGATGGAAGTACATGAGGGGGTCGCGATTGTAGAGAAGAAGATGGAACGAGTCATTGATCACATAGATCACAAAGTATCGGGCAAGCGTGTAGGGGTCGACACTGCAGAAGTTGGCGATCGTAAAACTAGTCTGGAATATCACTGTATTCGTCCAAGCCAGTAACTCACATTTTTCTGTCCATGTGAAACGCGGGTAGAAGGAAGTGGTCGAGATCGGAAGAGCA